>PPYF01437507.1_pt1 | contig 38536 bp, 21 predicted proteins | sample 1559871 | NCBI WGS metagenome assembly PPYF01 (sample SAMN08240021, study PRJNA423297) | Human gut metagenome, whole genome shotgun sequencing project.
CTCCCACCCCAAAGACTTTTGTATGCGGGCATCAGGTCGGCTCCGTTTTGGGTAAAGGGCCGACCATCGTCTTTACCCGAGCGAAGAAAACGTAAAAACTGTTTTTAGCATCCATTGCATACGTTCGAGGATTGAGGCATGTCCATCTTTCCGAAATCAATATCCCCTCAAGGTCGCTCTCTTTTGAAACGGAATACCATTACCATTTCAAAACGGGTATTCCCTTAATTATACAAAAACAGCGTACTGTATCCCGCTGTCCGGGCATCACATCCGCTCCCGCAGGCGACCGTACTTTTGCATGGTTCTACGAATCCGCAACAACGAAAAAGACACCTCCATTCACAGCAAAAGCAGTGAACAGGGATTCGATAAAGTCGAAAAGTTTAGGGGATGAGAGGAGGGGGATATATCCTCCCCACCACCCAAGGAGCTCCCATGAATCCACTCAAATCCCTGCGGCAGCGGTACGTGGAGCTGTCGGAACCGTACCGGCTGCTGCTGCAGCTCAAGGCCGTAACGGGCGGGTTCTCGCGTTCGCTTCTGCCGGAATGCCTGCGCGAGGCGGGTGTCCAGCCGCCGCGCGGGCAGGTCTGGAACGCCGGGGACATCAGAACCGCACTCCACACGCTGCGCCAGATGGGGCTCACCGACGACAAGGACCGCGTCGTTGCGGAATTCGAGCATGATCTCTGTATAGAGGGCCTGCAACGCATGGCCCCGGCGGTGCGGAAGGTGCTGGAACGGGGGGCGGGCATCCATACCGCCGCCTTGAGGCTGCGCCTTGCCGTATATGAACGGGATCTCAAGGCCTATGAAAGGGCCCGGCTTGACGCACAAGCGATGGAGGAAGGCGGCAACCATCCCTTCGCCGGGCAGTTTGCCGATACCCCCACCGATCCGGGCTGGCTGGCCGCACTCCCTCCACGCATGAGGCTGGACGTGATCACCAACAACCTCATTCCGCTCGTCGAGGCAGGGATCATCACCAGAAACCTACGCAACTGCCTGGACGTTTTGCCGCAACTGCGTTCCTCACTGGCGGATCTGCCTCCCTGCCCGGCACTGATCCTGTTCGACGCGCTCGCCGGACGCTACGCGGAAGCCCGCGCCCAGATTGTGCCGCTGCTGCTCGACAGGGCGGAATTCAGGGGCCCCCTGTTTCAGGGCATCATCGCCTTCCTGGAAGGCGGGGACGCCGTGCCCGCGCTCCGGGAAGCACAAAAACGCTTCCGCAAGGCCAGCGGCAAGCGCAAGGCGCTCCTCCCGGGCCCCGGCGGGCTGTGCTTCGCGCTGGCCCTGATCCGAGCCGACCAGCCGGAACTCCGCGAAGAATGCGCCGCCATACTGCACGAACTGTCCCCCCGCCAACCCGCCTATAAAGGGCTTGCGGCTGCAAAGGCGCTCCTCTGCCTCGCCAACGGACGCTCCGAAGCCGCCATGCTCAAACGCATTGAAGAGCTGCCTTCCGATCCGCTCTCCGAGGCTATTTTCCGGGCCGTGGACGCCAGCCTTGATGACGGTTCGCACGACGACCGCCCCACAGAACGCCAGTTTGAACGGTTCAAAGGCATACTGCCGCTCACGGCCTGCCTGTTCGCGGAAACGCTGGCCCGCCTCCGCCCGCAAGGGCCGTGGAAGGCATGGATCGAAGGCTTCCCGATACGCCATGTCCGGCTTACCGATTTTCTGGACCGCCGCGAAAACTGGGAGCGGGTCTTCGAAGCGCTGGTGCACAAGCTGCAACAGCCCGTGGTAAAAGAAAAAGCCAAAAAACGCATCGCGTGGCTCGTGGATACCGAGCGTTTCCGCGTGGAAGCCTTGGAACAGTCTTCCAAGGGCGAGGACTGGACCGCCGGGCGCGCCATTTCCCTCAAACGGCTGCATGAGGAATCCGAAACGCTGGACTGGCTCACCGAACAGGATCGTTCCGTGCTCGCCACCTTGCGCTGGTCGCGGTCATGGAACGGCACAACCTGCGAGGCCGACCCGTACCGGGCGCTTCCCACTCTGGCGGGCCATCCGAACCTGCTCCGGGCGTCGGACCGCGTGCCCATCTCGCTGGCCTGCAAACCCGTGGAACTGGTCGTGCGGCAGGAACGCAACGGGTATAGCCTTGCGCTCTCGCGATGGATGCCGCGCGGGGAAATGCAGTGCGTGGAAGCAGCCCCGCGCTCCTATATTCTCTATTATCTTCCGGAACGCCTGGAAGGTACCGCCGATCTGCTTGGAGAACATGGCCTGAGCGTTCCCACGGAAGGCGGCCCCAGAGTATTGGAACTGATCAGAAATCTGGACGAAGACGTCGTACGCCCGGTCATCCGGGCCGAAGAGGTATCCGCATCGGTCCGGCTGCTGGTGCGCCTGCGCCCCCTCGGTACAGGCATTGAAGCCGCATTGCACGTACGTCCGTTCGGGATGCCCGGCACCCCGGCATTCCCTGTGGGCGACGGCCCGGTGGCCCCGTTGGCGGAGGTCGAAGGCCGCGCCGTGCGCGCGGAACGGGATTTCGAAGAGGAAATCCACGCGGCGAGGGCCCTTGTGCGTGCCTGCCCGACCTTGCGCGAACGTGGCGGCATCGGCCCGTGGATCATTGAAGATATTGAAGAGGCTTTGGATTGCCTTCTCGAACTGGAACAGGCCGGCCCGGAACTGGAATGGCCCGAAGGAGAGAAACTCCGGGTCTGCCCGCAAGTTTCGACGGCACGGCTCACTGTGGATGTGCGCCATTCACGCGACTGGTTCCAGCTGCACGGGCAGATCGCGGTCAACGAGTCTCTGGTGCTGGATATGGCGCAGGTACTGGAACGCCTCGCGCAGTCGAAAGGACGTTTTGTACCCCTTGGGGACGGCGCGTTCCTCGCCCTGACCAAGCAATTCCGGCAGCAGCTTGATCGGCTGGAACGGCTGGCCGAACGCGACGGCGCAAGCCTCCGGGTGCATCCGCTGGCGGCGGATACGGTGTGCGATCTGCTCGACGGGGCGGAGGTCAAGGGCGACGCCACATGGGAAAGCTGGCTTGGCCGCATCCGGCTGCCCGGCGGTACGCCCGCCGTGCCGTCGACGCTGCGGGCGGAGCTGCGCGACTACCAGCTTGACGGCTATGTCTGGATGTCCCGGCTGGCCCGCTGGGGTGCGGGGGCCTGTCTTGCGGACGATATGGGGCTCGGCAAGACCGTGCAGACCATCGCCGTACTGCTGGCGCAGTCCGAGTTGGGGCCGTCAATCATCATTGCGCCCACATCCGTCTGCCACAACTGGGAAAACGAACTCGACCGCTTCGCGCCCACGCTCTCGGTGCATCGTTTCGGCCCCGGCGACCGGGCCGCACTGGTGGGGGCCCTCGGCCCCGGCGACGTGCTCGTCGCAAGCTACGGGCTGCTGCATACGGAAGCCAAATGTCTCTCCGGACGCGAGTGGCAGGTGGCCGTTTTCGATGAGGCGCAAGCGCTCAAGAACGCCGACACCCGCCGCGCCCGGGCCAGCCGCCAGATTCCGGCAGCCTTCCGCGTGGCGCTCACGGGCACGCCCATCGAAAACCGCCTTGAGGATCTTTGGAGCCTGTTCAACCTGATCAATCCCGGCCTGCTCGGTACGCGGCAATCGTTCCAGAAACGGTTTGCCGCCGCATCCGCGCCGTCCACGGAGGAAAACGCCGTTTCGGAAGGCCAGTCCGCCGCCCGGCAAGCCCTGCGCGCGCTTGTCCGGCCCTTCATCCTGCGCCGCACCAAAAGCGAAGTCCTTACGGAACTTCCCCCGCGCACGGAACAGGTTATCGAAGTGGATCTCCCCGACGATGAACGGGCTTTCTACGAGGCGCTGCGCCGTAACGCCCTCGCCTCGCTGGAGGCCGCCAAGCAAGAGGATGCCGGAGGTTCCCAGAAATTCAGCATCCTGACCGAGTTGATGAAGCTGCGCCGGGCCTGCTGCGCCCCCGCGCTCATCGATCCCGGCACCAGCCTCACGGGCGCGAAGCTCTCGGCTTTTATGGAATTGGTGGAAGAACTCGTGCGGGGCGGACACAAGGCGCTGGTGTTCAGCCAGTTCGTGGGCTGCCTTTCCGAGGCCCGCCGCCTGCTCGATGCCGCCGGATACGGATATCAGTATCTGGACGGCTCCACGCCCGACCGGGAACGCCAGGCGGCTGTGGCGGCATTCCAGTCGGGCAAGGGTGATCTCTTCCTCATCAGCCTGAAGGCGGGCGGGCAGGGGCTCAACCTTACCGCCGCCGACTACGTGATCCATCTTGACCCGTGGTGGAACCCCGCCGTGGAGGATCAGGCGTCCGACCGAGCCTACCGCCTCGGGCAGCAACGCCCCGTGACCGTCTACCGGCTGGTCGCGCGCGGGACCGTGGAGGAGTCCATCCTCAAGCTCCACCGTTCCAAACGCGCCCTCGCCGCCGACGTCCTCGAAGGCACGGACGTGCCCTTGAGTGAAGCCGAACTCATGGATCTGATCCGCAGATAACGGCGTATCTCACCATGAAATGTGTAAGTCAATAACCTATTGGCATCACAAAGAAAAAGGAGTTCGCACTCCAAAGTGGAGCCGCTTTCCGATTTTCGGCAGACCATCAGTACGGGATGCCCCGGTTTATTTGCAGAAGTGGCTTTCTTCGGATTACCCGGAGGAAGCCGCTTTTTTCTCTGGTGAAAGCCCTAAAAACAGCACGTGTTACGATACGCTCACCGCTGCGTTGAAACACAAAAAAATGCAAGGAGGCTATCTGCCATGAGAAGGAACGCAGACCACCGTTTTTCGTGACGGAGAGCCCCTTTTCATATTTCAAAATCCGGTTGTTCGCCGGGATCGGCGTTGACCTTGTGCAGACACTGGATGACCCGGCGGGCGGTCCGGGAAAGATAGGCATGTTCCAGCCAGATGAGTACGGGCGCAAGGTCGAGGCCGGGCACGTCCAGCCGACGCATCGGGAAAGATTCCAACGTCCCGGCGGCCACTTCCCGCTCGGGGAGTATGGCTACGGCGGACATGCCCTGTCGGAGCAGCTTGTGCAGCAGGCGGGTATCCTGCGAGTCCAGGACCACGTTGGGGCGTACCCCTTTATCCTGAAAGGCGCGCATGATCAGATCATAGCCGCCTCCTCCGTCACGCCGCCGCGAGAGCATCAGCGGCGCTTCCCTCAGTTCCTCAACGCCGATGGATCGTACCTCGGGCGGGGGAACCCCCTGCCCATACACGGCAACGAATTCCTGCCGCGCCAACGGGAGCATGGCGTAGTTGGCGTTCTGCACGGGAAGCTGGACCAGCGCGAAGTCAAGATTCCGCTCCTGCATGTGCCGTTCGAGGGACTGGTTGTCCATGACCCAGACCCGGAAGCGCAGATCCGGGAATTCCCGGTTCAGGGCCGGAATGGGTGTACTTGCCAGCGAGAGGCACGGCGGGCACACCCCGATCCGCACCAGGCCGGAGACCTTGTTCCGGCTTTCCCGAATATCCTTTTCCAGACCCGCAACATAGGAAAGGATAAACTGCGCCCGCTGATACAGGGCCTCCCCTTCCGGCGTCACCTGCCACGCCTTTCCCTCTCGATAAATAAGCTGGACATCAAGCTCTTCTTCGAGTTCCTTCAGGCGCATACTCAACGGAGGCTGCGAAATGTGCAGGGCTTCCGCCGCCTTGCTGATCTGTCCCTTTTCGACAATCGCGCAAAAATACTCTAGCCGTTTCAAATCCATGCTCGCCTCGTTTCCGCGCCGCCCCGTGCCGCACGGCATCCATCCCTTACATTGTGCATATCTATTCTGCTCAAATAACGAATGATTTTATCACACGCCATGCGGAGCAGCCTCTCCCGCATCTGCATATCAAAAAAGTATGCAATGCAGACTAAAAAGATATTTCTCAGAATACACAAAATGTTCTAAAAAACACAAGCAAGAGGAGGGCACAAAACCGCCCCCCGGAGGAGAATCTTATGGAATGGCGTAAAAGTCTCGCATGTGCACTGGCTCTGGCAGGGATGATGGCGTTCGGTCCGGGCGTCCGGCAAGCCGCACTGGCGGCGGATACCCGCAACCTCACGATCCTCGGCGGCGGTTCGGGAGGCCTGTGGGCCATCATTTCAGAAGGCGTGGGCGAAACCCTGCGGCGGAGTATGCCCAATGTCCGCGTGACCACCGAACCCGGCAAGGACGGCCCCAATCAGGTCATGACCAGCCGGGGCGAGGTCCAGTTCGCGCTGGCGACCGACGTCCTGACCCTCAAGGCCATCAAGGGCGAAGCCCCGTTCAAGGGCCGCAAGCTCGACAATCTCCGCCTCGTCGCGGTGATGAACCCCATCAACGCGCTCCAGTTCTTCGTGGACGCCAAAACCGGGGCCAAGTCCATTCAGGACATCAAGGACAAGAAGATTCCCTTGCGCATCACCGTCAACCGTCAGGGCACGCTCATCGACGTAGCAACGGAAGAGCTGCTCAAGACCTACGGCATCACCTACAGCGACATCGCCAAGTGGGGCGGCAAGGTCCACAAGATCCCCGGGCCCGAAGCGACCGACCTCTGGGACGCCGGGCAGATGGACGCCATCGTCGAAGTTTCCCAGTTCCCCACCAGCCGCTTTTACGAACTGGGCCAGAAGCATGACCTGATCATGCTGCCCATCGATCCGGCCAATCAGGAAAAGCTGAACAAGGAACTCGGCACTTCTTCCCTGACCATCCCCGCGGGCACCTATTCCTTCCAGAAGGAAAACTGTCCCACCGTCTCCTCGCAGCTCCTGCTCATCACCAGCGCGGATCAGCCCGACGAAGTGATCACGGGCGTCCTCAAGGCCATGACCGCCAACATCGACTACCTGCACAGCGTCCACGCGAACCTGCGCGACCTCTCGCCCGAAACGATGTCGGCCAACACGTCCATCCCCATGCATCCCGCAGCGGAAAAGTTCTTCCGCGAACTCAAGAAGTAACTGTCGCATCCTGCCCGGGGGCCTTCACCGGCCCCCATGTGCGGGGATTTTCCCCGCAGGGCTCGACTCGTCCCTGAAAAACGGCCCATAGGGAAAACGCCAATCCCCCGCGCGGGCGGGGAAACTCCGCAGGCGGCACCGCGCGGAGGGGGGGCACCCCCAAGGAGTATGGTTATGAGGCTAGGATTGTTCTTCAAGGAAGGCAGACGCAGAAAGCTGTCCCCCCTATGGAGCAGGATCGTCGGCGTGCTCGTCGTCCTTTTTGCGGCGGTGGAACTGTATGGAGCGCCGTTCGGGTTCATTGACTCGTTCATCCTGCGCTCGCTGTTCGTCTCGTTCGCGATAACGCTGACGTTCATCTGCTACACCCCGATCCGTACCGAGCCCGGACAGTCCGAGAACGTCCCCGTGCCCGACATCCTGCTTGCCTGTATAAGCCTCGCGGCGGGAGCCTACATGGTGATGAACGGGGCGGAACTCGTCACCCGCTGGACCGGCGTCGACCCCCTGACGCCCGCCGACTGGGTGGTCACGGCGACCTTCGTGCTGCTGACGCTGGAAGTCACGCGGCGCACGGTGGGCCCGGTGCTGCTCGGGATCATCCTCGTGTTCATCGTCTACAACTTCGTGGGCGAATACCTGCCAGGCTATTTCGGACATCGCGGCTCCACGATGGAAGTCTTCCTTGACCGCATGGTCTACACCTACGACGGCATCTTCGGCACCCCGGTCGGCGTGGCCTGTACCTACGTGTTCATGTTCGTACTGTTCGGGCAGGTCTTCAACGCGGCGGGCGGCGGCAACTTCTTCTTCAGACTCGCGGCTTCCATCGCCGGACGTATGCGCGGCGGACCGGCCAAAATCTGCGTCATCGCCAGCGCCCTGTACGGAACCCTGTCCGGCAGCCCCGTGTCCGACGTCGTCACTACCGGCAGCATCACCATCCCGCTCATGAAGCGCCTCGGCTACGGCGAGACGTTCTCCGGGGCCGTGGCGGCATCGGCCTGTTCCGGCGCTTCCATCCTGCCCCCGATCATGGGCACGGCGGCCTTCCTCATGGTGGACGTGGCGGGTATCCCCTACATCGAGATCGCCATCGCCGCCATCCTTCCGGCCATCATCTACTATTTCGGCCTCATGATGCAGGTCCATTACCGTGCCGTGCTCAAGGGGATGCGCCCCATTTCCGAAGATACCGACCACGAAAGCGCGTGGACCGTCCTCAAGGAAAATTGGCTCTACATCATTCCCATCGCGCTGCTCGTGACCCTGATCATCCAGCGCGTGAACCCCACGGTCGTCGGCCTTCTCGCCACCGCGTCCGTAATCGTCATCAGCTGGCTCATTCCCGGCCACCGCATGGGCATCAAGGAACTATACGAAGTCATCCGCAAGACCGGGCTCGGCATCCTGACCGTAGCCAACGCCTCGGCCGCCGCCGGCATGGTCATCGGCGGGATCATGCTCACCGGCCTCGGCGGGAAGTTCACCAGCCTCGTATTCGCGGCGACGGGCGGCCAGAGCGGCCTGTGCCTCAGCATGGTGGCGCTCGTCTGCATCATCCTCGGCATGGGTATGCCCGTCCCGGCTGCCTATGTGCTCACCGCCACGCTGGCGGCCCCGGCTCTGCTGGAATTCAAGTTCTCGCTCATGAGCGCGCATCTGTTCATCGTGTACTTCTCGGCTATTTCCGCCATTACGCCTCCCGTAGCCGTGGCAGCCTACGCCGCCGCAGGCATTTCGGAGGGTGACCCCAACGCGACGGGGGTACAGGCCGTCAGGCTGGCCGTCGCGGCCTACATCGTTCCCTTTGTGTTCATGTACCGGCCCGCGCTCATCCTCGACGGCTCGCTCCCTGAAATCCTCTGGACGGCGGTGGTCGCCACAGCGGCGGTCTACAGTTTCGCCAGCGGCCTTGAAGGCTATCTCCACGGACGCCTGCGCTTCCCGCTCCGGCTGGCGCTCATGGCGGCGGGCGTGGTCTTCGTATGGCCCGACACGTGGGCCGACCTTACCGGCTTCGCCATTCTCGGCGCGGTAACAGCCCATCAATACGCTATCCGCAAGAACAATCCTGATCCGGTCTGCCTCGCGCAGCCCCAAGGGGAATGATTATGACGGCATCACAGACCATCCGGCTTGAAACCGAACTCCTTATCCTCGGGACCGGGGCCGCGGGCTGCGGGGCGGCCCTCGCGGCCCGGCAGGCGGGCATCCGCACCCTCATGGTGGACAAGGGCAAACTCGAAAGCTCCGGCTGTCTCGGCGGCGGCAACGACCACTTCATCGCCGTGCTCAATACGGACGAGCCGCAGGATACCATCGACGATCTGGTGAAGGCCTACCTCAAGCCGAGCAGCGGCTATTCGGAAAAGCAGATCCGCGACTGGGGCGAAGTCATGCCCGCTATGGTGGACTTCCTCGAAGGCGAAGGGGTGAAGCTGCTCCACAACCCGGACGGCAGCTACCTGCGCACGGCGGGGCGCGGCGAACCCGCGTGGTACATCAACATCGCCGACGGGCAGATGATCAAGCGCCTCATAGCCCGCAAGATACGCTCAATGGGCGCGGACGTGCTCGACCACGTGATGATCACGAAGCTCCTCAAAAAGGACGGGCGGGTGGTCGGCGCGACCGGGTACAACGTGCTCGACGGCACCTTCTACGTCATCCGGGCCGCCGGGGTGATCCTCGCGCTCGGCAACAGCTGCAACCGCGCCACCGCCAACTCCACGGGAAACCCCTACAACACGTGGCACAGCCCCTTCAATACCGGCAGCCAGTTCGTGCTGGCCTACGAAGCCGGGGCGGACATCATCAACATGGACATCAAGCAGCAGGCCACGCTCGTCCCCAAGGGCTTCGGCTGCGCCGGGATGAACGGCATCAACAGCGCGGGCGCGCACGAGCTCAACGCCCTCGGCGAGCGGTTCATGGGCCGTTACCATCCCATGATGGAAAACTGCCCGCGCCAGTTTCAGGTGGGCGGCACCTACCAGCAGCAGGTCGAAGGCAACGGCCCGCCTTTCTATATGGAAATGCGCCACATCGATCCTGAAAGCCTGCGGCACCTCCAGTACACGCTGATGCCCGGCGACAAGGCCACGTTCCTTGACTACTGCGAACAGCGCGGCGTGGATTTCGCCACAGCGCCGATGGAAGTGGAGCTTTCCGAAATCGAATTCAGCGGCATGCTCGCCACGGACGACGGATTCAGGAGCACGGTGCCCGGCCTGTACAACGGGTGCGTCTTCTACACGTTCTCCGGCTCCATGTGCAGCGGCTACCTTGCGGGCCGTTCCGCCGCAAGTGAAGTCGGCGCGGTGCCGGATCTCGACGGGCTGGAAGTCGAAATCGAAGCCGAGCGCACCCGGATTGCCGCTCCTCTGGCCCCGCGCGGGGACGCCCTGCCGCAGGCGATGTTTGAAGCCTCGATCCGGCAGGTCATGTCCTACTACATGGGGTTCGTCCGCAACGGCAAGGGGATGGATGTCGCGCTGGAGCGCCTCGCCTTCATCGGTTCGCAGGCCGACAAGCTTTCCGCTTCGAACATGCACGAACTGATGCTTGCCCATGAGTCCCTGCACCTGCTCCAGAGTTCCACCCTGTCCACCCTGTGCTCGCTCGAACGCCGCGAAAGCGGGCGCAGCATCTACCGCCGCAGTGACTATCCCGAAAAGGATCCGGCGCTCGACCGCGTGCTCGCCGTACGCCGGGGCGCGGACGGGCCTGAAGTTTTCTGGCTCTGACGGGGCGCCGCCCCGAACCCCGCCGAGGGGCGCTGCCCCTCGGAACCCCGCAAGGGGCGAGCCGCCCCTTGACCCGGCAAGGCCGTTTCGCCTCCGGCGCAACGGCCCCGGTGCGGGAGGAACACTCTTCCCGGCCCATCCGAAAACGGAGCCGCCTTATCAGACGCAACGCCGGAGCATCCGGTCAATACGAAGGAACGCATCATGCCTCCGATTTACAGCAAGGAATGGAACAGGATCACCATACAGGTACGCGGGGATCACCGTCAGGGCCGCACGTCGCCCTGCGAACATGCCTGTCCCCTCGGCAACGGTATCCAGCAGATGCACACGCTGATCGCCGCCGGAGAAACCGACAAGGCCCTCGCCCGGCTGCACGCCCGCAACCCCTTCCCCGGCATCACCGGGCGCGTGTGCCCGCATCCGTGCGAAACCAAATGCAACCGGGCCGAATACGACGAACCCGTCGCCATCCATGCGCTGGAACGGTTTGCCGCCGACACCGGGCATGAAACCCGCTTCATTCCCCTGCCCGCCTCGGGCAAGCGCGTCGCCGTGGTCGGTTCCGGTCCCGCCGGGCTCACCGCCGCCCGCTTCGCCGCCCTGCTCGGGCACGCCGTCACCGTTTACGAGAGCGCCCCGGTCATGGGCGGGGTGCCGCGCCATGCCGTGCCCGACTTCCGGCTGCCCAAGGATGTGGTGGACCGCGAAACCGGGGCCGTAGTAGCCTCCGGCGTGCAGGTCCGCACCAACGTCACCGTGGGCCGCGACATCACCCTGCAAAGCCTGCTCGACACCTACGACGCGACCATCCTCGCCGTCGGCCTGTGGAAGGAACGCCGCCTCGACATCTCCGGCAAGGAACACCTCGTTCCCGCCGTGGGCTGGCTCAAGCGCTCCACGCTCGAACGCCAGTCCCTCGCCGGGAAAACCGTGGTCATCCTCGGCGGCGGCGGGGTCGCCTTTGACTGCGCCTTCACCGCCCGCCGACTCAATGCCGACGCCGTACACGTCGTCTGCCTTGAGCCCGCCGACGCCATGCGCGCGCCCGCCGAGGAGGTGCAACAAGCCCTCGACGAAGGCATTGTCGTCCATAACAGCCACCTCAGCCACGCCGTCGCCCCGGAAGGCGGACACTTCCGCTTCGAGGCCCGGCCCGTAACTTCGTTCTCCTTTGACGAAACAGGTGCACTGCATACGGAATTCGCTCCCGGCGATCCCCTGCGGCTGGATGCGGATCTGATCATCTGCGCGAGCGGCCTGCAAACCGACGAGACCCCGCTTGAAGGCGTGGACATGGCCCGCACCCCGCGCGGCTTCGTAGCCGTCGATCCCGTCTCCTTCCGCACATCGGTTCCCGGCCTCTACGCGGCGGGAGACATCGCCAACGGCCCTTCGCTCATCGCCCGGGCCATCGGGCACGGCAGGCAAGCCGCCATTGCCATACATAAGGCCCTTTCCGGCATGGACCCCGCCGAGAACCTCGACATCTGGATCGATGAAACCGGGCGGGTCCGCGAAGATCACGTCCCCGCCCTGCCCGCGCCCCATGTCGTGGCCTTCAAGGAAATCATGCACGCCGACTACCACGAGCACGCCGCCCGGCAGATCCTGCCTCCCGCCGCCAGCGACGGCCCGGAACTGGCGTTTGCCGAACTCTCCGGCGGGCTCGCGGCCGAAGCCGCCGTTGCCGAGGCCGGACGCTGTATACATTGCGGCCACTGCATGGAATGCGGTTCATGCGTGGAAAGCTGCCCCGGACACATCCTCGAAATGACCGGCGATGGCCCGGCGGTAGCCTATCCGTCCCAGTGCTGGCACTGCGGCTGCTGCCGCATCGCCTGCCCCACCGGGTCCATCTCCTACCGTTTCCCGATGACCATGATGCTGTAAATGGGGGAAAACTTCCCTTAACCTGTACCGCTGTTTTACCTCCCTGCATTATCACAATAAAAAATCCCCCAACGCCCCACAGCCGTTTTGCCGCAAGGCGAAACAGCTGTGGGGGTGCAGGGAGCAGTGCTCCCTGCCGGGGGAGTCCGAGGGGCGGGAAGCCCCTCGGAAAAACGTTCGCCAACCTCCGTATCCAAGGAGCTTCCCATGTCCCTCTCCGCCGCCGATATTACAGATCTGCGCACCGCCCTCGAACTGCTGGACCAGCACGGCGAACTCGCCCAAACAGACGTCGAAGCCGATCCCGTGGCGGAACTCTGCGGCGCATACCGGCATATCGGCGCGGGCGGCACGGTGGCCCGCCCCACCCGCATCGGCCCGGCCATGCTTTTCAATACGGTGAAGGGACATCCCGGCGCACGGGTCGCCATCGGCGTACTCTCCAGCCGCAAACGCACCGCCCTGCTGCTCGGCACGGAGCCGAAGCGCCTCGGCTGGCTCCTCATGGATGCCCTTCAACACCTCATCCAGCCTACCGTCATCAAGGGGCCTGCCCCTTGTCAGGAAGTCGTGCACCGCGCCGACGATCCGGGGTTTGATCTGCGCCGCCTCGTCCCCGCGCCCACCAATACCCCCGAGGACGCCGGGCCGTATGTCACGATGGGCCTCCTGTACGGGGAAGATCCGGAAAACGGCGACGAGGACGTGACTATCCATCGCATGTGCCTGCAAGGGCCGGATACCCTGTCCGTCTGGTTCTCTCCGGGCCGCCATATCGACGTGTTCCGCGCCAAGGCCGAGGCCGCGGGCAAGCCTCTGCCCGTATCCGTCAGCATCGGGCTTGATCCCGCCGTCTATCTCGGCGCGTGCTTCGAGCCACCCATGACGCCCATCGGCTTCAACGAGCTGTCCATCGCCGGAGCGCTGCGCGGGCGGGCCGTGGAGCAGTGCGCCTGTTTGACTGTGGATGCCAAGGCTCTGGCGTGGGCGGAGTACGTCATTGAGGGCGAAATCCTGCCCAATGTGCGCATCGCCGAAGACGCCCAGTCCGGCAACGGCAAAGCCATGCCCGAATTCCCCGGCTATTGCGGCCCCTCCGATCCGCAAACCCCCGTCATGCGCGTGACCGCCGTAACCCACCGTCTGCATCCGATCATGCAGACGACCATCGGCCCGAGCGAAGAGCATGTGAATCTCGCGGGCATCCCCACCGAAGCCAGCATCCTCGGCCTTGTGGAGCGGGCCATGCCGGGACGCGTGCGCAACGTGTACGCCGCAAGCTGCGGCGGCGGGAAATTCATGGCCGTGCTCCAGTTCCGCAAGGCCACCAGCGCCGACGAAGGCCGCCAGCGTCAGGCCGCCCTGCTCGCGTTCTCGGCCTTCCCCGAACTCAAGCATGTCTTCCTCGTGGACGACGACGTGGACCCCTTCGACATGAGCGACGTGCTCTGGGCCATGACCACCCGCTATCAGGGCAATCTCGACACCGTGTTCCTGCCCGGCGTGCGCGGGCACGTCCTCGATCCCACGCAGTCGCCGCTCTATGATGCCCGCATCCCCGCACGCGGGGTCGGCTGCAAGGCCATCTTCGACTGCACCGTGCCTTTTGACCAGAAAGAACGCTTCCAAAGGGCTCCTTTTATGGAAGTCGACCCCGGAAAATTCCTCATCTGAGCCTCAAGGATGCGTCCTCGGCACGAGTCGGCCGCCTCCGCCGGAACCGTTCCGGGACGCATCCTTGAATTACGGGCGTACCAACGCTTCCGATAAAAGGATAATGCCATGAAAAAACGTCTTGTCGTGGGACTGAGCGGAGCCAGCGGGGCGATCCTGTGCGTCTCGCTGCTTGAGGCCATGCGGAAAGAAAAGGATTGGGAAGTCCACCTCGTCGCCAGCGAGGCGGGCGAGCGCGTCCTGCGCGAAGAAACCGGCATGAACGGAAACGATCTGGCGCGGCTGGCCTTCCGCACGCACGACATCGGCAACATCGGCGCAGCCATTGCCAGCGGTACGTTCGAGACGGAAGGTATGGCGGTCGTGCCGTGCAGCATGAAAACACTGGCGGGCATTTGCCACGGGTATGCGGAAAACCTGCTCCTCCGCGCCGCCGACGTCACCCTCAAGGAACGCCGTAAACTGGTGCTCGTGGCCCGCGAAACCCCGTTCGGGCTCGTCCACCTGCGCAACATGACCGCGCTCGCGGAAATGGGCGTGACCATCCTCCCGCCGATGCTGACCTATTATCAGCACCCCCAATCCATAGAGGATATGACCACCCACATCGTAGGCAAGATCATGCGCGAATTCCGGCTGGAAGCCCCCGGCTTCAGGAGGTGGGAAGGATCATGATCGGCGACGCGACACTGACCCGGCTGGTGCGCGGCAAGGAAATCGTCCTGAACGCCCGGCGGCAGGGCGGAGACTGCCTCGTCAGCGTGACCGGAGGCGACGCCCCGCACATCGGCGCGGCGGCATTGTGCGCTGACGGCGAAATCCGCCGTCTTGACCGCAACGGGCACCGCGAGGGCGAACTCGCCGCCGAGCTTGCCGAGCGCGCAGCGTCCAAACTCGGCTGTTGCGTCTGCGCCGTGTGCGGCATCCATTTCGACGGCATCAGCCGCGCGGAAATCGCTTCCGTGGTCGCGGCGGTCAGGGATATGGCCGACACATGGCTCGGCTCGGCCTCCCATCATTGAAGGAAGGCCAAGCCCTTGTTTATTTAACGGAATGCTCTCCCTAAAGGAACAATTCCGGCTCGCGGCGCTCCGTACATCGGGCTGCCAATCCCGCCATTTGAGCGGCGAACATGGGCGCGACTTCGGGACGCGGCCCGCGCACCGCGACCGGGCAGATACGCACGCAGCCGAAACAGAACAGGCAGCGTTCCGGCTCGGTCACGGCATACGTCTCGGAATCAATGATCCGAACCGGGCACGTCCGGGCGCACAGACCGCAGCGGATACAGGTCTCGGCGTCCAGCAACTCGGGCGCGAACGGCGTCGGCTTGTACTCCTTGTACGGGACAGCCCCCGGCACGCTCAGAGGCGGCATGGAACCGGCAAGGCCATCCGCCTTGGCCCGCAGAGCACTGCCGAAACGCTTCATGACCGCGAGATCGGAAGCGTCGGGGCGCCCACGGCCCATATCGGGATTGAGGCAGTGCTGCGCCACGAACGCGGCGGCACCGAGCGTCACGCACCCCGCCGCCTCACCGAGCGTTTTGAGTTCCAGAACCGCATCGTCGTAATGCCGGTTGCCATACACCGCGACCGGCACGAACGGCGTGCCCTCGCCGCGCAACGGCAGCCCCTTATGGAACAACGACGGAATACGTCCGTAATAAACCGGCATCCCGGTGATCACCAGCTCGTCCGGCCCCGTTTTCAGGATCGCGGCACGGCTCTTGGGATCGGCCCAATCCGTTTCGGAAAGCTCGGAACAGCCGAAGCCTTCCGCCACCGCCCGCAGCGTCCGCCTCGTCGTTCCGGTCGGACTGAAATAAGCAATGTGAACCCGTTTGATTTCCATATCTGCCCTCCTCTGAGCGGCCTCCGGCAACACTGCGCGGGGACGTTCCTTTCCGCTACAAAAGCGTTCTATCTATAACACTTTGAAAATAATCAATTTACCATTCGTTTTCCGTACCATTCTGCACCATTTTGGTACAACTGGAAAGAGGCGGAGTAGTTCCATTGTGGATGTCTTTATGATTCCCTCCTTCCCTTCCGCACGTGAAAAACCGCCTCATACTTGTGGCCGGAACCGGGCATGAAGCGGCTGTAACCGGATCGGGGAAACATTGTACGACTTTCCCCTGTGGGCTCAACACAATGATATTATTGTGGCTTGTGTACGATATCTATGTGTTCGGCCTTATTTTCGCCGTTCGGGTAAATGCGGTAGGTGTATTCGCCGTCATTCACCTTCACGTTTTCTACCTCTCGCGTAAAGCGAGTCTTGCCCGAGCCATCCTGCACGGTGAGCTTTCTGGTTTTCCCGTCCGCCGATATGCTCCAAAGGCCATGCATCCTCGGTTTGCCATCCAAAGAAGTTATCTTGAAAGTATGGTCAGGAAAATATTCCGCTTTACCGAAGAATGCCGCGACTTTTTCATCCGTTGCGGGCACGCTTGCGCCCTTTTGGTCAACAGCGTCCGTCGTAACCCATACCTTGCCGACCATGATCTGCTCATAAGGATTCAGGGGAGCATTGGCTTCCGGAGCTTTTTCGGCCGCGAACGCTGTTGAGGCAAGCATGAGGGTCAGAAAAAAGCTGAAAATATGTTTCACTGCAAGTCTCCCGTTCCGTCTGCACAAAACAGAGGGTTATAGGTTTATCCAGATAACAAGCTTACTTTATAGATTTTTTTGAGTGTAAAGCTACTATATTTGCCGATTCGGACCTTATTTACATGCGAGCCTCCAGAATATTCCGGAGGCTTTCTTTTTATCCACACCTCCGGAACGTGTTCAGGGTGTAGCCGGGGCTCGCGTTTTCGTACTGTAGCCCCATGAGCAGGGCTTTGGTGTGTGCCTCAACGGAAACCAGTGTCTGCCTGCTCTTGGCGTGGATGCCTTCACCCAACCCACATGCGAATCATGTTCAGCATACTCACTCAGGAGGATGAGGATTTTCTTATTGCGATGCCGAAGGAGTCCCCTGTCTGCCTTCGCGCAGTGACGGCATCCCGTTACATGGCCGAACGGGCGCATCCATTCCGATAAGAAAGCAAAATCGGAATGCAAGCAACCAGTTCTGTTTGTAAATAAAAAACAAGGCTAAAGGCACAAAAAAACATCGCCTTCTCGGTACGCACCGAGAAGGCGATGTTCCATATGTTCTTCCGTATATCCAAACTTATTATGGCAAGAGGGCAGGAAGGTGCTCTTTGCTGTTTGCACCAAGTCTCTTGGTGCTCATTTTTATTGAATTTGTTCAATAAAACTCTTTTCCGTTACAAAAAACTCTCCACAGCCCGTATAATACAGACGCTCCCGGCGAAGGCGATCATGACGAGCAGGATGCCCTGGAAAACGCTCTCCCGGACGAAACGGGCGACGGGCAGGGAGACGACAAGCCCTACCAATGCGCCGGGCATACCCCAGAGTGCGGCCTTGACCACGACGGGAGTATACAGCCCGGCGGCGGCTTGAACAATGCAGGTACAGATACTGATGCCAAGAAAATACAGACTGAGCGTCCCGCGAGTGGTGTCCTTGTCCCAGCCAACGTAGAGCGCATAGATCGCCACTGGCGGCCCGCTGAAGCTGATCGCCGCGTTGGCGAACCCCGATGCGAACCCCGATACGGCGCAGCCCCGCACGCTCTCAGGGTGCGCCGTACCGGCACGGTGCAAGAGTTGCCACGCCACATATATGATCAAGGCCGCCCCAAGCCCGCCCTGTAGCCAGATTCCCGGAACCACCCGAAGCACGCACACGCCGATGATGAGCCCCGGGATGCATCCGAGCAGCATGGGAATGATCGGCGCCACCCGCGAATGGGCGCGGTACATCCATGCCACATAGACCGCAAGGGTCACCGCTACGAGGCAGGTAGCCGGAACAGCCTCGCTCATCTCCAGCACGCAGGCCACGATGGGCAAGGCGACCATCGCTGCCCCCATCCCGCTGACACCGTTGATGAAGCCGCCGAGAAACCATGCCAAAAACACGAGGGGGTAGCTGGATTCGAACATAGAGGCCCCGCGCGGCCTGTCCGGACCTCCGGAACACGCCGGATAAAAAGGGATTGTGAGGGAATGCTCTTTCTTGCTCTAACAGGAGAACCCAAGGCTGTATAGAGGGCAAATGCCCTCTGAAAACGGCATGGGACCCCTTGCGAAAACATTTTTTTCTTATGTTGAAACGTTGCGGATTATCTTAAAAAGAGTACGTCACCGATGCTGCTGAAGACGGTGCCTTCCCCCGCGGACCTCCCCATTTCCACAACGAAAAAGACGAGGGGAAAGCCTCGTCTTTTTCGTGTTGCCCAAGCTCATCCTCCCCCGTCCGCAAAACCGAACGGAAGCGGAACAGGGGATCATTCGTGCTTGTTGAAAAGGAATTCGGAATGCGGGTTGCAGTCCTCATCGTCCTCATCGCCCTCGTAAGGGCAGATGCCCTTGGGGAGGATCTGATGGACGATCATGGCGGTGACGCCGCCCGAAACAATGGCGGAATCAAAGAATATCTTGAGGAAACGCGGCAGGCGTTCAAAAACTTCCGGGGTAGTCATGGACATGAGGCCCACCCCGATGGACACGGCAATGATGATGGACTCACGTCGGTTCACTTCATGCTGCAACAGGATGCGGATACCCGAACAGGCGATGGTCCCAAAAAGGACAACCAGCGCGCCCCCGAGCACGGGGCGGGGCAGAAGCTGGAAAAACACCACTATAATGGGAAACAGAGCGAACAGGATAAACAGCACGCCGCAGAATTTGCCCACCTTGCGGCTGGCGACGCCGCTGAGCTGGATGACGCCGTTGTTCTGGGAGAACGTCGCCACGGGGAAGCAGCCGAATATGGCCCCGAGGGAGGTCATCATGCCGTCGCAAAGGATGCCGCCCGCCAAACGGCTACGGTAGACGCGACCACGCACGGGCTGTTCAGAGACGACGCTGGTGGCCGTCAAGTCGCCGATGGCCTCAATGACCACAACAAGAAAAAGAAAACTCAAGACAAGGAATGAATGCAAGTCAAAGCCGAAGAAGCCGAACTTGAACGGCACGGGCATGATGAACCACGTATGCTGTTCGGAAAGGATATTCCAATTGACCTTGCCCATTACTATTGCCACTGCGAAACCGACAAGGATGCCCACGATGAGCGAGCTCATGCGCAACAGCGGGTTCTTGCTGCGGTTGACGCAAACGATAGCGAGAATGACCAGCGTGCCAAGGAACAAGTTGGAGATGTCCCCAAATGTTCCATCAGCCTTGGCCGCGAAACCTCCTGCGAGGTCGATCGCTCCCACGCGCACGAGGGAGACGCCGATCATCATAACGGTGATGCCAGCCACGGTGGGCGTAATGATCTTGCGCAGGAACGGCATGATACGGCTGCCCGCCATGACCACAAACCCGCCGATGAAACACACGCCGAAGAGAGTTGATAGCGCCTGCTCCCACGACATGCCCTGCTCTTTCATGAGGAGGGCCCCCACCGCAATGAGCGTGCCGGGAAACGCGAAGCTCGTGGCCTGGATGCTCAACATGCCGGAACCGATACCAAAGGGCCGGGACACCTGAAACCAGATCCCGATGCCCGCGAACAGCAGGGACATGCTGACAAGGTAGGCGATGGCCTCCGGGGGAACGCCCAACGCGCCCGCGACAATGGCGGGCGGTGCCATGACGCTGAGCACCATGGCCAAAATGTGCTGGAGGGCGGCCAGCAAGGACGAGCCGAAAGGCGGATGGGACTCGAGGCCGTAAATCAGTTCGCTTTCTTTTTCAGGATTGGGCGTAGCGGGCTGCGAGGCCGGGGCGCTGGACATAGGCATCCTCCAGAGGCTTGGGGATGGGAGATCTTCGCCGGGAAAACCAGCGGCGGCCAACCAAGGCCGCGTGCGATCTCTTCCGGGGTTGTTCCATTTCTTACGGAAATCAGGTTTCCGTGTACAGTATAATGAGGCCCCGCATCACCACGTATGGCAGATGAGGCAGTAATTCTGATCTTCGGCGTGTTCCTTGTGGCAGACCCAACAAGGAACCTCCGTTCCCCAGTGCGGAGAAATATGAGGATTTTTCTTTCCACGAGAGGCTGTCTGTTTGGCAACCTCCGATGCATCATGGCATTTGGCACAGGATATCGCCCCAGCCTGTTTTGGATTTTTCTGCCCGATGTGGCAGTCCGCACATGCGAGATCTACGTGGGCATCCCGAAGCGTCTTCTGTGGCGCGGCTTCGGAAGGGGCGGCAAGACACAGGACCGCCAGACATATCGCCAGTGTCCAAGCGTACTTCATGGTGGTTCAAACATCCTTAAAGTAATACGTTAAAAAACAGTTACCGTAACCGGACCATCAAATGCGCTGGCCATAGGGCAATGGCATCCAAGCACACAATCCCACCATCAAGACCGGATATGGGCCGTTGGAGAATTGAAAACACGGGATACTGCTTGAGCCCATGTAGAGCCCCCAACAGCTCAAAAGCATATCTATATCTTATTTCACAACAATCATTTTCAGAGCAAGAACGCGGCATGGCCCATTATAGAAAATACACCATTGGTTCCTCATCTTAAAAAGAACCTTTTTCCACGCGGAACCGGACCCTTCCGTTTTCTTCCGATCCCAATGGGCGGCAATATCACTTGCTGATTCCTTATCCTGTTGCACCTCCCTAGTAAAGATTCTCACAAGGGATTTTCTGACGAGGACATTCCCGAGGCGACTCTTTTTCTTTTTTTCGCCTGTCTCGTCAACATGTTCCATTTTCTATACCGCATACGATAATACAAATATTTCCGTGCATGGGTACAAAACGGTTTACACGTGGGCTTCAACGGGCATTCCCATATATTCACGGCCGCCGCTCCAGAGACAGAAGCCTCAGATGGTACGCTTCGTTAGTTGTCTGCTGTTTTTCCTTATTCAGTTTTTAATAAAAGGAACCCACCGGCCTAGCCGGTGGTTCTTCATATGCGCCTGTAAGGCTCTGTTACCAGCAGCGCCCTAACAGGCGCATAGCGAATCTGGCGTCGGCATTTCTGTTACTTGCGGCCCGTAAACGGGCTACCCGGGCAGGGAAGGCAAAGCTGCGTACCCAGTTTATCCTCTTCCAGCTGTTTCTTTATGTAATCCCTAATCTTCTCTTTGTTCTTGCCTACCGTATCCACGTAGTAGCCCCGGCACCAGAATTCACGATTGCGGTATTTGAACTTCAGATCGCCAAATCGTTCATACAGCATCAGGCTGCTTTTACCCTTCAGATACCCCATAAATCCAGACACGCTCATCTTGGGCGGTATCTCCAGCAGCATATGTACATGATCCGGGCAGCATTCCGCTTCGAGAATTGTCACACCTTTCCATTCACAAAGCCTGCACAATATCTCGCCGATCTCACGCTTCTTTTCCCCATAGAAAACCTGTCTGCGATATTTGGGGGCAAATACCACATGGTATTTGCAGTTCCATTTTGTGTGGGCTAAACTTTGAACGTCACTCATTGTGACCTCCTTTTGATTTGTTGCCGCTTGCAGTTGCCAGACCGCAAGCTTTACTAACAAATCAAAAGGAGTTTTTATAACATATACAAAGCTGTAAGCTTTTCGGAACCTCCCGCCTAGCGGGAGGTTTTCTGTCTATACAAAAAAAGCGGAAGGTTTCCCTTCCGCTTTTGCTATGAGTACCGATGACCCCGCGTATCAGCCTTTCATGCTGCGCTTGGATGCCTTAAGAGGGTTGACCTTCTTTTTGGATTCACCTGTAATCTTGGGGATGCGATGCTGATTCTGCTCAAGCAGGCTACCCGCATCAAGGCTCAATGCATTCAATCGGGCAGCCACATCTTTACGGTTTCCGGCGTAGCGGTTCGGATCGGCAAGGGGCCGATCCACATACTCCGGCGAAGTCAGGTACAGCCCTTTTTCATCAATGGCGAGGCAAGCGCATCCTTCTTTTTCCTGCACCGTCTGAATGATCATGTCCGAAGTCGTTCCGAAACGATTGTTCATAACTTCCTCTCTGGTTGTACTGAGAATCGGCCGATTGCCGATCTCTGTTATTGATAATAAAAATCTTAATCAACTATAAGCAGCTATTCAAAAATGTAAAGAGATTACCCGGTCTTGCCGCTGTAGCAGCATCTCGGGAGCTTCGCTCTGGAAGGAGGTGCCTTGGAGAACCCATTAAACCGTCTCGGAAAGTCGTTAGAGACTCACACGACACCGAAAAAAGGAGGATTCACCTCGGCAACGTCAGTCATCCGTGCTGACGGTGACGTCCTCAGCATCGGCCACACGTAAGGCCAGCGTGGTTCCCATCACACGGAGAGACAGGAGATCCCCCATCGGAGAACGGCCCATGACCGTAATCCCGACACCAGGAAGCAACCCCATATCCCGGAGGTGCTGGGCACGTTCGCCCACAGCGGCGATGGCAACGACAAAACCACTCTGCCCGTTTCTCAGGTGATGCAGCCTGCGGATCATTCCGTTCTCGCCTGCCCGTCAGCCGCCGCTTTCGGTTCCGACGCGGAACTATCCAACAAATCACCAAGATTACGCAACAATCGCGGGATTTCCCGCCGTGCTTGACGCCAGTACCAGCTGATCCCCCTCGGCAGTGCCAACGACGCCACGACCACGGCAAGGAAAAGCACGGCCAACGCCTCAATAAAGGCGACGAGAGCCCGGACAAGCAGCGCCAATCCAAGCAAGGACACGGCAACCAGCGTTAGTACCCGCGCGCACCGTTTATACGAAAAAGTCAACTCGGCCTCCTGAAGAGCCAGAATCCCCGTGAGATGAGCGTATGTGCAAGCCATCGCAGCAGCGTTCTCTTTTGGCGGAGATTATTGATTTTGAAATTTATTGTCAAATACAAAACACACTTTTTACGGAACCGCTGCCGCATTCAGCCTTGCGGCCTGATGCGCCACGCACATCCGAACTGTCACGTTCGTGATGCACCTTGTCCACGTACCCACAGGTTTCGGCATATAAACGACCGATGCCAGTATTGTCGAAATCCACCCGGCCCAAGACGCCGCCCAGCAATAACAACGGAAAAATGGAGGGGCACAAAACCATGCGCCGGTATTGATATACACTGTCGCGGAACCGTCCCCTTTCTGAACTTTTTCGACCTCACGGCGGCCCGTTCCCGCTTTCCCTAGTCTCATACATAGCAGAGCACCGCACCGCTCACCCAAAACAAAGCGGCATGAACGCCCGTCATGCCGCTTTGTTATCCAAATCCAAAAAGAAAGAGCGGAAAAGACCTCTGCTTCCCGATATTACCGCTTCTCAAGCGCCCGGGCGCGGTCGAAATCTCCCTGATACGTGAAGCCCGCGCACAGGAGCATGAGCGCGCCAAGCACAAAGACGAACTGCACATACACTATGGCGATGTTCAGACCGAACGCATCGGACAGGGCACCCACCAGCATGGGGCCGAAGAAGCCGAGCCCCTGGAGGAACGTCACATAGGTCCCGTAGGCCGACGCCTTGTAGCGGGCGGGGACGAGCTCCTGCGTAGCGATATGGATGCCGGTAACCGGGATGAGGAAGAGCATGACCCCAAGCGCGATGAGGGGGAAGCTCTTCAACATAAACCCGAAGCCGAAACAGGCCGCCAACAGGACGAAACAGGGAACGCCGAGCCACGCACGGGTTTTGCGGCTCCACCGGCCGAGACGGTCGGAAATGATCCCGGACAAGGGCGTGATCACAATGCCGGTGAACAGGTATACCGGGCTCATGTACGCCCCCACTTCCGCGCTGGTCCAGCCCATTTCGCGGACGAGGAACATAGGAATCCACGCCACCATGCTGGAATAGACCATGTTGCCGAGGCCGACGCCTATACCGAGCATGACGAGCGTCTTGTTCTTCAAGGTAACGCCAAAGGCTTCCTTCAGGCTCACCTCGTCTTTTTTGGCGTTTTCAGGCTTGGCCGAAGTCTTCGGCAGAGCCATGGAAAGCACCATGAACAGCAACGTCACCACGCCCATCACGATGAACGGCGCGCGCCAGCCGATGCTCTGCGCCAGGATGCCCGCTACGGCCGTCCCAACGGCGAGGCCCACGGACATGGAGGAGTTGTACAGCCCGATCACCGAGCCCCAGCGGGACTTTTTGGTCCAGCTCGTCAGCATGGATACGGACACCGGGGCATAGCTGGCGTTGCCCATGCCGACCATGAACCGGCCAAGCAGAATGAGAAAGAAGTTCGAGACGAGCCCGCACAGCAGACAGCCTACTCCCCACAGGCCGGACATGAGGGTGATGGCTTTTTTCTTGGACGTTTTATCCGCGATGAAGGAGAGCGGCAACACGAACAGGGTCATACCGCAAAGCACGGCGGAACCGGCCACGCCGATCTGGGAGTCGGTCAACCCGAGGGCTTTCTGCATGGCGGGGAACACGGAAGTCACGCCGAGGCGCGCCGAGAAGTCAAGCAGGAACAGCATGTACAAGACGACAAAGGCGAACATGAAACGGGGGCGGCTGACAGGAACGGCCGGTTCTTCCACGGGAGCCTCGATCGGGGTCGTCTGGGTGGCTTGGGACATGGGCGGATCCTCTTGTTCGTGCGGGAGCGGAGCCCGCGGTTGAAGGAAGACGGCGCGGGCGGATGAGCACGCCCGCGCGTCAATCAGGCACGGGCGGAATACACGGTTTTCCCGCCTACAATGGTTTCCAGAATACCTATGTTGCGCAGATCGGCGGGATCGACTTCCAGCGGATTGGCGTCGAGGACCACAAGGTCGGCCAGCTTGCCGGGCTCGATGGAGCCTTTGGCGTTTTCCTGGAAATTCTGCCACGCGGGGTTAAAGGTATGGGCGCGCAGGGCTTCGAGCACGGAAATGCGCTGATCCGGACCAAGGACCTGACCGGAGGATGTCAGGCGGTTGACGCTGACCCAAATGGACAGCAACGGATCGGCGGGGACGATGGGGGAGTCGCAGTGCGCGGTAATCACGAGGCCGCGATCCAGCGCGGAGCGCATGGGGTCCATCCGGGCGGCGCGTTCCGGGCCAAGGAACAGATCCCGGTGGCGGTCGCCCCAGTAATAGACATGGGCGGTGAAGAACGAAGGCGTGTAGCCCGCCGCTTCGAGGCGATCGAGCTGTTCCTCGCGGATCGTCTGGGCATGGATCAGGATGTGGCGGCAATCCTTGCGGGGATGTTTGGCCTGCGCGGCTTCAAGCGCATCAAGGGCGTCGTCGGTGGCGGCATCGCCGTTGGTATGGATGAGGAACTGCCCACGCCCATGCGCGGCTTCGATCAGCGCGAACAAATTCTCGCGGCTGTGCGTGGGATAGCCCCGCCATTCGGGGTCGCCCTGATACGGGGTGTGGTAGGGTTTGGTAAGGTAGCCGGTATAGCCCTGCAAAGAGCCGTCCGCGAGCAGCTTGACCCCGCCGATGGTCACATCCTTCCCATCGAACGCCAGCCGCGGATCGTCAGGATCGAGCGACATAAAGGGATTGACGTGCACCCGGACCGCGAGGCGCCCCTGCTCCTGTACGGTGCGCAAAAGCTCCGCGTCGTCGTAGGAGAACAAGGCCGCGTCCACCGCCGTGGTGATGCCCCGCGCGGCGTAATCCCGCGTGGTGGCGGCAAGGTCGTCGATCCGCTGCTCCCGCGTCTGCGCGGGCAGCAGCGGCATGATGGTTTCATAGACCGGGCTTTCCTCAAGCACGCCGTCCGGTTCGCCGTCCGCATCGCGCCGGATGATGCCCCCGGCGGGGTCCGGCGTATGGCGGTCAATCCCGGCCAGCTTCAGGGCCGCGCTGTTCAGGGCGCACAAATGGCCGGAAATATGCTGTGCGAACACGGGATTGTGCGGAGCAGCCTCATCCAGTTCCCAACGGCTGGGGAACCGCTTTTCCGCCAGCAGCGTATCGTCGAGGCCGCAGGCAAGCACCCATTCGCCCTCGGGCGTTTCCGCCGCACGGGCCCGGATGGCGGCAAGGATGTCGCCGAGCGTCCGGCAGGTCCCAAGAGGCGGCGAATTGAGGTTTACGCGCCCGCGTCCTTGCGCGGTCATCAGAATATGCCCGTGGGCGTCGTAAAAGCCGGGGAGCACGGCAGCGCCCCCCATGTCCCGGCATTCCGTGTCCGGTCCGATGAGCGGAGCCAGCCCGTCCCGATCGCCGACGGCAAGGATACGGTCGCCGTCCAGCGCGAGGGCCGAAGCCACGGCATCGTTTCCATCAAGAGTCAGGACCACGGCGTTGAACAACAACACACTGGCATATTGCATGAAGACATCCTCCTTGAGGCATTGGAATGCGCACCCTCCAGCGGGTACATGTGTTTAAAAGAGCAAGGGGGATGCCAAAAGGCTCAAGTCATGCAATCGAGCGTTTTTCAAGAAGTTCTTGACAGCATGATAAAATGCGAACTATCACTCGTCTAGAAAACGGGATGAACAGCGTCCAGAAATCAGGATGCGTCTAAAAAACAGGACGCCCCACCCAAGGAGTCCGCGCCATGCCCACCCTCTCCTCCAGTGTCCCTCACGCTTCGCTCCTGCTCGCCCTCCAGCTTTCCGCACGCCCGCTCAACGAACGGGAACTCGCCGCCATCACCGGATTGCCCGAAATCCGTGTCCGCTCCGCGCTGAGGGAGCTCTCCCTCCAGAAGCATGTCGCCGCCGCTCCCGCAGAGGGCTCCCCTGACGGCGGTTCCGGAGCCCCGGCATGGGCCATCACCCGCATCAAGCCGGATCTGCTGGAAGACATGGCCGAAACCCTGTGCAGCGCCTGTCCGGATACGGGCGTCCCCTATCACATGGGCGTACTCGGCGGAGATGCTACACTGGAAGACTGCGAAATCGTGGTCCGCTTCATCGACGACCGCCTCAAGGACAACGAACCAGCCGTATTCGCCTGTTTCGAGATGGTCGTGCAGTTCCTGCTCCGCTGGGGGCGCGCGCATATGGACGACGCAGGCCAGAAAAGCTGGCGGTACGCCGAACTCGTACTTGTGGTTCAGAGCATGTGTATTTTTTCACATCACTACCTCCAGCTCGCCACGGAACTCTCCCCGCTCGCCTACGAGGTCGCGGCCCGTAACAACAGCGAACGCTTCATGCCCATGATCTGGATTTTCCGGCAGTATCTGCAATTGTTCTCGGGCGGAGAGCCGCCGCTCACGGACCGCTTTTTCCACGGTTCGGAAAAGATGCGCCATTTCAAGGAACAGGACATGCAGGATCGCATCCCGGTCTTTGAAGGCATCGAAAACTTCCTCAAGGGCCATTTCCGTGAAACCCTGCAGTGTTATGCGCGCCGCCCCGCGCAGGATCACTGGTGGTACAAACGCTTTTTCGAGCCCCTCTCCTTCTGCGCCAGCCAGGCCGCCATGTACTTGCGCGAGTACCCTCTCGCCACCGGCATCATCGAATCCGCGCGCCAGACCGCCGAACTCGCCGGGGAACGCCTCGTCGCCATGCTCTGGATCGCCCACCTGTGCTTCCTGCTCCTCCGTAAAGGCGCGCTGGACGAAGCGATTGTCAAAATCGACTACCTCCTCAACTGCGTCCCTCCCGAGCAGAACCATAAGATCGCTTCCAGCGCCGTGCGCGCCCTCGCCGTCTACCACCACCTTTCGGGCCGCACCGACGCCGCCTACCGCGTCCTCCGCAACGAAACCCTGCGCGCCGCCGCGCGCGGGGTCCCCCATTCGCCTTTCCTCGATCCTCTCGTGCTGGATCTCCTCTACGTCTTCGAGCAGCGGGGCTACCCGCCCATCCCGCGTTACGAGGTGGAAGCCACGATCGAAACCTTCCTCCGCCAGCCCAACCGCCAGCTCCGGGGCACGGCGCTGCGGGCCCATGCCCTGCGCCTCCGAGGGCGGGGCGCGCCCGCCGAAGAAGTCGTCTCCCTCCTCCACGACAGCCTGCGCGAACTGGAACCCACCGGAGATCCCCGCGAACTCGTACTCACCCATCACGAACTCGCCAAGATGCTCGAAGCGATGGGCCAGCACCGTGAAGCCCACCAGCAGCGCAAGTCCGTCGCCGAGATCATCGGGCACCCGCTCGACGAAAACGCCTCCTACCGCACCGCCGCCATCGCGGCGACCGGGGAAGCGTTCCCGGCCCTCGCCCCCGCACCCGAGCCGGAGGCCGAGGACACGCCGGGCCGCATCCTTCTCGACCGTTGCCACGCAGCCTTCAACCGCGAACCGACCGCCTATCGGAGCGACGAACTGTTCCAGCATCTGCTCGACATCGCGCAACAGGAACTCCAGTCCGAGCGCGCCGCGCTGTTCCGCCCCACCGACGACGGCAGGCCGGAATTCGTGGCCTCGGTGAACCTCACCCGTATGGAGCTGGAAAGCGACGGGATGCGGAGCTGTATGGAGTGGCTGGAAAGCATCCTCCGCAATGCCGCCTCCACCCACAGTGAACACCAGCGGCTGTGCCTCGCGCTCGACGTCGGCGAGCCCTACCCGTGGCTCCTCTATATGGACAGCGCCTTCACCAGCGGCATGTTCCAACGCCTCTCCCCGGCCCTGCTCCACGATCTCGCCCGGCTGTTCGCGGCTGAAGTCCGGTCCGGCCTGCGGCTTGAGCTCGTCCGTACCGAAGAAGCCAGCCAGCAACAGGATCGCCTCCTTGCCATTACCCGACAGAAAGACGGCGACATAATCCCGGTCGTCGGCGAGGGCCTGCGGGCCTCCCTCGAACAGGCCCTGCGGGTGGGCATAACCGACGCGCCCGTGCTCATCCTCGGCGAAACCGGCGTGGGCAAGGAAATCATGGCCCGGAACATCCACCAGATCAGCCTGCGGAGCGGGCCGTTCGTGGTGGTGCACCCGGCGAGTATGCCGGAGTCCCTTTTCGAGAGCGAATTTTTCGGCTATGAGCGCGGCGCGTTCACCGGGGCCATCCGGCAGAAGATCGGCCTCTTCGAACTCGCCGACCAAGGTACGCTCTTCATCGACGAAGTGGGCGAGATCCCGCCGCTCATTCAAACCAAGCTTCTGCGCGTCCTGCAGGATCAGCGCTTCATGCGTCTGGGGGGCACTCGGGAGATCCTTTCCCGGTTCCGGCTCGTGGCCGCGACCAACCGCGATCTGTGGAAAGAAGTCAGGGAAGGGCGATTCCGCGAAGACCTGCTGTACCGCATTTCCGTCGTCCCCCTGACCATCCCGCCCCTGCGCGAACGCAAGCAGGACATCCCCGGCCTGGTACAGGCCTTCATCGAGCACTTCGCCCGGCGCCACGACAAGCACCCCCTGCCGCTCTCCCCGGAACAGCAGCGCCGCCTGTGCGAATACGACTGGCCCGGCAATGTGCGCGAACTCAAAAATGAGATTGAACGGGCGGTTATTCTGAACAATGCCGGGCAGCTCGACTTCGTGCTCGGGACTTCGCCCACAGCGCATCAGCCCGCCGATCGCCCCTCCCCATTTCTCGAAACCGTTGCGGACGTCCCGACGCTCTCCGAGCTTGAGGAGCGCTATCTGCGCCACATCATGGAGCGCACCGAAGGCCGCGTGCGCGGTCCCAGCGGTGCGGAAACCCTGCTCAGGATGAAGCGATCCACCCTGTACGCCAAGCTCAAGAAGTACGGCATCCCCTGCGGCTCGGCGTAGGGGGATGCCCCCGGCGGCAAGGGACTGCCGTCCCTTGGACCCTGCCCGGGGTGCGAACCCTGCCCCTGACCCCGGCGTGAACGGACGCGCCGAAGGCATGGCTCTTTACAAAAGGCTAGGGCGACACCATGAACCGGTGTCGCCCTTTTGCGAAGAGTATTTGATAGATGTAACAGCCACGCCCTTAACGGCTCCAGATCCCTTCAACACACATCTGTTCTACGGCAGAGTCCTGACCACAATCTTCTGCATGGCCGCCCGTCCGAAATTGTCCACAACGCGCAACATCTGCGCGCCGTCGCCAGGGTGCCAGACCAGCGGCTCGCCGGGCACGCCGCGCCCGATGAACCGATCCTTCACGAACCAAAACACGGCGCTGGCGTCCGCGTCCGTGCTCGCAACGAGCGGGATACCGCTCCGCTCCGGATCAGACAGCCGCCGCTGATATATGACTCCGTCCTTTGGAGTGATGATCCGGGGAGGACGCCCGGGCTGTACGCCGGTTTCCGGGCCGCACTCCGGACTGAAAGGCGGTGGCGGCGGCTTCACCACACCCGCCCGCAGGAACAGCGCCTGCAAATCAGAAGGCCAGAATTCCCATACGCGCTCCTCGGTGCGTCCGGGAATAGGGCGGCAGGCGCGCAGCCCGGTTTCCGCATCAATGAGGATGGTGCGGAATACGCCCGATGATCGCGTGGGGGAACGACCGGGAATATACCACGTTTCGGTGGTGTCCCCGCACAGGGAGACATCGAGATCCCCGGTCGCCGTGCACACGGTTTCGCGGGTAATGTTCAGGCCTTCCTGTTGAACGGGAACGAGATCATCAAACGGCACGGCATCGGACGCCAACGCCTGCGCGATATCTGTGAACAAAGGAGCCGCCACATCGCCGCCCACAAGCAGCGGGTTCGGCGTATTGTCGAAATTCCCCACCCAGACCACCAGCACGTAGGGGCCGACCACGCCCGCCGTCCACGCATCGCGGAACCCGTTGGAGGTTCCGGTCTTGAAGCGCAGCGGGACAGGCCCTTTTTTCGACCTGACGAAATGGGCGTCATCCTCCAGCATACGCAGGGTTACGACGGCGGCCTCGGGCGACAGCAGAGGCACGGCGGAACCAGCCGGTTCCCCCTCGTACAGACGGGGATGCCGCCACACGCCCTTGTTCGCCAGCATGGCATACAGGCCGCCAAGCTCACGCATGGAAACCTCCGCGCCGCCAAGCACGAGGCTGAGGCCGTAATGATCCGCGCTGAACGGAAGCTCCACGCCGGCACGCAGCAGAAAACCGTAAAAATCTGGGCGGAGCTGCGAGGCCAACAGAATCGCGGGCAGGTTACGGCTGGCGCGCAGGGCTTCATGGGCGGGCAAGGGGCCACGGAACACCCGGTCGAAATTCTCTGGGTCATAGCCGCCAAAACTGCGCGGCGAATCGGGAAGCAACGTTTGCGGATGGATCAGCCCTTGATCCAGAGCCATGCCGTAAATGAAGGGTTTGAGCGTCGAGCCGGGCGAACGCCGGGCACGGGTTCCGTCCACCTGTCCGGATATGGCGGCGTCAGAAAAACCGGCCGACCCCACGAGCCCCCGGATCTCCATGCTCGGCCAATGGATGAGCAGCGCCGCCGCATTGTTCAGGCCATAACGCCTTCCCCGTGCCGCGAATCCGGCAACGGCCCTCTCCATAAGCCGCTGCAACCCGCTGTCGATACAGGTATGCACAGGCTCCCCACCCCGCGACAACGGAAGCGTCTCGCTCGAAACGTGCGGAGCCCCGAACGGCAGCCGCGCCGGACCATACACCCGGAGCGGCGGCAGGGCCCTCCCCAAGGCGAAACTCGACGCGCCAAAAGAAGCAGCCGCCCCCTGCCCACCGCCCGGAGCGTCTTCGGCATCGGCAAGCATCTGCATCCGGGCACGGGCGGCCTCGAAATCCGGGCCGTTCAGCGGAGAGCGCCTGACCGGATTCTGCGGCACGACGGCAAGGGCAAGGCTTTCGGTCCGGGTAAGACGTCCGGGGGTGGTGCGGAAATAAATGCGCGCCGCCGCGCCGACGCCTTCGATATTGCCGCCATAAGGTGTGAGGTTGAAATACGCCTCAAGGATTTCCCCCTTGCCATAATGGTATTCATATTGAAGGGCGCGGGCCATCTGCGCGAACTTGCCCGAAAGCGTGGTTGTGGACAGGCCGAGCCGGAGCCGGGCCACCTGCATGGTGATCGTGGAACCGCCCATACGCCGTGCCCCGCCGAGCATCCCCCCCGAAGCCCTGAGCAGGGACAACGGATTGACGCCGGGGTGCCGGTAGAAATACCGATCCTCGTAAAGCAGCACCGCCCGCACCATCTCGGGCGCGACCTCGTTCAGCCGAATACGGACACGGTATTTTTCATCTTCGGAAAGGCCCAGCCTGAGCAGGTTCCCGTCCCGATCCAGCACCAGCGGCGAAAACAGCACGCCGTCCAGAAGCGGCGGTTTGGGACTCAGGACAAGCCAGCCCCAGAACGCCGCGATCGGCAACAGCAGCGTCAGCACGAGGGCGAAAGCGATGGTTTTGCGCACATGAAATCCTTTGGGAAACACTTCCGGCGACAAAGGGCTTCCACTCCTTGACCCTGTTTTGGGGAATCGCTCTACGTGCGATGCCCGTAAACCTAACGGTCATGACTCTGCCGCCCTTTGGGTCTGATTTTCCCCTCAACCATACTTCCTTATCATCCAACCATAATATAAGCAGCTGTTATATCAAACATCCCAAGCGGTAACGCCGCTCGGGATGTCGAATACCGCCTCTGGCCGCTGCACCACCGGTTTCGCCGGGGTCCGGGGGGCGGCTTACCCCCCGGAGGCTTCCTACTCCACGACCATGACCCCGCCCGCCGAGTGAGCCTGAAGGCTACGGTTGTACATCGCTTCGGCCTGCACAGGCGGAAGCGTGTACACACCCTTGTTCACGGCGCGGATCTTATAAGTAAACACGGAGGGCTCCACAGCCAGATCCGAGAATACAATCATCCGATCCTCGCGGCGATCGAGGGACTTGTAACCCGGTTCACCGCTTGGGTTTTGGCCCTTGATGTCAGAATTGAGCACCATTTCAAAACCGCCGGGCAACAGATCCACAATGACCGCGTCGGAAACGGCCCCGCCGTGCGAACGCGCGGAAATGGACACCGTCACCACATCGCCCTGCTTCACCGTCGTCACGGGCCGCCCTTCGGCATCAAGATATTCACGCGACACTTCAAGCCTCTGCGCCAAGGCTTCGGACGGCGGCTTGCGGTCGAAACCCTGCGCCGAGACTTCCCAGTACAGAGGCTGGGAACCTGAGGGCATATCCAGCGCATACGCCGCACATCCCGGCTCGAAAAGCGTCAACATGCCTCCCAGATCCGCGGGAGCGGATTCCACGGGCTCGAACCCCGGCTGCATGGACGTGCAGCGCAAAGAGATGCCGGAAGGCATGTTCGCCGCGCCCCCCATGTCGAACAGGGCGCGGACGCCAAGGGATGCGGAAAGGGTCACATACCGCCCGCCATTCAGCACATCGAGCAGTTCTTGTGCCATTTCAGTGCGCTGCGTATCCAGCATATCAGGGAAATGCCGGGCCAGAACCGACGCCCGCAGCGCCTGAACGCCCAGCGCGTCGAGATAGCCGCGAGCCTGAAAATCGGGGCCCGGCGTCTGATAAAGCGCAATCAGATGGCGCGCGTCGTCGTTCATGCGCATGATCGCACAGCTTCCCGCCAACAGCGTGGAGGTCACGTCCCTTCGCCACTCGGGGAACCTGTCCTCAAGCTGCGAAACGAGCTGCTCCATCGCTTGCGTCGTAATGCGGCCTTCGCGGGTCAAGACCCACAGCCCATAGGCTTGGGCGCGGCCTTCTTCCAGCGAATCCGGCACCCGGTCCAGCGCATTCTCAAGCGCCCCGAAGACCTCGGCCAGCAAACCGCCGGGCAGAGCCGCCCCGGTCTCCCGCATGGTCAGCAGGAAATCGGCGGCATAGGCCGTGACCAGCACGTCGGGCTCCCCGCCGGGCCAGAGGGACACGCCCCGCCAATTCAGCGCCGACTGGATGCCCTGCACGGCCTCGTCCATGCGTTCCCGGGCAAGCTTGCGCGCCGCGTCCGGCGCCCTGCCCGCATCGGCAAGCAGTTCAGGCCGATTCATGAGCAGCGCGTAAGGCATGGCCCTGCTGATGCGCTGTTCCGCACAAGTATACGGATAGGCGTCGAGATAACGGATCAGCCCACGCAGCGCGGGCAGGGGCAGCGCCGAAACGGACGCGGAACCCTTGGCTTCATAGGGGTACAGCTCGCGCCCTGTCTTCAGAACCGTGGAAGCGGAGGCCGATCCAACGCTCAAACTTTCGCGCAGGGGCGAAGCCGGACGTACGGACAGCGTTGCGGAACGGACAGTCCGGTTTCCGGCGGCATCGGTCACGGCAAAACGCAGTTCCGCGTTGCCGGGCACATCCCCGACCTTGACGCGGAACGGAACCACCTTTTCAGAACCCGCGCCTACGGCTATTTCGGCGGGCGGCGGGGAAACCACGCGGAGGGCCTCGTCAGGCGACAACGCCAGCGTAAAGGAAACGGGCTGTCCCGTATTATTGGCGACGGCAAGCGCGGCTTCGAATTCGTCACCAGGTGAAGCCAGAACCGGAAGCTGCGGCGTCAGAACCACCGGGCCGCGCACCGTGGCGTCGGTTTCGGCACGGCCCGCCGTATCCGGCGACGCCGCCACCGCCATGATGCGGACGCGGCCGTTGTAATAGCCGGGAACGGGGATGGTGACGGATGTTTCCGCCCCCACGTCCACGATGCCTGACCACCAGCTCAAAGGCGGTTCGGCCTTGCGCTTGAAAGGATTGTGGAACCGCCCGCCGGACAAGGCCATATCGCCGCCGAAGGCCGGGATGCGGAGCCGTCCGTGATCGGGCATGAGCAGATCGAACATCTGCCGCGTCTCCACTTCCAGCGCCCGGTCGTTGAGCAGATAACGCAGAGGATCGGGCGTGGCGAAAGCGGTGAGCTGAAGCACGCCCTCATCCACGGCGAAAATCAACGCCTTCCCCGGATGGCGGGCGGACAGGGATACCGAGAGCGCGCCGCCGGGCAGCACCTGTTCCGGAGCCTTGAGCCTGAGCCCCATGTCCCGCCGCGCCACATTCACGGTGAGCGGAGCCACCGCGTAACTGTGCGGCTGCATGAACACGTCGGGCGAGGACAGGGAACGGGCCAGAGACACGTTGACATAGGCGCGGCCCTCGAAATCCTTGGGAACCGCGATTTCCTGCACACTGTTCCCGGCGCGGACGCGGAACCAGCGGGAGGCCGCAACGCTGTCGCGCTCCAGCGTGATTAGGCCCATGCCGTCGTACGGCGAAGACAGGAACAACTGGATGGATTCGCCGGGCGCATAGTCCGCCTTGTCGATGTGCAGGCGCAGGTTGCCGGAGGGCAATTCGTCCCGCCCGGCGAGGCGCAGGTCGTCGTTGCCCGCCACCGTGAAGGGCACGAGGGCCATGATCTGGCCGGAGGCGTTCCGCACGCTGAGCAGGAATTCGCCGGGCTTGTCCGTGGGCACATGCCACGCCAGATTGCCGGACGCGTCGAAAGACCTCTTTGAGGAAGCGATTTCCCGGTCGACCGGGGTTTCGTCGTAACGGTAACGTCCGTCCTTGTCCGTGACGAGGCTGGTTACGTACCGCCGCTCCGCCACGGAGAACGTCAGCACGCCGGGATCGGCACGGCCGAGATCAGGGCCGAGCGCCACAAATTCCAGCGTGGATTCACTGCCCTTGGGGATGAAGCCGAGATTGCCCCCGGCCCCGGTGGGACGGTAGCCGAGCACGGCCTGAAGCGGAGAAACAAGGAAGTCGCGCACGGCCGTCACGGAACGTCCGCCGCCCGGCTCAAAGCCTTCGACAAGAAGGCGGCAATGGAGGGTTCCGCCGCGCAGCTTTTCCAGCGGCAGCGGCAGCACGGCGCGGCCCTGCGCGTCGGTACGGACTTCGCCGAGATCCAGCGTCAGAGCCGACCCCCGATAGGGCATGGCATCGTGGAACGTGAAATCCTCATAACCGGGGAAAGACAGCGATGCGGGCCGCACCGAAAGCTGACCGCGCAGGCGGCGGTCCACGGCGGGCAGGCCATACAGATTCTTGAGGGCCGCGTCCGCCGAGGCCTGAGATGCGTTGAGCCAGCCCTTGCCGGGAGCGGGGTTGACCGTTGCGGACAGGCTCATGGTGTCGGGCTGGAATTCTTCCACCCGCACGGCCCCGGAACCGAGCACGACCGCAAAGCCGTCGGCATTGGGCGTCTGTACATTGAGGCGATAGCGGCCCGTGGGCGCGCCTTCGGGGACGGTCCAGCTCAGCTCGGCGAGGCCGTCGGCCCCGACGACGAATTGCCGCCGCAGGATCGTCCGTTCCGAGGGATCGGACAGTTCCGCGAAGAAGGGCATGTCGGGCGGCAACGCCTTCCAGTCGCCCCGGCGCATGAGCATACCGAAACGCAGCGTCTCGCCGGGCCGGAAGATGCCGCGCTCGCTGAACACATAGGCATTGATGCCGTCGGCGTTGCTGGTCTGCCCCTGCGTGGGGAAACGCGAATAGTCCACGACGCGGGAGTAATCGTCGAGCGGCAGCCATGCCGCATCCTCGTCCGCGCCGCGCTTCACCGAAACGGTCACGGCGACGGGCCGCTTTTCGCGGTTCAGGCCGGACACGGAGGGCAAGGCCGCCCTGCCCCCGGCGTCGGTCACGGCTTCGGCCACGGGCAGGCCGTTGGTTCCGAGGATATGCACCGCTGCGCCGGATATGGGATTGCCTTCCGACAACGAACACACGAAGACATCGCGGCTTCCGTCGGCGTTCTTCTTCACAATCATCCCGAGATCCGTCACCAGCAGGAAACGGCTGGCGGAGGCGACTTCCTTGTCGCCGTCCATGCCCGCCAGTTCAATGCGCATGAGCCCGCGCCCATCTTTGAACAGAGGAGCCACGTCGAGCACCGTAAACTGCGGTACGCACGGATCGGTGCGCTTGAGCGCGATGACGCCTTCCTGCACGTCGCTGAGGGCGTCGAACGGAATATCTGTATTGGTAAACGGCTGCGGCTGTGTAGCAAGAAAGCCGAGATACGGCTTGAGGACGCGTGAAGCCCTCCAGCGGATGGCGGTCAGGCCGCTGGCGTGGAGATCCAGCTTGCGTTCGCCTCCGAGGGCAAGCACGTTGCCGGGCTGGAGAAAGTCAAGCTCCGGCTGGAACGGCGCGGCATGGAAGACTTCCCGCCACGGCCCTGCCAGAGAAAACGCCGGGCTTGGCCCGAACCCTTGGGGAAGATTCAGGAAAAGGTAGCTGTCCGACGGTATGGACACCTTGAAGCGCAACGTGCCCGCAGGCTGATCGGCGGGCTGGAGCGGCTCGATCTTCACGGGCTTGGCGCGGTTGAGGACCGTTTCGTCGATGACCGGGGCCTTGGTCCACGGGGTGGGCTCCACGGCTCCTTCCTCAAGTGCCCGGGGCAACCGGAGGGCGGTGACCGCCTTGGCAAAAGCGTCAGGCCGCACAAGCAGACTCGTCTCGACGGTAAGGCGGTACTCCCCGGCGAGCGAGGCGTCGCGGGATGTTTCGAACGAGGCACTCTTGATACGGAACAGGGACGAGATTCCCGGGGCCGTCACCTGCTGACGGGCCTCCGCCTTGCCCTTGGGGATCTTCCAGTGCGTACCGTCGCGCCGGACTTCCGCCGCCACGCCGGGCAGCGAGAGCGTCACCGTGGAGGACGTCTTGGCAAGGCTCAAAATCCGCGACTTGATGAGGCACGTCCCGTTTTCACCCCAGACGAACTCGGGTTTGGCAAGCATAAGGCTCTTGTCGGAAACCTTCAACGCGGCGTCGCGCTGCACCGTCTGACGATCCGGCGGCGTGGTGAACCTTACGTCAAACGAAACGGCCCGCTCACCGTTCAGATCGGGATCAATCCACAACCGGCCGTCCATCTCAAGCACGGCAAGCGGCGGCGTGGAGAAGGAAAGGCTTGGCGAAGCCAGCTTCATGCGCGACGGCAACGGCAGCTTCGCCAGAGAAAGCGTATAGGCCGTGGATTCCGGCCACGGGTTCTTCGGACGGAACTCCATCGTATCCCCGCCCGACCACCGCCATTCGCCGGGAATGTCAGGCGAAAGACGGACGCCGGAGACAGCCGCGCCATCCTGCCCCGGAGCGGCGGCGCACCGCACGCTCCAGTCGTCGCCGTAAGCTTTTTTGCACGCGGCTTCGTCAGGCGCGAAGAGTACCCGCAACGGTTCCCCACCCTCAAGGGGCGTGGTCACGACAGCGCGGACGAAGGCCGGAGCCTGATCCGAAGCGGCCAAAACGGGCACGGCGGCGCAGCACAGCAGCAAAAAAAGAAACAGGGCAATACGGTGGCGCATAGCGTTCTCCCAAACTGATTTTCCATGATCATAAGGGAGTTCTGCTTATCAGACAAGACACGGACTCTTGCCCTTCTGGAGTTCCGCCACAAACTCCACCTAAGGGTTCAGCCTTGCGCGGAGAGTCTGCTCCAGCTTTCTCTGGCAACCCCTCCGGCAAACCGCCTTTCCGCCAAGGGAGGATTCTCCTTCCCAATTGCCCGCTCCCTACTTGTCCTCCATTGTAC
>PPYF01602785.1_pt1 | contig 38489 bp, 55 predicted proteins | sample 1559871 | NCBI WGS metagenome assembly PPYF01 (sample SAMN08240021, study PRJNA423297) | Human gut metagenome, whole genome shotgun sequencing project.
ATAATGAAATTTATAAATTTTCTGAAAAATATATTGACAGTATATACTAAAGAATATATTATGTAAATATCGACAATAAGTTAGTTAAAACGTCATAAAAATGAATTTTAAGAATGTTTTTTATAGAAAGTTTTTATTTTAAAATTTAAATTATATATAATATTTTAAATTTAAATTACATATAATAATAGATAAAATATTTTATTAATAATAATACTATGACAAATAGGGTTGGACAGTAAGGTGAATGTATTATGAAACAAAAAAGTGTAATTATAAAGAGTATAATCATAATTTTTTCAATTGTATTATTAGCACAAGTATATACTCACAAAAAAACAAATTTAACTGGTGAAATTTACAATAGAGAATTTAATCAAAATGTTGTATTTTATCCTCAACACCAAGATGATGAAGTTTTATGGGGTGGAAGTGCCATATTAAGAGCAATTGAAACATGTGGTCGAGATAATGTATATGTAGTGTTAGTATCGGATGGTTTAGGAGTTAATGTATTTAAAGATGAAGCATATAAAAATATGACTAAAGAACAAAAAAAAGAAATAAGGGATAAAGAATTTAAGGCAGCTCTTAGACAGTTAGGTGTAAAAGAAAAAAATATAATACTACTATCAGATATAGATAAAGACAGTAAGAATAGGTTTGAATTAATGAAAAAAATCATACTAGAATTTGAAAATAATCTTAAAAATGTAACACATATATCACACCACTATGAGTATGATGATCATCCTATGCATATAAAAAATGGACAAGTTTTAAAAAATCTTAAAGACGAAGGAAAGGTAAAAGATGCACTTTATTTTATGAAACCTCAATATGTAAAATTTATACCGGAAAAAAATAGAGTAATATACCAAGTAAATGATATGTCCGAATATAATAAGGTAAAAAAAGCTTGTTATGAATATAAAATAGTTGATATTGAAAATGGTAGGCATGGAGTTGGATATATATCTGCACATAGTTATTTTGATAACTTATTAAAGTCTCCTAATCTTGAATCAATATTAAGTGATAAATAAGATTAATATTATTATTTAAACTATAATGAAATTTATAAATTTTCTGAAAAAAATATATTGACAGGATATACTAAAAAGTATATTATATAAGTATAAACAACAATTTAATTGAAATGCTATGAAAAGGAAAGTAACTTTAAGAATACTTTTACAGAGAGCTTCTATTGGTGAGAAGGAGCAAAGGATATTAAAGTGAAAATGGCCTTGGAGCGGTGTACCGAGATCTTTTGATTTAGGCTACAACGGGTTCACCCGTTACAGTGATAAAGTATAACCAAAATTTGGCGTACTTGATGAGGTTTGTATTGTGAGATACAAATAAATTAGGATGGTAACACGAAGTTAATACTCTCGTTCCTAAGACTTAGTTCTTAGGGTCGGGAGTTTTTTTATGATTAAACTTATTAATCTTAATAACATCAAAAAGCTATATCTGTTAAAGTAATAAGATGCGCGCGGCTTTACACTTTAATAGGATTAAAAAGTGATATTTAAAACTAGAAACAGTACAAAAGAGTATATAAATATTGGTTAGATTAGACTTTATAAAATTTTAAAATTAAAAATGAAATTATAAATTAATTTAATATAAAATAAGATGAAAGGGGAATTAATATGAAAACAGAAATAAAAAAAGGAAATCCACTAGCCTTATTACCATTAGGAGTATTTTTAGTATTATTCGTAGGAAGTGGATTAATAACAGGTGATTTTTATAAAATGCCATCATTAGTAGCATTTTTAATCGCAGGAGGAGTAGCATTATTATTTAATAGGAAAGTAAGTTTAGAAGAAAAAATGAATATATTCTGCAAAGGAGCAGGAGACTCTAATATAATTTTAATGGTTATAATATTTTTACTTGCAGGAGCATTTTCAAGTGTAGCTAAAGCAATGGGAGGAGTAGACTCAACTGTAAACTTAAGTTTATCTATACTTCCATCAAATCTTTTAGTAACTGGGTTATTTATAATAGGATGCTTTATATCTGTATCAATGGGAACTTCAGTAGGGACAATAGCAGCACTTGCTCCTATAGGACTAGGAATATCAGAAAAAACAGGAATACCAGTAGCATTAGTAATGGGAGCTGTTGTAGGTGGTGCAATGTTTGGAGATAACTTATCTATGATATCAGATACAACAATAGCGGCAGTTAGAACTCAAGGTTGTGAACTTAAAGATAAATTTAAAGTTAATTTCTTAATAGTTTTACCAGCAGCAATAATTACAGCAATATTATTAACAGTAGTAACATCAGGATATTCTACTACATTAAATGATAATTATAATTATGAATTAATAAAAGTTTTACCATATCTTTTAGTATTAGTAGGAGCTTTATGTGGAGTAAATGTATTTGCTTTACTTGGAAGTGGGATAATATTTGCAAGTATAGTAGGTCTTTTAACTAATTCTTTTGATATATTTGGACTTATAGAAGCTATATCAGGTGGTATTTCTGGTATGTATGAATTAAGTTTACTAGCTATAACAATTGGTGGAGTTGTTTCACTTATAAAATTCAATGGTGGAATAGACTATGTATTATACTTTATAACTAGTAAAATAAATAGTAAAAAAGGTGCTGAATTTGGAATAGCGGCATTAGTTAGTGTTATAGATTTATGTACAGCAAACAATACTATAGCAATAGTTGCAGCAGGACCATTAGCTAAAGATATTGCAGATAAGTATGATATAGATAAGAGAAAGACTGCAAGTATACTTGATATATTCTCATCTTGTTGGCAAGGTATAATACCATATGGAGCTCAGTTATTAACTGCAGCCGGTGTAGCAGCTATATCGCCAGTAGAAATTATACCATTCCTTTATTATCCAGGATTAATGTTTATATGTGGAATACTATCAATTACATTCTCTAATGTACTATTAAAAAATATAAAATCAAATGAAGTAGCATAAATAAAAAAGGTGGTATCAAATGATATCATCTTTTTGCGTATAAGGAAATTATATCATAAATATATTTATGGATAACCTATGAATATAAGTAATATCAATAACTTTATAAATGTAAAATGACATTTTTGAGCAACGGATGTATCCGTAGCGGTAGCAAGGATATATCGTTGGCGAAATGAGCGAAGCGAATTTACTATAGCAGAAGTTACTCATTCAGTTTTTTATGCACCACAGTATGCTGCTGTTACTAAAGGATTCTTTGAAGAAGAAGGTATTGAAGTTGATATAATAAACACTTCAGGTGCAGATAAAACTATGGCTGCATTAATTTCAGGTGAAGCTCAAGTAGGACTTATGGGACCAGAGGCTTCTATATATGTATACAATCAAGGTAATGAAAACTATGCAGTAAACTTTGCACAACTTACTAAAACAGACGGAAGTTTTATAGTTGCTAGAGAAGAAATGCCAAACTTTACTCTTGAAGATTTAAAAGGTAAAGATATATTAGGTGGAAGAAAAGGTGGAGTACCTTTAATGACATTAGAATATGTATTAAAGAAAAATGGTTTAACTATAGGTACAAATAAAGAAGCAGGAGAAGTTAATGTAAGAACAGATATACAATTATAAGTTTGTTTATAACATTAATAAAAGACTATTGAAAATACAATAGTCTAGTGGGGTAGCTTAGGATATAAAACTATATCAAAGTCATATTCATCACGTCTCTTATGGTCTTTTGTATAGACAACCTTATCAAGAACGGATTTTAGTAATTTATTTTTTAATAAGATATCATCTGTGTTATAATATTGTTCAAGTACATTTTCTAGAGTAGGTATTATATTATATTTTGCCTGCTCTTTTTTACGTTCATTTTCAATTATGTTCATTGTGCTATCTAAAGTATCATTTATACTATCAATTCTAGTACCTATATTATTGGATCTTTCAATAAAGGTGTCTACATCATAAATACCACGTTCTAGTAGGTCATGTAGATTTTCTTTTTGTTTATTTAAGTTGTCTAATTCTTTCTTTAAATTATCAACAATTTTAGTATAGTTTTCAATATTATTTTCTTGTTTAAAGTCGGTATTATTAAGAAGAACCTTATATTCAGTTAACCAAGATGCTAATGAATATAAAATTTTCTCTTCTACAATAGCTAATTTAGTTCCTCTATTTCTACAATTAGTGCAAACTAAATATTTTGTATATCCAATAGAACCGTCTGGTTGCTTAACAGTACCACTTTTAGCAACTAGTGTATAACCGCATAGGTTACATTTTACTACACCAGAAAGTGGATTAGTCATAATATTGTTCGGAGTAGGAGAAATACTTCTCTTAGTCCTTATATTTTGGCATTTATTCCAAAGTTCTTCACTTATTATAGGTTCATGCTTACCTTTAGACTCTATTTGTTTATCAATAGATTTAATTCTTTGTGAGACTTTTTTACGTTCAACTTTATTCCAAACTATATAACCACAGTAAGTTTTATTTTTAATAATATCTCTTATAGCCTTATCATACCAAGTACGACCTGTAGTAGTTCTATATCCTAATTCATTTAAATGACTAGCGATTCTGTTAGCACCAATGTTTTGACTATACATATCGAATATAATCTTAACCACTTCTGATTTCCCTTCATCTATGACTAAATATCTATCTTTACCATTATATTCAACTTTATAGCCATAAGGGGCTGATTGTGCTATAAACTTTCCATCTTCAACAGATTTAATACGGCCTCTCTGCATACGTCTAGTTATAAGTTTTAATTCTTTACGAGCTATAAATGCTTCAAACTCTGAATATTCTTCATCAAATTCATTATTCAAATCATAAATTTTTCTAGGTGTTATAATTTTAGTATTGGACTTTTTAAAAGTATCTAAAATAAGTCCCTGGTCTTGCATATTACCTCTACCAAGTCTATCTATATCCATAACAAGTACAGCATCATATATTCCTTTTTCCACTTCATTTAAAAGTTCTATCATTTTAGGTCTATTTTTTATACTTTCACCAGATACAAGTTCTTCTTTGATTTCTACGATATTTAAATTTTTTTCTTTAGCTATTTTTAGAAGGGTAGATTTATGTTTTGCTAGTGTCTCATATTCCCCTTGTTTTTCTGCTTCTTCATCAGCTCTACTTTTTCTTAAGTATATTACTGTATTCATGTAATCCCTCCTTCACTGTAAATTATATCAAAAAAGTAAAAATAAAAGCTAGATTATAAATCTAACTTTTATTTTATATATAATCGTTAAGAACTAAATATAAATGAACAACCCCAGCTAAAATAATTGCTATTGGAATAAGAATTAATCCTATCAACACATCACCTCATTTATTTTATAAGTTTAAATACTATAATACTAATAAATAGAGCATAAGCGAACCCAATAGCAGCCCAACCTTGCTTTTTACTTAATTTTATTTTATCTTCATTAAATTCCTTAAAAAATATATACGGTTTCCATCTTTCTAAATTTTCGTAATAGGAAGCATCTCTATATTTACGCATATTAACAGACTTCCTTTTCCCTCTATCATTCCACTTAGGTTTATATTTATCTATAAGATATAACTCAAGTCCTGCAGCATCTGCAGGATCTTCTAGTTTTATGATATCCACTCTAGCAACTTCACTATATTTTTTCCCTCTCTTAGTTAAGTGTCCGTTTTTAGTAAAATGCTCTTTAGTCATTCTCCTATCAATATTATCTGATACACCTATATAGATAGTCTTTTTAGTATCATCTAAAAATCTATATACACCATCACCTTTATAAGGCAACATTAAATTTTTTCTCAAAATATACCTCCTAAGAAATTTCCATAAATTACATAAAAATATTTTTAAATTTTATGAATAAAACTTTTTCATAGTGGGCAATTAAAAGAAGAGTCGGAGACTCCGCTTCCTCCCTTCTAAGCCCATCTAAAAAGACAACTCAAAGCAAGTAATATACTAAGATTAACTATTCATTTACTAAAAATAAATGTCGATATCTTTTTAGATATATTTTTAATATCCAGTCACATATCTATTTACTATTCATATACATATCTATATAGATATTTAATTGAAAGGGTGAGAATATGACCGAGCGTGATAGTCAAGTTGTAGAATTTATAAATAAGTACAAATTATGTACTAGTAACCATGTCTATAAAGTATATTTTAGCCAAGTTGATCAAACTGTATGCAAAAGGAGACTTAAATATTTAGCAGATTATGGATATATCCAAAGAGAAAAATTTAATGGAAACAATTATATTTATTATGCTGATAAAAAAGTAGCGCATAGACTTATAGCACATGATCTATTGATAACTGATTTTGTAGTAAAACTACTAGAGGAAGGATATGAAATACTAGAGTTTAAAAAGTCTTTTACACTTGGAGAAATTATAAGTGATGCATATTTAAAAGTATCTAAAGATAATAAGGTAAAAAATATATTACTAGAAGTACAACTAAGTAGCCATGACTGCTTAGGTAAGTATAAGAAATTAAAAAAACTTGCAATCGAGCATACAAATTGGGATGTATTACCTAGAATTGTTGTTGCTGGTAATGTAGAACCACAAGACATAGTAGGAGTGAAAATTAGTTATTTAAACTTGAATATGGAGGGAGAATTATGTATCTAGAGTCACCTAAATTATTTGGTTTAATTAAAACATGCCATTTATGTGGTAAGAAATATATTAAAGACGAAAGCAATGGATATGGATTTTGTGAATCTTGTTATGAAAATAGGGAAGTAATGCTTTGTAGGGACTGTGGTAGAGAAATAACTAAAGCTGAATTTGATGATAATAACGGTCTATGTTATAAATGTTATGATGAATCTGATATAACTATCTGCTTACAATGTGGTAGGGAATTTATAAGAGTACCTGGAAAGCCTATGATATGTTGTAGATGTGAGGAGGCATAAATTTATGAGTGAAAATATATTTGAACCTTTAGGAGATTCATTAGCAGAATGTATAAAAGTATTGTTAAAATGCACTAAGAAAGTTTTGGGATTAAGCACCTATGATTTTAAAGACTTATTTGAAAAAATAGGATTTAAAAATAAATCTGGGGAATATCCAAGGTTAATAGATATAAGAGAAGAAGAATATTTTAAAGTATATATATTTAGTCCACCAGTAGGAATAACTATTAGTGATTTTAAGGAAAAGGAAGAAAAGATATCATTCTTTTTAGGTCTTAACAAAGATAATCTTAGATTTGAAACAAAAGAAAATTATAATATAGCCGTAAAAGTAATGACTAAAACACCTAAAGCAACGTATGATCCTATAGAAATGAAAAGAAATGATTTTAAAATTCCATTAGGGTACAGCTTAAATAATAATAAAATGGTTTATTGGGACCTGATAAGCAGCTGCAATACACATTGTTATATAGCAGGTAGTAGTGGAGGAGGAAAGAGTATAACATTAAGACTTATATTATCTCACTTAATCAATAGCAAGAGTAAAAGAGATATAGAGTTTAGCATAATAAATACAAAGAGAGTCGATTTAAAAGACTTTCAATATGCTAAGCATACAAAACATTACATGACAGGTATAGAAGGCGTAGAAGAGTTTCTAGTAAGGGAAATAGAGGAGATGGAACGAAGATATATATTACTTGAGAAGAATGACTGTGATGACTTAACTGAATATAGAAAGAAAATATGTAGGATTCCTTATAGATTAATAGTAGTAGAAGAAATTAGTAGTTACAAAGGAAATAAAGGCTATCAAAGAGCAATAGAACTTATAGCAAGTCAGGGTAGGGGTGCAGGAATGATATTATTACTTGTTACACAGTTACCAAGTCATGAGATTATGCCAAACACTATAAAATGTAACATAAACACAACTATAGGACTTAAGACGAAGGATGAAATAAGGTCAGAGATTATAGCAGGTAAGGATAGTGGACTTGAAAAATTAAAAGGAAATGGTCATAGTAAACTATTTAATGGAGATCATGATGGAACAGAGTACCAAGGATTATATATAGATAAAGAAACTATGAAAGATATTATAAATAATAATAGCAAAAATAAAAGAGCTATAGATGAGGGAACATCTATAACTCTAGATAATAAAAACTTTGGCGGGTAATTATTATCTACTTAATTATACAAAATTTACTATAATTTGTAAATAATAAATGACCTATTTATATAGGTCATTTATTTTATTAAATATTTATTAAATAAATCAGAACAGTATTTCTCACTAAAATTTTTATTAAGTCTTATATAAGAACCTAATTGTTTAAGGAGATTAAGTTCAGGAAATTTTATATTATTAAAGTCAGTTACATTTATAGTATGAGTTCCATTTATTAAAAAGTAAAAGTTTTTGAATTGTAAGGAATTAATAAATGCATATATACCATAACATATATCTAAATCTATATCAGTTCTATCAATTTTATGTATATAAAGCAGATTATTATCCAATCCTATAAAATCATGATTGAAATAATCCTTAGAGAGTACCGATGCAACTATTAAGTCTATATCATCTTTAGCTGTAACTTTACGGATAATTACATAGTTTGAATTATTAACTAAGTATTTATTCGTAGATAATATAGATTTATTATGTGTCTTACGTTTGTTCTCTCTAGAGAAATATTGTAATGTATTGTTGGGCTGTATATCAGCAGTTACAAGCAGTGGAGCAAACTGTTCTGAATATACATCTTTTCTTATATCTTCAATGTTTCTAAATTGAACTATAGGCCCAACACTAATCTTTAATCCAAGATCATTTAATGTATATTGTAAACTATTAATACATTTCGATAGTGCAATGTCTTTAGAGGTTTTAGGTACTATCAAAGAATATGAGTTTTTATCCAAAACAATATCATCAAATGGTACCGAGAAATTAGAAGAACCATTAAATGATATATTAACATTATCATGAAATTTATTATTAACAAATGTTGATATAATTACTTCTTGATTAACTGATTTAAACATACTTCTTTTTTCAAATAAATGTATGTGAGTCAGCGAAAACTTTGAAAAAATATAGGTTCTTAATTTCTTAGAATACTCACCGCTAAGATAATTCCTTGGACTTAAAACAATATATGTACCATTTTTTTTTAATAACTTTAATGACATTGCTATAAATAGAGTATAAATATTGGGTTGACCATAAATAATGTCATTCATAATTACAGATTCCTCTGAAGATTTATTAATCTTCTTATAAGGAGGATTAGAAATTATTATATCATATATATTAGAGTTTTCTTCTTCATTCCATGCATTTGCATTTGCTAATATGAAATTTTTATTTATAATATGAAACTTCAATGTAACATTATATACATTATATATATATTCACTTAAGTTTACTAAATTATTTGAAAGTATTTTACAGACATCTTCATCATACTCATAAGCATCAACATAAATTTCTTTTATATGATTATAATTAATAACTATATGCATTACTATACTTGCAATCAATATTCCGCAACCTGACGAAGGTTCAAGTATACGTAAAGATTTAGAGTTTTTGTAATTATTAAAATCTATAGTAGAAATCATTTTACATGCAGTATCATATGGAGTAAAGAACTGAGATGTATTTTTTAAATAAGACTTATCCTTTTTATTTAAGTATTCAATTTGAGAAGTCTCGAAAAAATTTATAATATCGTTCATTATGATGTAACTCCTGTTCATTTTATTTACGTATATAATTCTACTATAGGAAATATAAAAAAGCTATATGGAAAAACTACCTAGGTATTTTTCTTCAATAAGATAGTCTAAAAATATATTTTTTAATAAATCAAGAGCATCAAGAACTTCGTTAAATCCTTCAACCCAAAATTGATAAGCATTTTCAACTTGTCTTGGATTTATATCAGAAGATTTAGATAGCGAAAAAATTTTAAATGCCTCAGGACTGACTTCTCCATGAGCTAAGCCGTTTCTACGACCATACAATATTCCTAGTTCACTAATGGGGAATATTTTTTTGGTACACCCCTGATAATTTAAATTATAAATATCGATACCTAATAATTCAAAGGTTGATTCTAATGTATCATGATTTATAATATATTTATCTTTTGACATAGCATCAAAAATATTACTTTTTTCATCAAATACTTTCTTAAATACAGAAAGCATTGCACTAGATTTTGTAACTTGCTTTACTAAATGAGCCTCCAAACTAGGGACTAAGCACAAAATAATAAAATTAGGATTTAAATTTATTATTTCAGTATTAGTATTTTTTATAGACTCAATTAAACACCAAAAAGAAGTTTTTAAAAAACCTTCATAGTGAGCATACAGAGAAGCATATGTACTTCTCATTAATGTGAATTTATCGTTTGGGTTAGATATTGAATCAATAATTTCTTTTAGACTAGATAAATCTTTTTTACGTATGGATAGTTCATAATCTAAATTTGTTATGAATTTATTTATAATAGTTTCAGATATACTATTATTGTTTTCCATTGTAATTAAATAGCACCTCAGCCTCTTCTTTTGCAAGTTTCAATCTTTGTATAACTTTAACATTAGATTTACCTTTACTCTTAACAAATTCTCCAGTACTCTTTATAGACTTTATAGAATTTAAAATATCATCTTTTTTAGACTCTATAATTGATATATCATTGATTACAGTAAGACCCCAAGCAATTATTTCAAAAACTACCCAATTAAATCCACCCTTATATTTACCTTCAGTGCTACTATAAACTTTGAAACCGTAGTCATCACTGATATGTGTAGAGAGGAATTTTATAAGCTTATCAAATACACGTAAATCTTCATCTACAGAATATTCTTTTTGAGATACAATATCACAAATTGCATTATCCATAAATTCATTTATATCTTCAGAATTTTTTACATTCTCTATATTAGGATAGTTTCTCATAACCAAGAATCTTGTAAGTATATCCATATCCATTCTAGTAAATGATTTTGTGTCAGATAGACTTAAGAAGTCTTGGAAGTAATCTCTTTCGCAGTAAGAAGACAATTTATTATAAACATCTTCATTAGACATTAAAATAAGAGCATTTCTAATTTCTTGATCACTTAATTGAGAACCTCCAGTATTAAGTCTTTTAAACAGTTCAAACTTAGATCTCTTTTCACTGTTATGTTTCATAACTATTACAGGAATTATTGAACGCTTAAAGTCAATTCTAGACGCATTGTCTAAGCACTCATCTTTATTTTTGCAATTATAATATTTATCTTCTAATTTAGTTAATATTTTTGCTTTTTTCAACTGTAGAGGAGGATATAGATTTCCATTTTCAGAATTTTTAAGAATACCCATAAAGTGGTATATAGTTGATAATCTTTGAACACCATCTATTACATCCCATATGCCATCTTCTCTTTGCAGAACAAATATAGAAGGTATTGGGTAACCTAATAATATAGATTCTATAAAATTTGTTTCTTGTTGCTCACTCCATCTAAAGACTCTTTGAAATGCTGGTTCTAAGTTTATTTCTTCATCAGTATATAAGCTTATTAATTCACCAACAGACATTGTCATTTGAGTTGTATATATCTCTCCTCGTTTTTCTATTAATTCAGATCTTAGATCCATCATATTACCTCCAAAAAATTTTATAATTAGCATATGCTAATTATTTTACTAAAATAAACTGTAGTTAATTATTTTATATTAGAAGAATTATATTTCTTTATATATGTAAATATTAGGTAAATTACTAAGAATAATATAATACTTACCTAAATTAACTTGATTATTGGCCAATGCCAATAACTCAAACTTGTATTTTATAATTTCTTCACTTACCCCTATGTACTCTGAAAACTCATAATAAGAATTACAACCATACTCTAAAGCACTAACTAGATCCTCTTTAGTAACTAAGAAATTACAAGCCCATTTAAGAGCCTTTCTTTCACATCTGCAAACATTTAACTTATCAGTATAAGTAGTAACATTATTAAGAGAATCGCCTACAGATGTAAAATAATGACCTAGTTCTTCAGCTAAAACTTCAATAAATTCATAATGATTATCTTTAATACTGTTAAGTATATTTATTATTGGACCTACACCGTCAATTTCAACATAAAGTCCACCTAAGTTATAAGGGAGATAATCTGTATAATGAATTATTATATTTTCATCTTCCGCAAGTTGCAATAATTTTTCTAACTTAGTCATTTCTTACTCCCTATGATGCACATGTAATTTTAAATGTCTATTTATTTTTTATACTTTAGTTTTAACATTTCTATATAATCATTTAACTGATCTATTGCTTCATCAGGCAAATCTTCAATATTACCTAATCTATGAGCAGCTATAGTAGTAGCATTAATTTCTTTTTTAGTATCTATATTTCTGTTATTTGTTTTCCCTAATAGATAATCTATTGATACATCAAATAATTCTGACAGTACTAATAAATCTTCTTTAACAGGATCTCGTTTTTCTGTTTCCCACATAGCTACTTTGCTAAGGGAGGAATTTATACACTTAGCTAATTCTGCTTGAGTATATCCTTTTTCTTTTCTTAAAACTTTTAATCTTTTGCTAAACAAAATATCACCTCTTTAATTATTTTATCACCAATGGTGAAATAAAAAATGCTTTAATTTACTTTTATCACAAAAAGTAATGTTTTTTTTAAAAAACTATTGACGATTATCACTTTACGTGATAGTATTTAATTATCACAAAGAGTGATAATTGAAAGGAGACAGCGTATGCAAGAATTACTTTTAATCAGAAAATCACTTATGTTAACACAAGAAGAAATGGCAAATAAGATAGGTGTTTCTGTATCGTATTATTCAAAAGTTGAAGGTGGATTCAAACAAGCTGGTAGAGGATTTATAGATAAATTCGCCAAAGCATTCCCACATAATAATATTAACATTTTTTTTAAAAAATAACTTCACTTAAAGTGATAATAAAAAGGAGAGTAAAATATGGAACTATACAGAAGTGTAGAGCTTAGAAAACAATTAAAAGAAGTTTTTGAAGTAAATTTGCTAGAAGGAACTTACTTTTTTCAAAAGCATGATGTCTATTTTGAAAGTAAGATAAAAAGTTTTGAAATAATAAAAAACTGTTTTGATGAAGAAGATTTTTTAGATATAGAGTTAGAAAATGGTCATGTAGGAATAGGTGAATATAGCAAGGTTGCAAAGATAAAAAGACCGTCTAACATAGTAAAATTGTTTGATTGGTGTTTTGCTATAAGAAATATAGATGGAGAGCATATAGGATACATAGGAAAGCCTACCAAAACCGAATAGGACAATTTTTTATAAACATATAAATTAGTAAGGGGTGATCTTATGGAAATTAAAAAGTATGATGCAACTTATCATCTTGGGAAAACCACAGTACACATTGTTTCACCAGAAACTGTTCTTGGTCGTAAGATGACTGAAGATGAAAAGCAAAAAGTTCTTGATGAAATAAAAAAAGTGAATATTGAAATTTTAAAATCAAGAATTGCTAATGGGGAACTTGCAATATAAGTTCCTTTGGACAAGGAAAAAGGACAAGACGTAGGGGGAAAATATAATGGACATAAAAATTTTGAAAGCTTTTATTGAGGAATTTGGAGATAAGGCAGATAAGAAATTCTATGCATTAAGACAGTATAAAAAGGTTTATATGCTTGATAGAAGTCAATATATAAATTCAACATTAAAATGGGTTTTTTAAGGAGTAAATAAATGAAATATACAATATTAGGTTTTAGTCAACGTAGAGCCGTTGAACTAGGGTTAGATTTAAAACATCTTATGGTTTTAAGATGGTTTGTTGATTTTAAGGATAGTGGAAAAATGACAACAAAAATGTTTGAAGATGATAAATATTATTGGGTTAAATATGATGGGTTAATACAAGCTTTACCAATATTAAAAACTACAAGTGAAGATACAGTATATAGATATTTAAAAAAACTTTCAAAGGTTGGGGTTTTAAAGCACAGAACATTAAAACAAAATGGAGTTTGGAGTTTTTATACTATTGGTGATTTGTATAAAGAACTTATAGATGATAGTTATGTGTTCGGAAATAAATCCGAGGGTGTCGGAAATAAATCCGAGGGTAAAGGAAAAATTTCCGATGGAAACGGAAAAAAGATCGGAACAAATAATTCATCTATTAAAGATACATCTATTAATAATAATTCTATTATAAATACTACTAAAGAAGTAACTAGGTATGTAGAACAAACATTAGGAATAATTGGTCCTAATAATACATTAGAACTTTTAAGTTTCTTAGAAGATGGAGTTGAAGTAGATGTAATTATAAGAGCAATAGATCTAGCTATAGGAAATGGAAAACGAAATTATAACTATGTTAAAGGGATACTAAATAACTGGATATCTCAAGACATAAAAAAGAGTGCTCAATTAACAGAGCACCTACAAAATAAAAAGAAAAAATTCGATACTTATAGTATAGCTGAAAATAATAAGAATTATAACAATTCAGGGGTGAATAGTGATGGAAAGTGTTCAACAGATAATGACAAAGAATTCGGAATGGATTCAACAAGTGAAGAAGAGGTTGGAACATTTACAGATACATCAGGAATCGACTGGTCAAAGTATTAATTGCAAAATATGCAATGATAAAGAGTACATCTTTGACAGTGAAGGAGCTGTAAAGTTTTGCAAATGTAAAGAAGTAAGAGAAGCAAAAGAAAGAATAGAAAAGTCACCTTTGAAAACTAGGTTTGATAAAAATAGGTTCGTTAGTTACAAGACAAACAACACGCAAAGATTAAGAGCTTCGAACTTATGTAAAAGTTATATAGCAAATTTTGATGGAACTAAAAATTTAATATTATCAGGTCAAGTTGGATCAGGAAAAACACATTTAGCAATAGCGACAACTAGAGTACTTATAGAAAAAGTAGGTGTTACATATGCAGACTTTGTAAATGACATAACTAGATTAAAGTTTAATCAGTTGGACCAGGAAGAATATACAAAGGCAGTGGATGCTTATAAAAATGCAACAATTTTGTTTATAGACGACTTATACAAGGGCGATGTAAGTCCAGCTACTCAAAGAATTGTTCAAGATATTATCAATTATAGGTACAACAATGACAAAGCTATGATTATAACAACAGAGCTTAATAAAAATGAACTATTAGACATTAATGAAGCTACAGCAAGTAGACTTATAGAAATGTCTATGACAGATGAGGGGGAGTATTACGTTGAATTTACTGGCAGAGAACTTAATTACCGTCTCTTTAAATAAAAAAGGGAGAAATGTGTTAAAACGATTTGAATGTAGCAAATGTGGTCAGATGTATGTCTACATAGTTAAAGAAGGTACACAGGAAGTAAATTGTAATATATGCAGTACTAGGATGGTGACAAAAGGGGATTAAGTATGAAAATTTTAGATTATATGACTATAACAGAAGCAGCAGAAATCATAAGGGTTAAAGCACTAGAGATAAAAGAGAAAATGGAAATAACAGAGCAGGAGGCTTATAACATTATTTTTACAGATGTAGAAAAGCATCTAGGGGGGACAAATGATAAATCTAAATATAGAGGAACAAAGATTTGAAGAGATAAAGGATATACTAGGGGCTATGTTTTTAAAACATGGTCTCTCGAATGAAGTTGTAAGGTTAAGCCAATGGGTAGACCATATAGTAGTTACAACACAGAAGGAAAGGCAATTTGTATATAGCGGTGTAAAAGAAACAAATTAACATAAAATAGGGGGCAAAACATGATTATACTAAAGAAAAAGCATGATGAGATAGTAAAACAAGAATATAAAAAAGGTTTTGAAGCCGGAGTAGTTTCAGCAACAGATGTATTAGAAGATGAATTTAAGGTTAAATTAGATAACTTAAATTGGTTAAATAATGAAATTAGTGATGAAAATATAGAATTACACTCAAATATATTAAACTTAAATAAAACTATAGAAGAAAAGAACAAAACTATAAATGAGTTATTTGAATATAGTAAGGCATTAGAAAGTAAAATTCTCAATTACAAGGAAGAGAATTTTGAAAAGGATAAGAAGGTAGAAATATTAAAATTTTTCTTAAGATGTAACTATAACAAAGATGTTGCTAGATATGAAGCTATAGCTAAAAGAACTAAAAAAGTTAGGATAAAAGAAAAAGCAGAGAAGAAGATCCTTGACTTAAAAGAGTTGGCATTAGCATTTGAATAAGGAAAGCTTAAATCTATTAATAGGTGTGGTGATGATTTTAATATTTAGCATCACACTAGAGAGAAAAATATTCAGGAGGAAATAACTTGACAGATATATTTATAATGATTTGGATTATAGCAATAGGATATCTTTTATTAGATTTAGCTATATATTTAGCGAAGAAGAATAGATAGTTGGAGGGAATTAAGGTGTTAACAAAAACTCATGTAAAAATAGCATCTCAAATAGCAGGATACTTAATGAAAGAAGGTATGATTTGGGGAGATGAACTTGAATGGTATATAAAAATCAACACTAAAGGACTTCTTAGTTTTAAAAATGATGAACATTATCTTGCTTTTGAAGATTTAGTTTTAGATAGAATAGAGAAAAATAAAAAAAGTGTAGTTGTAAATGATATAGAAACCAGAGAAGAATTTAGATTTGATAATATATCTAGATGTGCAGAACATTTTGGATGTGCTTATGATAGAGTCAGAGTTACTATTTTAAATCAAGGGCTTATGTATAAGAGATATAAGATTAGATATGAAATAAAAACAATAAAAGATTTATCTAAGATAAGTTAAAGGCGAGTATATTATGAGGTGGAGACAAGAAATGTGCAAATTAGAAAATATAAAAATAATGTTAGATATATTGATAAGTACTTGTAAAAGTGAGATATCTATTACTGAAAAATTATTATTAGATAGTAGAAGTAATAAAACTAAAAGTAAGTTATTACAAGAGCAGGCATTTTGGCAAGGTAAGTTAGAAGTAGCTGAATATGTAAAATTTTTTATCGATTAAAAAGGAGATTTAATATGGAGGTAATAAGATGTATTTGAATAAAAAAGACAAAGAGTATATACAACATTTAGTATTTAGAGACTATTGTTTAACTTGTAATACTAGAAATAAAGTACTAGAAGAAGGTGATCATGAAAGACATGATTATTTAATAAGAGAAGAGATATATTTACACGATTTATTGATTAATAAGTTTGGCATGAGTGAAAATTATTTACACAGTCTACAAAAAAAGATGTATTTGCATGACACATATTAGAAAATAAAACAATAATTTAGTTAACTAAAAGAGGGAATAAAATGAGTAACTTTAGTTATGAAAAATATAATGAAATTGTAAGTAGCGTAAACTACTTAGGGGAGAAGTTAAAAAAAGAAGGACAAGATACATATACGTCAATAAAAGTTGAAGAGATAGCATGTCAACTAATAAGTGTAGCTAATAGCTTACAAGCATATATAAGACATTCAAAAAATAGGAGGAGATAGTATGAATCAAATAATACTTATAGGAAGGTTAACAAGAGATCCAGAACTTAGATATTTAGCAGGAAGTGGAACACCAGTTGCACAGTTTGCTATAGCAGTTGATAGAGAGTTTATTGGAAAAGATGGAAAGAAAGAAACAGATTTTATAGATATACAAGTATGGGGAAAGAGTGCAGAAAACTGTGCTAACTACATAGGTAAAGGAAGTTTAGTTGGTATTCAAGGTTCACTAAGAATAGATAGTTATAAGAATGAAGCTGGAGAAAATAGAAGAGCAGTAAGAGTAAATGCTAATAGGGTACAGTTTTTAGATAATCGAAAAAATAATAGTCAAGAGCAAGCATTTGAACCAGGAGCAGGATTAGAACATGGTGGATGGAATGCAATAGAAGATGATGATATACCATTTTAGAGAATTTAATTAAAACGTAGAGGATAAGGAAAGTCTATAATGGGGGTTATAGACTTTCACAGGGGGGTACACCAAATAATAAATATTATGGGGTGTAAAATATGAATATAAAAGATGAATACATAGATAAAACTAAAATATATCTTAAAGATTTAAGAAAAAAGATAGATAAAAAAGCTATGTTAGAAGATGAAATACAGTTATTAAAATCTACACAAGGGATAAATTTAAGTATAAATTTTGAGAATGAATTAGGGATTAAATCATCTAAGAGTAGTTATAAAGGTATAGATGATTTAATAATAACTACAGATAGTAAGATATGTTGTTTACAAGCTCAAGTAGAAAGAATAAATCATTATGTAAGAATGTTTGAATTATATTCTAGAGAATTAAAAGAAATTGAGAAAAAAATTATAGACATAAGATATTTAGCAAAAACTAAGAATAATTCATTTAGAGACATAGCTAAAAAAGTTAATTATACAAAAAGTTATGTTGCAAGAATGCATGATAATGCAATATGTGATTTAGCATATTATATCTTCGGAGAAGATGCAATATATTTATAAATTTTACATAAAAATACAAAAGGGGACAAATAGGGGACACTTTGGGGACAGAATATGTGCTATATTATTAATATAGAAAAATATTAGTAGCAATATCTTAACGTCTACGAGGGTAAGATTGGTGAACTTATCCTTCTACTTATAGTTCAGTAATTTTTTAGATGTATTTAAAAGGCTCATACATTTTATGTATGGGTCTTTTTACATTCAGTTAAAGGGGAATGAATATGAAAAAGTGGATAGATGCAAATGAAATTAAAATGATACATGAGTTAGAAGATAGTAAGTTAAGAGAATTAGACATAGAAATGAGAAAGAAACCTAAGTTTGATAAAGGTAAATATAAAAAAATAAAGAAGAAATGATTTTTTTTATATTACAATTTAATGTTTGTCGGTAATCGTTAAATTGAATGAGGTGGTGGTATGAACTATACAGAACCAATAAGAAACAAGAAAACTATAAGGAATGTATTAATGTATCTTAGAAATAAAAATGATAGAGATTATATGTTATTTTTATTAGGAATACATACAGGGCTAAGGATAAGTGATCTACTAAGGTTAAGAGTAAGAGATGTTAAAGACAAAAGTCATATAAGCTTAACTGAAAAGAAAACTAAAAAAGCTAGAAAGATATTAATAAATAAAGAACTAAAAATGGAGTTAAAAGAATATTGCAAAGGGAAACAACATTATGAGTATTTATTCCAGTCTAGAGAAGGTGGGAATAATCCTATAACTAGAACTAGAGCGTATCAGATATTATTAGATACTGGAGATGTATTTGGAATACATATATCTTGCCATACTCTTAGAAAGACATTTGGATATATACACTATAAACAAAATAATGATGTTGTTTATTTGATGGAAATATTTAATCATGCAACGCCAAGGATTACATTAAGATATATCGGAGTAATGCAAGATGAACTAGATAAATCTACAGCAGAAATGAGTTTCTTATAGTTAAAAGTATTTAAAAAGGCAAGTGAGTTTAACTCAAATTAGGTTGATTAAACTGCTAATTGAGAATGAATAAGAATAGGAGTATTACTAAGATATAGAAGTTGTCTGAATTATACACAATATATATAATGTTAAATTCAAGTTGTGTCGAAAACTTAATAAAATAAAGTGAGGAGTATTAATAAAAATGATGGTAGAAAGTAAAAGTATAGGAAGAATTAGTAGATACTTATGGGAAAATAAAGTTAAAAATGTTTTATTTATATCACATACAGAAACAGCAGCTAAAGCTTATTATGAATCAATAAAAGATATAGTAAAGTTAGGTGGATATAATATTAAATTATTAGGATGTAGTGAAAAAAGTATAGAGGATGTCTTAGAATACGATAGTAAAGAGACAATAGCTATTATGTGTGGCATATGGTATAAAACGAAGTTAGTTAGCTATAATCCATTTTGGAAGCTTATAGATAGTATATACACTATACCAGTAGATGAGATACCTTCGATAATACCTCAAAGCTCAACTAATAATCTTAATATAAAAGTAAGTATAGATATAGATGATAAAGAAATAGATAAGATAGCGAATGAAGCTAAAGAAAAGTTAATAAATAGCTTGAAGAATAATATGAGATTGCAGGCTTTGTAATATGCCTAAAGTAATATGTAAAAAAATAGGATGTAAGAAGCTAGTTGAAAAAGGAATTAACTATGGATATTGTGATGAACATAAAGACTTTGGAGAGCAGAAGATAGAAGAAGCTAAGAAGTATAGATATGCACAATATGATAAGACAAGAGATAAGAAGCTAGTTAACTTTTATCATGGAACTAAATGGAAACAGTTAAGAGATTATGCATTAGCTAGAGATAATTATTTATGTCAGGACTGTTTAGATAGTAATAGATTAATAGCAGCAGAAGAAGTGCATCATATCATTGAAGTTAAAGATGATTGGTCAAAGAGATATGATAAAGATAACCTAGTTAGCTTATGTAAGAGTTGTCATAGGAAAAGGCATAGAAAGTATTAGGAGGTAGAGCAAATGGAATTAAATGAAGTTAAAGAACTAAAAGAAGTATTTTTAGAAACAGCAGCAACATTAGAAGAAGTTGAAATTGCTATACAAAGAGAGTTAAATGGTGATGAAGTAGATGAAAAAGAATATGAAGCATTAATGGGGAAATTTCTTTTTCAATGTATGAAGATTAGTAGAATAACTAATTAATTTATACCCCCCTATATCGACAAAAATAGGGCTATATCAAATACCATAGCCCCACTCTTGTATAAATTATTTTCCCGAAATTCAAGTAAATTGCTTTATTTGTATTTCATTTGATAAATATTATCAATAAGGAGTTGAGAAAAATGGCAGGGAGACCTAGACAAAAGGTAGATACGCTAAAAAAAAATCTTACCAAAGAAGAAAAAGAAATTAGATATAAGCAAGAAGAATTATTAGCAGAAATACCTAGTGATAAAATAAAACCTCAACCATGGTTAAATACTAGGGGTAAAAAAATATTTAACGATATAAAGAAATGCTTAGAAGGTACATCAATATTAGCTAATATAGATGTATTTGGACTTAGTATAGTAGCTAATGAAATGGACAAATATATTGAAGCACAATTAAACCTACAAGCTAGTGGTACTACAGTAATAGAAGAACAAAGGAATGGTACAACTAAAGAAGTTAAAAGTGTTCATCTACAAATTCAGAAAGAAGCTAGTGAAGTTTTTTCTAAGTTAGGAACTAGGTATGGATTAGATCCGCAGAGTAGACAAAAAATTATAGATATAAATACAGAGCCAGTTGATACTGAAGAAATGGAATTTAACTCTAAGTACGGTAATTTATAATGTCATTTAATAGTAAGATAGAAGAACATATTTATTATTCAAACACATTTAATGGGAATTCTATAAAAGAAGATTTAATAGAATACTGTAACAGAATATTAGATGGAAGAATAATAGCATGTAAGAAGCATAAATGGACCTGTGAGAGATTTTTAAATGATTTAGAGAAATCTAATAAAAATTTAGAAGAATTTCCATACAGATTTGATGAATTAGAAGCACAAAGAGCAATAAACTGGATAGAAGAGTTTAAACACTCAAAAGGTGAATTAGCAGGTACAAGAATAAAAGCACATATATTTGTTAAATTTATATTAGCTAATGTTTATGGCTGGATAAATATAAAGACTGGTTATCGAAGATTTAAAAGAATGTATGAACAAGTTGGTCGGAAAAATGCAAAATCTCAAACACTTGCAGGTATAACAACTTATGAATTAGCTCCTTACGGTGTTTTAGGTAGTGAGGTATATTGTCTTGCTCCAGTATCCAAACAAGCCAAAGCTGTATTTAAAGAAGCTATTAATATGATTAATGGTCATAGAATAATAAAAAGGAAATTTCATATTAGAGAATCTACTAATGAGATATTCCATAAGAAAAGTAATAGTACTATGTCATTATTTACTAAAGATGACCTTAAAAAAGGAGATTCATACAATCCACAATTAGCTGTTATAGATGAATACCATTTATTTGATACAAGTGAAGCTGTAGATGTAATGGAATCAGGTATGGGAGCTAGATATAATCCATTAATTGCTATAATAACAACAGCAGGAAGGAAGATATTTTGTCCTTGTAAAGAAGAATATGATTACTGCAGTAAAATAATAAATCCTAATGTACCTATTAATGACGATAGGTATTTTGTAGTTATAGCAGAAATAGATGATAAAGATGATCCATTTGACTTTATAAATTTATGTAAAGCTAATCCAGTAGTTAGTACCTACAAAACAGGCTTAGAAAGTTTACAAGAAAAACTTAATACAGCTAAAGAAAGAGCGGATAAAAGGATAGAATATCTTACAAAACAATGTAATCGATGGATAAATCAAAAGATTAATGATCCCTATATGGATATGGATAAATGGAGTAAATGTGAAATTGATGAAATTCCTAATATAGAAGGGTTAAAATGTGTTATTGGACTAGATAAATCAGATAAGATAGATTTAACATCAATAACATATGAAATCGACTTAGGTAATAATGAAATATTAATTATGAACCATTGTTTTATACCAGAAGATACATTAGAAGCTAAAATGAAAACAGATAAAGTACCATATGATCTATGGGTGAAGGAAGGATATATTACTGTTATCCCAGGAGCTAAAATAAAAAATGATTACATTGTTGAAAAAATAAAAGAAGATTTAAAAAAATATAAGTTTGAATTAGATTCTGTAGCATATGACCCATGGCACTGTGAGGATATAGTTGAATCTTTGGAAGATGAAGGTATTTTATGCATAGAAGTACCTCAAACTTATGCAAGTTTATCAGAACCTACGAAAGATTTTAGGGCAAAAGTATATGCTAAAGAAGTTAAGTATGTTAAAAATCCAGTATTAACTTATTGTATGAGTAATGCAGTAGAGGATAAGGACCGAAAAGAAAATTTAAAACTATGGAAAGAGAAAAAGAGTTCAGAGAGAATAGATGCAGCAGTTACTTGTATAATTTCTCATGTTAGAATGATAGATCAATTAAACTCAAATATAAATAATCATGTTTTAAGTGATGGATGGAGCTTATAGTATGAATAAACTAATTAAATTTTTATCTTTATATTGTGAAGATATAATAATTTTAATAGGTTTAATTATTATAGTAAAAACAACATATGAGGTTAATGTTATAGTAGCTAATTACTTATTAGGTGCTATTTTTATTATATTAGGATTAATCCTTAGCAAACCTCCAAAACATTAGAAAGGAGGTGAGAAAAAGTGATATTTAGAAAAATTTTTAATCAAGTAAGTGATGAGCAAAATGAAATGATGTGGAAAGATACACCAGATTCAAGGATTACATCTAGTGGAGAAAAGATAGATGCAGAAAATGCATTTTCAAATATAGGAACTATATTTGAATGTGTTGTAATCAGGTCTAACTCTATCTCAAAACTACCATTACAGTTATTTAAGACAAGTAAAACAGGTAAAATTAGAGATAAAAACCATAATCTATGGTATTTACTTGAAAAAAGACCTAATAAGTGGCAAACACCATCTCAATTTAAATCTTATATAGAAGTATCAAGATTACTTTGGGGAAATGCATATATTGAAATGGTATTTGATAGAGACGGTAATATAGTTTCGTTAGAACCGTTAAATCCAGAAGATGTATACCATTTTAAAAATGAAAAAGGTAATTATATGTATCATTTTTATAAAAATGGAGAGTATAAAATGCTTTCAGAAGATGAAATTATACATATACCATATGTTTCTATTGATGGGAAAATTGGTAAAGCCCCTTTGGAAGTTGCAAGAGAAAATGCAGGTAATTTACAAGCAATTACAAAATTTGAAGGTGGTTTTTATAAAAATGGTGCAATGACTACTGGAGTTTTAGAAGCGCCTTCGATACTTAATCAAGAAGCTAAAACTAAAATAAAATCAGAATGGTCTAAACTTTATGGTGGTGCTAGTAATGCAGGAAGTGTTGCTGTATTAGATGCAGGATTTAATTATAAACCTATAACAATTCCTATAAAAGATATTGAATTTATTTCATCTAGGAAAATGAATAAATCAGAAATAGCAACTATATTCGATGTACCATTGTATATGCTTAATGATTTTGAGGGTTCTAAATTTAATAATGTGGAGCAACAGAATTTAAGATTTTTAAATGATGTTCTACAACCTACAATTACACTTATTGAAGAAGAATTTAATTATAAATTATTTACTTCATTAGAAAGTAAGAGATATTATGTTAAGTTCAATCTTAATTCTATGCTTAGAGCGGATAGTAAGACGAGGGCAGAATATTATAAAGAAATGATAGGAACTGGAGTTATGTCTATAAATAAAGTTCTTGAATTAGAAGATATGGATAGTATAGGAGAAATGGGAGATAAACATTTTATGTCTCTTAATTTCACAACCTTAGATACGATAGAACAACACCAACGTATTTTGAAAGGAGGTGATACAGATGAAGAGCAAGAAGAAGGATAATTTAAAAGATTTTCTTCAAATAAAAAATCAAACTGATACTAGTGCTGACTTACATTTCTATGGTGATATAGTTAGTTCATGGTGGGGTGCTTGGGATGATGCAGACCAGTATCCAGAAAAAGTTAAAGATTTCTTAGATGAAGCAAAAGGAAAAGACTTAAATATATATGTAAATAGTGGTGGAGGAAGTGTATTTGCTGGTATGGCAATATACAATATGATAAAAAGACATCAAGGACACAAAACTGTTTATGTAGATGGTTTAGCTGGTTCAATAGCGAGTGTTATAGCACTTGCTGGTGATAAAGTTGTTATACCTAGTAATGCATATATGATGATACATAAACCTTGGGTATCTACTTATGGAAATTCTACTGAATTAAGAGCACAGGCTGATGTATTAGATACTATAGAAGAAGGTATAATGAATGTCTATAAAGATAATTTAAAAGATGGAGTAGACATAGAACTAGTTAGAGAAATGGTAAATAATGAAACATGGCTTACTGGCGAAGAGGCTTTAAATTATTTTAATATTGAAGTATCAGAAGGTATTGATGCAGTTGCATGTGTTTCAGAGTGTTATGAAGGGTATAGTAAAGTACCTAAAACTATTTTGAACGGCCCTAGAATGGAAAATAAAAGGTCGAAAAATTCGGAAGAAATAGAAAATAAAGTCAAATTAGAAAAAGAAAAATTATTATTAGAATTAGAGCTTATATAGGCTCTTTTTTATTACTAAAAACTAAGGGAGGTACTCTTATGAATAAGAAAATGAGAGAATTAAGACAACAAATAGTTAATAAAAAGGCGGAAGCTAGACAATTAGCAGACGAAAACAAAATAACAGAAGCTAAAGCAATGTTAGAAGAAATAAAGTCATTAGAAGAAAGATATGACATAGAAGTCGCTTTATTTGAGGAAGAAAAGCAAATAGATGATGAAGTTAAAAATAAAGACAATAAAAAAGAAAAAGACTCAGTTAAAGAATTTGCTAATGCTGCAAGAAATGGATTCAAGGTTAATAATAAGATGAATGAAGGAACTCCATTAGATGGTGGATATACTGTTCCAGAAGATATATTAACTAGAATAAATACATATAGAGAATCTAAAAAATCTTTAAAAGATTTAGTTACAGTTGAAAAAGTTACTACGAATAAAGGACAAAGAACTTTCAAGAAAAGATCACAACAAACAGGATTTGTTAAAGTTGGAGAAGGTGGTAAGATAGGTGCTAAGGCTACTCCGCAATTTGAAAGAATATCTTATGAAATAGATAAATATGCTGGATATTTCCCTGTTACTAATGAATTATTAGCAGATTCTGATGATAATATAACTAATACATTAGTTGAATGGATAGGAGATGAGTCAAGAGTTACAGCTAATAAATTAATATTAGAGAAAATAAAAACTTTAGAAGGAGTAGAATTAAATGGAATAGATGATATAAAGAAAGCATTGAATGTTACTTTAGGCTCTGCATTTAAAGCAACTAGTAAAATAGTAACTAATGATGATGGATTACAATACTTAGACACTTTAAAAGATTCAGACGGAAAGTATTTATTACAACCTAATCCAGCTAATCCTATGGAAATGAGATTATGTGCTGGTGCTACTATAGTTCCGATAGAAGTTATACCTAATGATGATATGCCAACAAATGAAAATAAAGTACCATTTATAATAGGAGACTTAAAAGAGGCAATAATATTCTGGGATAGACAACAAATGAATATAAAGATGTCTGATTTAGCTGTTATAGGGACACTAAATGCATTTGAAGAAGATTTAACTTTATTTAGAGCAATAGAAAGAGAAGATGTAACTAAGAGAGATGAAAAAGCTGTGGTAAATGGTTATATAACAGTTACACCCTAGTGAGGCTCTAAGCACAGACTTAGAGGATGAAAAATCAGGAATAGTAAATTATAGTTTATTAAATTTGGATGAATTAAAAGCAATAGCTAAAGATAAAGGTTTAGAAAAATATTCATCTATGAAAAAATCAGATTTAATAAAATTTCTAGAAGAAAGTAAGGCTTAGGTATTATTTTCTTTTAATTAAGAGGTGCTTTATGGTGCAAGATGTTGAATTATATGCAAGGATTGATAATGAAGAAGAAAGAATTTTAGTAAGTTCATTAATAAAATCTGCCGAATTATACTTAGTTAATGCAGGATGTACAATAACATCAGGAGACTTATATGATTTAGCAATAAACATGCTGGTAACTCATTGGTATGAGAAAAGAGAAATCATAGGTAAAGCAGATAGTTTAGCTCATTCATTAGATAGTATAATTATACAACTTAAGTATTGTAGGTGATAATTATGAATGCTGGATCAATGAGACATAGAATAGAAATACAAGCTTATTCAGATGTTGAAAATGAAGTTGGAGAAATGATTAAAGAATGGACTACATATAAGCAATTGTGGGCGGAAAAAAAACAACTAAGAGGATCTAATACTTTTGAAGGTAATAAAGAAGGTATTGAATATACTTATAGGTTTAAAGTTAGATATAGAGAAGATTTAGATGAGAGTATGAGAATAGTGCATAAAGGGATTATATATGATATTAAGCATATTAATCCTATCAATGAATTAAATCTTTATGAGACTCATATAGATTGTGTACATCATAAGGAAGGTGTTTATAATGAGTAGTTATGATGTACGCGGTTTAGATGAGTATACAAATAAAATGCTTACCAAACTGAGTAAGGAATATCCTGAAAAAACAAAAAAATTTTTAGAATATCAAATAGGTCAATGTAAATCAGAGGCTGAATATAGGACCCCAAAGGGCAAGTCTAAAGGCCGTAAGAAAGGTAAACATTTAAAAGATAACTGGAAAACTAAAATTACAGTTAAAAATGGAAAAGCTCATGCTGTTTTAAGAAATGCATCTCCTCATGCTCATTTAATTGAAAATGGACATATAACAAAGAATGGTGGATGGTGGGAAGGTAAGCATATGCTTGAGAATACTATGACCCATAGGCAACCACAGATAGATAAGGCCATTGATAAATTAATAGATGAGGTATTTGATTTTTAGGAGAAAAATTATGATAAGTCTAGTTAGTATAAAAAAGGCTATTGTAAGTAAATTAAAAAAGTTAGGTATTAACGTAATATCAAGTGATATAAGAAGTGGGTTTAAAAAGCCTGCTTTTTTTGTTCAAATAATGCCTATATCTAATGATTCTTATGATGGGTACCAAGAAAGAATTATAACTGTAAATATCCATTATTTTTCGGAGGATAAGACTGATTTAGATAATTTAAAGATGGATGATAAGCTAAATAGCTTATTTGTTACAACTTTAAAGGTTGATGATAGAGTTTTAACTTTATATGAAAAAAGGTCAGAGACTGATGATAATATTTTACAGTTTAAATTTGATTTAAGATTTACTGAATGTACTCCTATTCCTATTGATGAGGAAGTTGAAGAGTATGAAAATATGGAAGAATTATATATGACTTTATAAGCGAGGTGGAGATATGGGGTTACCACAAATTAATATAATATTTGAAGGTTTAGCAAATACTATAAAATTTAGAAGTGAAAGAGGTATTGTAGCTATCGTTATAAATGATGATGTTGCTAAAAATAACTCTTATGCATTTAAAAGGTTTGAAGATATAAAAGAAGGTACATTTTCTGAAAAGAATTTAGATTACCTGAGATTAGTATTTTTAGGTAATCCAAATAAAGTTTTAGTTGAAGTTATAAACTCTGAAAACTCTAGAACTTTAGATACAGTTTTAAAAGACTTAGAACTTAAAAAATTTAATTGGTTTACTATGCCTGGAATACAAACTGGTGAAGTGAGTAAGGTTACAACTTGGATAAAAGCTAAGAGAAAATTAGGTAAAACATATAAAGCAATATTTGCGAATACTGAAGCCAATGACGAAGGTATAGTTAATTTTACAACTACTGGTATTAAAGTAGGAGAAAAGTCTTATACAACTACTGAGTATTGTGCAAGGTTAGCAGGTGTATTTGCTGGACTTTCTTTAACTAGAAGTGCAACTTATTTTGTTTTAGAAGATGTTACGGAAATAACTCAACATGATGATCCTGATACAGACATAGATGCAGGTAAGTTAATATTAATAAATGATGGATCTAAAATAAAGATAGGTCGAGGTGTAAATTCATTAACTACTGTATCTAAGCCTAAGACAGAAGATATGAAGAAAATAAAAATTATAGAGGCTATGGATATGGTTAGGGATGATATACATACAACTTTTGAAGATAACTATGTTGGTCAAGTTCCTAATACTTATGATAATAAGATAATATTCTTATCATCTGTTAACCTTTATTTTTCTAGACTTCAAAAAGAGGAAATAATGGATAGAAGTTATGATTGTTATGTTGAAATAGATGTTAATAAGCATATGGAGATATTATCTGATAGAGGTATTGATATAGATACACTTTCAGAGCAGCAAATAAAGGAAACTAATACAGGTTCAAATGTATATGCAACTGGTAAAGTTCAATTTGTCGATGCAATGGAAGATTTAGATTTAAAATTATTTATGTAGGAGGTGTTGTATATGTCATTAAGAGGTAATGAGCAAGTATCAGGTACTTTTGGAAAGTTTTATTGGAATGGACTATTAATAGCAGAAGTTGAAGCTTTTGAAGCTAAAGTAGTTGCTAAAAGAGAAGAAGTTCAAATAGATATGGATGTAGATTCTAAGATAAGTGGTTTTTCAGGAGAAGGTACATTTACTTTAAAAAAGTTTTTTACTAGGGGTAAAGATGAGATGCTTGAGGCTTGGAAAAAAGGAGAAGATCCAAGGGCTAAGTTTGTAAGTAAAGTCAAAGACCCTAATACTAAAGGGAAACAAGCAGAAGCTGTTACTATAGATAATGTTTGGTTTAACGAGTTAGTATTGATGCAATTTGAAAAAGGAACTCCATCTAAAGAAGAGTTCTCATTTGGATTTACTCCAAGTGATGCATCATTCGTTGATACTATAGCAGCTTAATTTAATTTAGGTAGCCATTTTTGGCTACCTTTTATATTTAAATAATAAATTTTAGGAGGAAGTCAAAATGGCTAATAAAAATGTTTTAACGCTTAAAGATATATTAAATAGAAAAGAGTATTTTAAGAATAAAAATAAGGAAACTAGAGAGTTATATATAAAAAGGTTAGATGCAAATATAGTTATATCTAAACCAGATATAGCATTATGCTCAGACATAGCAGATATGGACAATAACCATGATACGAATAAATATTTCATGTATGAAATAGTTGTAGAGCCTAATCTTAAAGATAGTAAATTACATGAAGAATTTGGAGTTGCGGATCCAGTAGATATAATAGATGAAATATTCGATCCAGGCGAAGTCAATATAATCTGTACTGAAGGAATGAAGTTTGCAGGATTTTATGATGGAGTAGAGGTTGTTGAAGATTTAAAAAACTAATTAAAAGCGATATGGAATTGTATATGTATAGCTATTACCTTAATAAAGGAATAGACTTAGATAAACTTATTAATTTAAGTTTTATTGAAAAACAATTCTATATCGCTAGTATTTGTGTAAATAAAGAGGAAGAAGTTAATAAATTTAGCCTCTAAAGGAGGTTGATTATGGCAAAGAAAAAACATATTAGTGCGGTAATATCACTTAAAGATAACTTTAGTGCAGGGCTTCGAGGAATTAGAAGAGAGCAAAATTCTTTTAGAAAAGAAGTTGCTCAAACTCGTAAGGCTATGGATGCTTTAAATAAAAAGAAGATGAATGTAAGACTTAATGCTACTCAAGCAAATAAAGCATTTAATGCACTTAAGAAAAATACTAAGTATATTGAAGCTAAGAAAAAACTAGTACAAGTTGTAGTTGCTAAAGATATGGCTATGGCTAAACTAAAGAAAATTCAATCAACTATGAAATCCTTAGGTAAAGAAGTTGCTAAGCCTATTGTTATGGGAAAAGATAAGGCTACATCAATGATAAAAGGGATTAGTAGTAAACTAGGAGCATTGGCAAAAGGAATAGCAATTCCACTTACTATAGCTACAGCAGGTGCGGGAATGGCTCTTAAAGGCGGTATGGAGTTAGAGCAACAACAAATAAGTATGAGGCACTTTATGGGAGTTGGGAATGCAGGAAAATCAGATAAAGAACTTGATTCTATGAGTGCAAAATATTTAAAAGACTTAAGAAATAATGCAAATGCAACTCCTTTTGAGACAGGAGAAGTAATAAGTGCTGGGACACGAGCATTACAAATAGCAGGTGGTAACACAAAAGAAGCTATGAATATGGTTACACTTGCCGAGGATATGGCAGCTTAAATTTAAGGTTGCCTAGTATAGAAATATACTATAAAAACAACCCTGAGAATTCGGAGAAAATCTTTTTATATAATAATGGCATTGAATCCTGGAAATAAGATATAATATTATTATCAAGTTGTAAGGAGATAATTAAATGCCTAAAATTAAGTTAATTTGTGTAGTTTGTGGAAATGAATATGAAAAATATCCAAGCCAAGCAACTAGAAGTAAATGTTGCAGTAGAGCATGTGCTCAAAAATATGCAGCTAATAGTGATGCTAAAAAAACAGGAGAGAATAGACTTTGTTTAATGTGTGGTAATAATTATTATATAAATAAATATACAGCTAATAATAAGAATAAAATCAGTAAATTTTGTAGTAAAGCATGTAAGGACAAGTATCATTCTATAAATGATGTAGGCGAAAAAAGTAATTTATATAAAAATGGAAAATATCAAGGTAGAGGGGCTAACTGGTATAAACAAAGAGAGTTAGTTAGAAAAAGAGATAACTATATATGCCAAATATGTGGTTGTACTCCCAAAAAGAAATTAACCGTACATCATATAAAACCTTTTGATACTTTTAACAATTACTTAGAAGCTAATAAATTAGAAAATTTAATTGGACTATGTGAAGGTTGCCATACATCAGTACACAATGAAGCTAAAAAACTTAATGAAACAAAAAATACTGATTATATAATAAGACAACTCCGAGCCGAGCATAACTAGAAATGGTTATGAAGGTGTAACGACTAGAACGGAAGCCTAAGTATACTAGACACTTTATTAGTGTCTTTTTTTATATGGTGATGTAGTTCACTTTATACGAGTAATTGTATAAAGAAGCACAGGGCATCTTAACAAGTGATGTTGAAGATGAAGATATAGTCTGAACACTATGGTGACATAGTGAGGTAGGTAGAAATATCCTATCCCATCATATTTATGATGCGTAACAAAATGTTAAATCCAGGTAAAACAGTTGGAGATGCTATGGAAGCACTTGCTGATATGAATATTGGTGAAATGGCGAGATTAACTGAATTCGGTGTAAAGGCTAGTAGTAAAGATGATCCTAAGGAAGTACAAAAACAATTAGAAACTATGTATGCTGGTGGAGCAGGTAAACTTGCAGATAGTGGCGCAGGTTTATTATCAACTATAACTGGTAAGTTAAAGTCTAATATAGCTGACATTGGACAAAGTATGTTAGAACCTTTAAAGCCTGTAATGACTAATGTTATAGGATTTATTGACCAAGTTACTCCTAAGATGCTTGAGTTTGGAACTAAGATAGGCGAAGGTTTAGGCAAAGGTATAACTTGGATTACTGAAAATATGCCGACTATACAACCTATATTTTCTAATATATTTAGTGCTATTCAAACTGTTGTTACTACTGTAACTCCTATAATAGGTCAAGCATTAGTTGCATTAGGTCCTGTATTTACAGGGTTATTATCTGTAGCTGGTGTTGCTATGAAAGGTATAAGTGGAGTTGTTCAAGCTGTAGCACCTATTGTTAGTAGCCTTATTAATGCTTTAAAACCTGTTTTTAAGAATGTTGGAAGTGCTTTAGAAAATATGGGTAAAATATTTAAAAGCGTATTTGATGGTATAAAAAGTGTTGTTGAAAAGGCTTATAACTTTGTAAAACCTTTGATTGATGGCATAGGTAATGCAGTTAGTGGTATTAGTGGAGCAGTTAGTTCAGGTCTTGGATGGATAGCTAGTAAAGTAGGTAAAAATGCAACTGGTACTAAATATTGGCGCGGTGGTTTATCTGTTGTAGGTGAGCATGGTCCTGAGTTAGTTCAAATGCCAAGTGGTAGTAAGGTTTATACTAATACTGAAACTAATTCTATACTTAATTCAGATAAACAAGGAAGACAAAGTACTAATACAGGTACTACAGTTGATAGTTCTATTACTATAGCTAAGATTGCAGATACAATAGTAGTTAGAGAAGAATCTGATATAGATAAAATAGCTAATGCTATAGTATCAAAATTACAACAAAGAAGAGTTGCATTTGGAGGGTAATATATGGAGATATGGCTAAAATTGGATGATAAAAATGTTAAAGATTTTAGATTCCCTGTAGTTCCTAATGATTTTGATTTTGAAACATCTAATATTATTAATTCTAGTAATATTACTAAATTAGGTGAAGTTGGATTTTATGGTGGCGATAATTTATCACCACTAGAAATAAGTAGTTTTTTTCCTTCTAGAAATTATTCATTTTGTCAGTATTCAGATTTTCCTCAACCGCTTGAATGTGTCGCTTACATAAAAAAATTAATGAAAGAGAAAAAAATACCAAGACTTATATATACGGATACCGATATAAATGTACCTGTACTTATTGAAAGTTTTAATTACGGAAGAAAAGATGGTACCCAAGATATATATTTTACACTTAAATTCAAAGAATATAGAAAAATAGAAGTACCTGAAATAGGTCAAAGCAATTCAACTCAAAATAATCAAAGACCTACAACTGATAAAAATACTAATACTCAACAAACTCATACTGTCAAAAAAGGAGATAATCTATGGGATATATCTCAAAAGTATCTTGGAAAAGGTAGTTTATATAATATAATAAAAGAAGCTAATTGGAATACATATCCTTCATTGAAAAAAAATAATATTATATATGTTAACTGGAAATTAGTTATACCAAAGGTGTAAGTATGACAGATAATATTAAAATATGTTTAATAAAAAAAGATAAACAATATGATATTACAAATATATTAGAAAAGGTCCAGTGGAGTGGTGACTATAAAAGTGTTGCTAGGAAGCTGGATTTTTCGATTTTAACTAGAGTAACTGATATAAGTGTTTCAGTTGGTGATTTTATTTTATTTTATGTAAATAACGAAAAAGTATTTAAAGGTATTGTATGGGATACATCAATAGGTTCTGGTGGAGATAGTATGAGTATATTAGCATATGATAATGGCATTTATTTATTAAAGAATAATTTAGCATATAACTTTAAGGATATTAAAGCTGAAAAGATAGCATCTAAAGTATGTGCTGATTTAGGGATTACAGTTGGTAATATAATTAGCACAGGAGTTAATATAACTAAATTATTCTTAGGTGTTAGTGCTTATGAAATTATTATGACAGCTTATACTGAAGCATCAAAAAAGACTGGTAAAAAGTATATGTGTTATATAAAAGATGATAAGTTATATGTTGAAGAGAAGGGTGCGATAAAGCTAAATATAGGATTTGAAGAAGGTAAAAACTTAATTGAAAGTAATGCTAAATCTACTTTAGAAAATATGATAAATAAAGTTGTTATAGTAGATGATAAGGGCAATAAAAAAGAAGAAGTTAAAAATGATGAATGGATAAATCTCTATGGATCTATTCAAGATATAGTTCAAGTACAAGATGGAAAAGATGCAAAAACTGAAGCACAAAGTAAATTAAAAGGTGTAGAAAAGACACATACCTTAAGTGGTTATGGTGATACTAGCTGTTTAACTGGATATGGAGTTATGGTACAAGATAGTTATACTAAGATGAATGGTTTATTTTATATTGATACAGACAGTCATTCCTGGGATAATGGTGAATATAAAATAGATTTAGAAATATCATTGCAAAATATAATGAATGAAGTATCGGCTGGACAAGAAGAAAGTGAAGATAGCTCAAGTAGTACTACTACATCTTCATCTAGTGATAGTAGTTCTAATAATGGTACAGTTAATAAAGTTATTAGTCTTGCAAAAGGCAAGGTAGGCAATAGATATGTTTGGGGAGCTACAGGACCTAATACATTTGACTGTTCAGGCTTTACACAATGGCTATATAAACAAGTTGGTATTAGTATTCCAAGGGTATCTAAAGACCAAAGTAAATATGGAAAGTCGGTAAGTAGAAGTAATTTACAGCCTGGAGATTTATTATTCTTTAATACTAGTGGCAGTGGAGTAAGTCATGTTGGTTTATATATAGGTAATGGACAGATGATTCACGCTGCTAATAGTAAAAAAGGTGTAAGGCATGACAGTATAACTTCAGGATATTATTATAATAAATTTACTAATGCAAGGAGGGTATTATAATGAATGATCCTTATAATCAAATATTAAGTTTAATGAGAGAGGAAGGATCATTTCATAATGAACCTCCTTTTTTTATTGGAGAAGTTATATCTCCATTACCTAATTTGAAAATTAAAGTTAATGATATTGATTTAGATAAAAATAATTTAAAAATTGATAAATGGTTACTTGATAGAGCAACAGAGACATTTAAGAATTCTGATGAAGGTAATCATGGTCATGAAAATGTAAGTGGTTCAGGATCTCATAAACATGAGATGCGAGAGCCACTTAAAAATACTTTAGATATAGGCGATAGTGTTGTTATTCTTAGAAATAAAAATGAATTTATTATAATTTCAAAGGTGGTAAGTCTATGAGTATATTTCCTTTTATGAATATCGATGAAGTTGAAGTTAATATTGAAAATAGTAACAGTGAATTACATATGTATTATGATGTAGGTTGGAATTATATTAAAGATGAACCACTTATAGAAAATAATGAGTTTGTTATTGTTGAAGGTAATGAGGCTATTAAAGTATGGATATATAAGGCCATAAAAACGGCAAGATATCAGTACCCTATTTATTCATGGGATTATGGTTGTGAAATTAGTAGCCTTATAGGTCAGAAATACACTAAGGGACTTACTAAAAGTGAAGCAGAAAGATATATTAAAGAGGCTATTTTGATTAATCCTTATGTTACAGATGTAAAAATAATTGATATTAACTTTAGCGAGGATATTTTATCTGTATCTATTCAAGTTGATACTATCTATGGGGAGGTGAATGTTAATGTATAGGGATCATACCTATGAGGTAATAAGGCAAAGAATGTTAGATAATACTAATTTGACTATAGATAAGAGAGAAGGCTCTTTTTTATGCAATATGCATAGTGGAGTAGCCATGGAACAAGCTAAAAGTCATATGCGTATGGATGATATATTATCTATAGGATTTATAGAAACTAATTTTAATGATTATTTAGACGAAAGAGTAAAAGAATCAGGTATTTATAGAAAAGAAGGTAAAAGAGCTAATGGTGAAGTTACTATTGCTGGTAAAGAAGGTACTATTATAGAAAATGGTACTATTTTTTTATGCAATGACTTAAAGTTTGTAATGCTCAATGATGTTGTTTTAGGTCAAAGTGATATATGCCATTTAGAGGCTTTAGAAGTAGGGTCAAGGTATAATGTATTGGCTAGTTCTACATTTACATTATATGAAAATATAGATGGTGTAGAAAACATTACAAATAGTGAAGATTTTAGCGGTGGAATTGATATTGAAACTGATGATGAGTTAAGACAAAGATATTTTGATTTTATGGATGATCCTCCAACTAGTGGTAATGCAGCTCACTATAGATTATGGGCAACTGAAGTTGATGGAGTTGATAGAGCTATAGTAACTCCTAGATGGGATAAGAGCAATGGTAAAAATGGTAATGGTACTGTTAAAGTTATGATTATAGGTAAGGATAATACACCAGTTAGTGAAGATGTAATAAATGAATGTATAAGACACATCGAAGAAGAGAGACCTATATCTGAAACTATAGTTACTGTAGTTACACCAAGTCTTTTAAATGTAACTATAACTGCTTCTATTGAAGTATCAGAAGGATATGACATAGAAAGTATAAAAGATGATTTTTTGGATAAGGTTGAGGGATACATAAAAGATATAACTAGTGAGCTAGTATATGCTAAATTATATGGATTTATGGCTAATACATTAGGTGTAGAGGATATTATAGACTTTAAGATTAATGATAGTAACTCAAATATAACTATTGCAGAAGATAAAATAATTAATATATCTGATATACAACTAAGTGAGGTGATATAGGTGAATTTACTATCTAATTTGCCTTCGTTTGATAATAACCATATTGTAGAATCAATTCAACATGCTTATGGAATTGAGGCGGATATTTTAAATAAGGAAATTGATGATGTTATAAATCAATTTTTTATAGATAGAGCAACCTGGGGACTAGATTTATGGGAGCGAATGTATAGAATAAAGCAAAATAATTTAGATATACAAACTAGACGGGAAAATATAAAAGCTAAAAGAAGAATTAAAGGTACAACTAGTAAAAAGGCTATTAAGAATATCTGTGAAGCTTACAGTAATGGTGAAGTTGAAGTTGTTATGCATAATGATGAGTTAGCCTTTGAGATTAAATTTATTGGTAGTATAGGTATTCCTGCTGGATTTGAGGAAATGGATAAGACTATTGAGAAGATTAAACCTTGTCATTTAGGTCATAGTTACAAATTTAATTATAATACACATGCAGATTTATCTAAGTTTACACATGAACAGTTAGCAAATTATACTCATGATGAAATTAGAATTAGTGAAAATCTTAGAGGGGATGAAATTCCTGTTCCTTCTTATGGTAATATAGTTGTTTCAACTAATGTGATAAATATAGAAGAGGGCAACTCAACTTCTTTTACTGTTTGTTTAGATAAAGCACCAATTGATAATCAAATAGTTAGTATAGGTAAAAATAATAATGATGTTATTTTAGATAAAACAAGTTTAACATTTACTTCCTCTAACTATAATATTCCTCAAATAGTTAATATTAACGTATTAGAAGATAATGACTTTTTAGATGAAACTTGTGTTATAACATTATCTAGTAAAAATGTGTTAAGCAAAACTATAGTTGTTAATATAATTGACAATGATAGTGAGCCAGTTAATGTTCCAGTTCAAAGTATTAGCTTAAATAAAAATACCTTGTCATTAAAACCTAATGAATCTGAAAAGCTTATAGCTACTATATATCCTTCTGATGCTACTAACCAAAATATGACTTGGAAGTCAAGCAATGTTAGTGTTGCTGGGGTTAATTATGATGGAATGATTTCAGCATACAATAAGGGTAACGCGATTATAACAGTAACTGCAGAAGATGGAAATAAAACTGCGACTTGTGATGTTACTGTAAGTAATTCAAATAGCGAAGAAAATATACCTCCTTCTTCTGGCAATGGTATTATTCTAAATAATACAAGCTTTACTATAAATGAAACTGAAATGCTTACATTATCTGCTACTATAAATATAGATAATTCTTATGCGGTATTTGAACTAAGACAAAATGGTACTTATCTTGTAAGTGCATATAGAAGTGGTTCTAATATAGTTTGTTATACCGGTGGATTAAACGCAGGAACTTATTCTAACTTAACAGCAGTTGCTAAAACAATGAAAAACAGTGTTTACGTTGACATAGCAGAATCTCAACCGTTTACTTTAACTGTAAACTCTAATTCTTCTTCTGACGGTGGAGGTACAACTACTTCTGGAATAAAAGTAGAACCTGCAAGTATTTCAATAGAAATTGGTAAAACTGCTGATATAACAATGTTATTTGGGAATGATGTTATAAACAAAAACTTAGATTTTATGAGTAGTAATGGTGCTATTGCTAGTGTATCTGATTTAGGAAGCTATAAATACAGAATAACAGGTGTAGGACAAG
>PPYF01525096.1_pt1 | contig 38482 bp, 26 predicted proteins | sample 1559871 | NCBI WGS metagenome assembly PPYF01 (sample SAMN08240021, study PRJNA423297) | Human gut metagenome, whole genome shotgun sequencing project.
CTATTTTTGTCATAAATAAGGGCGGTTAAGAATTAATTTATTTTGAGAACCGGGTTATTTTTCCACTTTCATGTCGATGGTGACATTTCCTTTCGAACTGCCGCTGGCAAATGACCTGACAATCATAATACCATATTTGTCGGCAACAGTTTTGAATCCTATGATAGAGCCTACTCCCAGTTTGTCTGTCAGTTTCTCTACTTCTGCTTCGGATGAATTGGTGTAGAGATTCTGAATCATTTCAGCAGAATTGATTGCCAGGAACTCGTCCGGCGTTATTTGGATAACTTTCAGTTTCGTACTGTTACGATGTTCCCAAGTTGTTATTGCATCCGGTGCTTTGAAAATAGCTTCGATACTTGCGTCAGACGGGGATACGAAATAATAGCCGTATGAACCGTTGCTGTAAAATAGGGTAATGTCGATATTGGCAGATTTGGCAGCAGCTCCCTCTCGTACATAAATTTCTCCGTTCGTAGTATTCAGGAAAGGTCCTGCATCCGTACTGATTTGTGCTCCGATTTTAAGTGTGTAGAATTCGTTTATGTCCAATTCCACCGCTCTCGTTACCTCTACGCTGTATTCACTTCTTACGATACCGCCGTTGGCATCCATCACTTCAAATGTGAATGACAGGGTTTGTCCGGCATTTAAATCTGTAGTTGTGTATGAGAATACATAGGTATCGCTGTTGGGATTCTCAAATGTCTCTTTGGTTAAATCTGTAATTTCTAAGCCTTCGAGGTATGTTTTTATACTTCTTAGTGTTGTTGTGGAAGTAATCTCAATGTTGAACGCTACCACTTCGCCCGCAGTGACCGTTTCCGGTGCGGTATCAGGAATCCTTATTTCAATTTCCGGTTTGGCTGCCTGGACGTAAACGGCATATTCGGCAGTGGATTTCTTTTCTTCATTATCAGTTGCCAGTATTACAAAGTTCAGTGTTTTACCCACTTCCTCTGATTTTATGGTGTATGATGCACTGTATGAGCCTTTATCCGTATTTTCCGGATATTCTTTGGCACTTCCGGGGATTTCTTGTGAGTCGAGCATGGTAACGACTCTTTTAATACCGGCTGTGCCCGCCATCTCAACAGAAAAACTGAGTTCTGTTCCCGGATAGGCAATGACTGGTTCGTTTCCGACTTTCGTGAACTTGATAGTCGGTTTCGGGTTCTGTTGTATGTTTTCGTCGTCACTGTCACATGCAATGAAGAAGATAGCTGTGAGACACAACAAAATGCCTAATTTATATTTTAATAGTTTCATAGTCGATAATTTTTTTATTGAACAGAAAATGGAATAACCGCACTTGCTACTTTCTTGTTTTTCACATCGCGCACAAAGACTATCAGACGATAATTGCCGACTGTTGAGGGAGCCTTGAATGTAATATCCTTTTTGGTATTATCATCTATTAATCCGGTGATACCATCCGGCAGGCTACCGTCTGAAGAAGCTGTCTTTTCTTTCATAATCATCCAGTCGTAGGTCAACGCATCCCCATCCGGGTCAGTGGCTGTGACTTTAGCTTCGTTGGATGAGTTCGGGCTGACAATAATAGCGTCTTCCGCTTTCTTGCCATTCATCAGCATATCATTACGGGTTGCTATTACCGGAGCCCGGTTCTTCGGATAACTTCCTGTCCATGCATATTGCATGGCATCGACTGCCGGGAAGGTATATCCTTTTTTGTCAAACAGCCCGTACCAGGTCAGTACTTCCCCGTGAGTCTGGTATCCCCATAAAAATACGAACGAACCTAAGCAACCATTGTCCTTATTGGCGGCTATATTCTCCTGATAGGCTTTCAGATAGTCAGCTTCTTTTTCACTGCTGGTCTGTTCTACCAAGCCACCCCACGGCAGCACTCTTTCGGGTTCCGGATTCATTTGCCACGTACCGCGAGGTCCGAACTCCGTAATCATATACGGTTTGGTCCAGCCTGCGGACTGAAGATTACCCAATACTCCCGGCAGGTTAGGCGCATACGTATTGACCGAAAGAATATCTATATGCGGTGCCTTTTCTATAATATTCTTGATATGGTTCACATTCGAGGATGCCAATGTCGTTGTAGTAGGATGATTAGGGTCGGTTTCATGAATCATCTTGGCTATATCATTGATGGCATCCCATAGTTTGAGATTGGTGTAGCTTGCTTCCGCTTCATTCCCTATCGACCAGACCAAAAGTGCCGGATGGTCTTTGAAGCGTTCGACTGCCGCTTTCATTTCATCAAATTGAGCTTTTACCGCTGCTTCGTTGTTGTAATCGAAACCGTCGGTTTCTCTTTTTACGTAGAGTCCGAAATTGACATAGAGTCCTTTTTCCTGAGCGGCATCCAGAATGGCTTTACTCTTGTCGGACACTCCGTATGTCCTGACAACATTAGCACCGAAATCTTTAGCTTCAGCATAGAAGTTGTTACATGCGGCTCCTTTGACATATAGTTCCTGGCCGTCTACCAGTAATCTCCATTTCCCGTCGACTTTTGATGTCTCTACTTTAACGGGGGGAACAATCGGCTTTTCTTCAAAAGAGCCTTTGGGGATTGTATAGTTGTCGTTGTCTGAACACGAAGCGTTCAGGACAGCGGCAAGCACAAAGAATGAGGTAAATAGGTATTTTAGTTTCATAACTTTATTTTTTAGTGGGTACTGATAATAATTGTCCGTCTTGTAGTAATTTATACTTCAATACATCATAAGATATTTTCTGGACAGGTAGATCCGAGTCTATCGCCAGAGAGGCGGCAGTGGCTGCCGATTGTCCTAATATCATATATACCGGTTCCATTCTGATAGTACTATAAGCTACATGAGAAGATGACAAACATACGGTTGCCAATAGGTTGGCACATTCTTCCTCTTTGGGAGTCAGTGAGTAATAGCTGATGGGGTAGGGAATGGTAGGGGCAAATATAGTGCCCTCGTTTCTTAACTTGCCTTCCTGGTCGATGACGCGGGATACATAATGGCAGTCAAGGGCATAAGAACCCAGTCCCACCGAATGTCCGGCTGGTGTACGGTCTGTTTTGCGTACATTCTTTTCTGTCATCACAAATGTTCCGATCATCCTGCGGGCTTCCCGCACGTATATTTGATAAGGGAAATTCCGGGTGTCGGTGAATTCGTCTTTAGGCAATCCCCAATCCAGCATCTCCTTGCGGATATGTTCCGGTACACGCTTGTCATGTCCCAAAAACCATAACATGCCCAACGCATAATCTTTATGCAACTGCTCTATTTCCTGCCTGGTTTTATAGTCGGCTTCTGCATAGTCGTAGCTTGCTCCGAAGAAGTCCAGATGGTTGGTATCCGTTTTCTTGTTAGGCATAGGAGTCAATGTTATAATTTGCTGGAGTTTTGTTTCCGGTTCCAGTTTCAGCATACGTACATATATCTCATACCATAACGGATTATAGTTCTTCGGCTTTTGGATGGATATACGGTTGTCGGGGTCGTTTGTCAGAGTCATTCTGTAACAATAGGCTTGCACGCGTTTGTCCGCATCCCCTTGTTTGTCCCATTCCTGGGCTGTCACGTAAGGTAAAGCGCCTGATTTTACATTCCCTTCCTTGATGTAAGGGCTTATTTTTGTCAGGTCTTTCCCTTGGTCATAATTAATGCGGATGCCGTTATAGGTTTCCCCGTATTGCAGGTTTGATTCACGTCCTACTGTGTAGGATATTCCTGCACGTGCCAGAAGATCCCCTTCGTAGGAAGCGTCTATAAACATTTTAGCCTCAACTACCTTTCCATTTTCCAGTTGGATGCTCCGGATTATATTCTCTTCTTTCCGGACGTTCTTATCCAGGTCGAGCCGGTGGTTGAAAAGAATTTCTACTCCTGCCGTCTTCAGCATATCCCGCATAATTCGTTCGGCTACTGAGGATTCATAGACCCATTGTATCTGCCTTTCATCATTTTTCCCTCTATATGTGCGCTTTAATGTCGAAACCATGAATGATTCCCTGTCTTGGTTGCGCCATACTTCGGGTTGCAGGTAGTAGTTGTATATTTTGTTGTAGAATTCTTTTGTTATACCACCTATCAGGTCATTACGGTTCATGTCGGTGGCGGTCAGTCCTGACGTGACAAGACCGCCTACATGGTTGTTTTTCGATATAAGCACTACTTTCTTACCCATACGTGCGCCTTGTATCGCTGCAATTACTCCGGAAGCTGACTCTCCATATATACAAATGTCATATTGTGGAGTATTGGCAAATAAGCCTGTAACGAAAGAACAGAATAGCAGTGTTAATATGGTAATTTTCTTTCTCATCTTAATTATATGTATGTTGTTTCAGTGATTATTTGTATCCTATATTTTGAGGGAAGTTTTCGGCTCCCATATTGATAACTTCCGCTTCGGGGATCGGCCATCTCACAAAGTGAGGGTTGGCGGGCAGATTGTTACGTCCGAGAATGGATGCAGGGATTTCCGGATCTCCGGCGTATGCCTTGATTTGTTCGATAAGTATTCCAAGACGTTTCAGAAAATACCATCTGTCGCCTTCGAAAGACAGCTCGCGGGCTTGTTCGTCCATAATGTCTTTCATGGTTAGCACACCGGTGAATTTGTCGTTTCCGGCTCTTTCCCATGTTTTGTTAAAGTAGTATTTGGCCAACGTCTGGTCGTTCTTCATCAAGGCTGCCTCGGCTGCCATTATATAGGATTCGGCAAGACGGTACACTATCACATCTTTATAACTGCGTGTCTCCGAAGCGGTGCGCGTCCATTTATCCCCGTACTTGATGCATCCCGGATATACATTCTTATTGATGCTTCCATTCTTATATAATGGGAAATAATCTCCGGGTTTTACTGTAGCCGAACCGTATGTGATGTTTTTATCAGTCGTATTTTTGTACTGGTGTATGTAGTACTCTTGATAACGTTTGTCCTTAGCCTTGTCATACAGTGAGAATAAATAGGGGCTGGGGAGACATCTTCCGTAAGTATATCCCCAGTTGTCATAAGAACAGGCATATTCTGCGGTTCCACCGATTTCGGTACGGTATTGGGCGATGAAATAGGCTGCATAGTAATTGCCTTTTGGAGTGGCATTGGATAAATTACCACCCGGATTTTTACTCCACTGTTGCACCATCAGCGCTTCTTTATGATTCAAGTCTCCGGCATTAAATACTTCATTCAATGCAATCAAGTCAAAATGTCCCGATTTCTCTATTTCTTCCACTTGTTCCAGAGTCGTATCCCAGTCTTTGAGCCATAATGCGGCTTTGGCTTTCATATGACGGGCGGCAGCCTGGGTGAATCTTCCCGCTTCGTCGGATACCCAGTCGAGGTTTGTAATGGCATACTCCAAATCCTCGTAAATCAAGTTGAACACTTCTTTCTCGGAAGCGGCATGAAAATCTCTCGGATCGTTGACGTTTTCGGCAGTAGTCGGCTGTATGTTCAGCCATATCCTGTCGAATGTGCGGTATAATAGGAAATAAGACTGTGCTCTGAAACATTTTGCTTCTGAGACGGTGGCCCGTAAGGAAGGAGTGTCTTCCAAGTCCTCGGCTGCGGCAATTATTTCATTGGCTTTGCCTATGATTTGATACATTGTACGCCACATGAATCCTACCTGGCTGGCGGACGGCTTTAAATAATTAGGGTCATAGATGCCGTAAAAGTTACCGGTTCCGCCATTGGTTACAGCTAAATCCGTACCTCTTTCCAAAGCGAAGATGGTGGCATTTTCAGTATCATTTGCGTAGTAGCGTTGCAATGCGTATAGTGCATTGACTGCGAGTTTTAGCCCTTCCGGCGTTCCGAATACGTATTCGGAGCTATACTTCGTCTTGTGCTCTTCATCCAGGAAGTCGGAGCAGGAAGTAGTAAAGAGGAAGCAGGCTGTAAATATAAATAATATACTCTTTTTCATGATTTTATCTTATTAAAATGTCACATTCAATCCAAATAATACAGTCCTGGGTTCGGGATAATCTCCCGGAGTTTGTTCCGGACCGTAAGCCTGTACATCGGTTTTCGTCCAGAAGTTAGACAGTGTCATATAGAGTCTCAGACTTTGCATGTATGCTTTGCTGATAAGAGCACGGGGGAAGTTGTATCCGAAAGTAACGTTTCGCAGACGGACATACGAGGCATCCTGATAACCCAATGAACTGATATATGCGGGAGCTTGCGTCATGTTGGGCGCAGGGGCTTCATTAGACGGGTTATTCTGTGTCCAGTAATTGCGTCGGATACCATTTCGCTTGGCAGTCAAGTCACCACCATTCTCGAATGTCGTCAGATAAGGGTTGTATATCGTTCCTCCATGAGAGATATACAGGTCGGCGGATAAGTCGAATCCTTTGTAGTTGAAAGATGTGCCGACCGTACCTATCCATTTGGGGTCACGTTGCATCACTACTCTGTCATCGGCTGTTATCTGATTGTCGTTGTTGACATCGCACAGTTTGATGCTACCCGGAGTAGCTGTCGGCATATGAGAATTGGCGATATCGTCATCTTTTTGCCAGATGCCGTCAAATACATAGTCGTAATATACATTCATCGGATATCCGACAAACCATTTGTTGTTCACGTCATCAAGCGGTTTGCCATTCTCATCGACTTGTCCGTCTATCTTTTTAATTTCATTCTTGTTCTTGGTGAAAGTGAAGTTGACATCCCATCTGAAATCTTTGATTTTGACGGGAGTGGTATTCAGCGTTATTTCGATACCATTATTCTTCATTTCCGCCAGGTTTACAGTCTGGGTGGAATATCCGAGCGAGCTTGGGATAGACTTTGTGACAAGCAGGTCGGTAGTCTTGGTATTATAGTATTCTATCGTACCATTGATTCTTCCGTTGAAGAATCCGAAATCAAGTCCGATATTGCCGGAAGTGGACGTTTCCCATTTCAAGTTAGGGTTGGTCAATTCCGTTCCGGGCAGATAACCGATGACAGTCTTGTCTCCGAATTCGGTCAGGTATCTGTCTGTCAAGCCCAGCGACTTATAAGGGGTGACACCCTGGTTGCCGACCGCACCGTAACTTAAACGGAGTTTCAGGTTGGACAGCCATTTGGCTTCTTTTAAGAATGATTCTTCATTTATTCGCCAGGCAAAGGCTCCCGAAGGGAAATAACCGTATTTGTTATTCTTTCCGAAAACGGAAGAACCGTCCACACGCAAGGCAAAGGTGAACAAGTATTTCTCGAACAGGTTATATCTGACACGTCCCAAGAAAGATAGAAGTTTTCTATCGGACAATTCCCAGGTAGGCGTACCGTATTCATTGGCAGAGCCTATCGCATTATAAGTCAGGTCGTCGTTTGCGAATCCGGTACCGTTTATTCCCAGATTCTTCCATTCGATGACATTGACACTTTGCATAAAGGTTGCGTCGAAATGATGGTTCTTATTGAAATCCTTTACGTAGTTGACTATATTCTCGAATAGGTAGTCGTTGGAGAAACTTGTGCCGGCAGTTGCTTTTCCATTGTTATTGCGTCCTGTCGTATGTTTTGTCCCCTGATAAGTGTTGCTATGGACAGTCCTGGTATTCAAACTTCCGTTTGCACGGTATGACAAGTCCTTTGTGATTTTCCAGTCCACGAAAAAGTTAATCAATAACCGGTCGGTCTGGCTTTTATTGTTTGAGTAGTCGATATTCCATAGAGGGTTGTAGTGGGATTCTCCGGCTTCGGTTACATCTTCGCGCAAGGAACCGTCGTCATTATATACTTTTGCCAGAGGCGGCATGGTGATAAATGAATTGAAAGAGCCGTCTGCTGTTTTCTTCCATGATTTGGTGTATAAGAAGTTCGTGCCTATTGTCAGGTTTTTCAGTAGTTTGTGGTCGATGTTCAATCGTCCGCTCAAACGTTGGAATCCCGAATTGGGAACCATACCGTTCTGGTCAAAATATCCCAGTCCCAGGGCGTACTTTGTCTTGTCCCCGCCGGATTGTATCAAGATGTCGTGCTTTTGTTGCCAGGCGGAGCTTATCATTAGCTTTTCCCAGTCAACATACTCTCCTGATTTAAGAACGTCGAGCATCAACCCTCTGAAACAGTCGGCTTCATCATAACTAAGATTGGCATTATAGTATGCTTCCTTGCGTAAAGCAGCCCATTCCTCTCCATTGTAAAACTCAAAATTCTTATGGATACTTTGTGAAGCGGCATAGGTGTTATAACTGATTTTCATCTTTCCGGTCTGTCCCCGTTTGGTAGTGATCAGTATGACACCATTGGCTGCGCGTGCGCCATAGATTGATTGGGAAGAAGCGTCTTTCAGAACTTCGAGCGATGCTATATCGTTGGAGTTTATATCATCTATACTAGTCATCGGAACACCGTCTACGATATAAAGAGGATCATTCCCGCCGGAAAGCGAACGACGTCCCCGGATCAGAATATTCGAACTGCCACCGGGAGCGGCATTAGACATGGTAACCTGTACACCGGCAGCTTGTCCTCTCAGCATTTCACCCAGACTGGAAGAGGGGGTAGAATTCAGTTTCTCGGAAGTGACGGAAGATATAGCACCTGTGACATCACTGCGTTTCTGTACACCGTAACCTACTACTATTACTTCGTCCAGCAGTTCGCTGTCTTCTTTTAGTATGATACGCGCCAACTCTTTACTGTTCGCTTTGACTTCGGTTGTTTGATACCCGATGTATGAGAACTGAATGGTAGCATCTTCGGTTACGTTTGCCAAAGAATAGTTTCCGTTAATATCAGTAATGATACCGTTTGTCGTACCTTTTACTAATACATTGGCACCGATAATGGGTTCACCGTTCTGGTCTGTAACTGTTCCGTTGACTGTTCTGGTTCTTGTTGATTTTATTGTTTCCCGGCTTTTTTGTTTGCCGACGGAGATGGTATTGTTTTTCCTATTGAAATATAAATTGGTCTGTACCGTTATCTTGCTTAAAATATTTTCTAACGAGCTATTGCGTGCTTTGATTGAAATGCGTGGAGCGGCATTTACAATTTCCTGGTCATAAAAGAATTTATAGCCGGTCTGCTTGCTCAATTGATTGAATACATTTTCTACAGTTTCATTCTTGACATCCAGCGTAATGTTTTTCTTTTCCTGCGCCTGTGTATAATAAGGCAATGATGACAAGCATACGAATAGTAAAAAAGCTAAAAATGAATGTACATTTCTGCCTTTCCTTTTTATATTAGGAAGATTATTCATAAATTTGTACGTTTTAGTAATTGAATAGATTATTTAAAACAAAGGCTCGTAATACGCGATACGTTATTCACACGGGTCGAAACGAATGAATATCCGTCCGGATTACGGAATAGGGGCTTCTCTGAGAGACGGCTCCTATTTTTCTGAAATGGGTTTAACCGGGTGCTTTCATAATATGTCTTTTTTAAATTATAAGTTAAATCTTCAAGGTTCTATAAGATAATACACACTGTAAACTATATACTAGGGTGTGGTTAATATCTTTTTACTGTTTATATAACAGTATGCGGTTTCCTTCCTTCTTATACCGGATGCCACTTGTATATTCGATAGATTGAAGAACTGCTTCCAGGCTCTTGTTATCGTGCTCTCCGGAAATCAGATTGTTGAATTTACCGTCGGCAAATGTAATACGGCAATTGTACATTCGCTCCAGTTCCTTTGCCACGTCACGTATCGGAGTACTGTTGAAACGCAGTCCGCCTTTTTTCCATATGGCTACCTGGCGCTCTTCCCGTCGTTTGCTGTATTCGCCCGAAATGGTATTGATAAGTACCTGCTCTTTGCCTTTTAGCCGCATCATTGCTTCCGGCAAGTCCACCTGCACCTTTCCGCTTTCCACTTCTACAGAAACGATTTCATCAGAAGAATAGGATTTTATATCAAAGCAGGTTCCCAGTACACGTACATCGAAACGGCGGGTACTGACAATGAAAGGTTGTTCTTCATTTCTGTGTACCTGAAAATATCCTTCACCTTCCAGTACTATTTTACGCTCTTCTCCTGTGAAACTATTCGGATACCGGACATGTGAGCAGGAATTTAGTGTCAGTTGAGTGCCGTCGGGTAGAAGAATCTGTTTGCGTTCGCCATAAGAGGTTGAGGCTTCCAGATAGATAATCTGCCGTTCATTCAGATGTTCCAGATAATGAATTCCGCCCAGTACCAGACAAATGATTGCTGCTGTGCTGACAGTAGAAACTGCGATACGACGGAACCAAGTACGCTTTTTATGTTCTATACGTTTCAATAATTGGCGTGCTTCCCGTTTATAGTGTTCACGTTCAAGATCTGTATGAGGTTGTTGTGTGACGGCTTCTTCCCAGACATCGGAAGACAACTCATTGAGTGTTTCATGATTATCCGGGTCGTGCAGGCTGTTTAGTAGTTGCCGGGCATCCTCTGTTGTATAGAGATCGTCCAGATAACGGCGATATAGTTTTTTATTATTTTCTGTATTCTTCATATTCTGTTATTTAGAATTCGGGTATATCTTAATTTCCCCTTTGTATAATTAGTACACAAAGAAAAAGAATGTCTAGGGTGTAGTTAACTTCCTTTAACTGTATATGCTGTTAGAAACTATCTCCCGCTAAAGATTGAGGCAGATAAGAAGTAAAATCAGGTCAGTGCCGGTAACGGAGTGTTTTTCCAAATACGTACGAAGCGAACGCAAAGAAGATGAGATATGTTCTTGTACCGTATTGACAGAAATCCCCAATGCTTCTGCTATTTCTTTATGAGACATTTGTTTCTCACGGCTCATTTCGAATATTTCTCGCTGGCGGGAAGTCAGTTGTTCCAGTGCATGAGATATAAGCCTCTGCAAATCATTGGCAATGATTTCATTGTTCGTCTCATTGCTGTAGTCTATAGCTTGTGAAAGGATTTGCTCTTTCAGTCGGTCTTCGCTTGCCAATTCGCGCAAATGGTTTAGAATCCGATTGCGCATGATTGTATATAAATAAGAAGAAAAAGATGTGTCGGGATTAATAAAACGACGACTTTCCCAAATCACAGTGAAGGCGTCCTGGAAGATATCCTCTGCGTATTCGCGTGATTTGAGAAAACGCATCGCAAAATATATCAGGCGATTTTTATAAGCCGCATAAAGTTCACAGAATGCATCTTCATCTCCGGCTATCAAGCGGATGACAAGCGAACGTTCATTACCGGGAATATTTGTTGCGCACATATAGCATTTTAGGTTTCAATTCACAAAGGGATTGTTAGAATGTCACAAACGTACGTAAAATCCGGGAAATAAAAAAGGAAAGAAGTCGCTAATCTTTTTCAGATTTATTTCAGTATCATGATTTTTCTTTGCCGAAGATAATTTGCTATCTTTGCAATTTTAACCCGATAATCAATGAGTAGAATATTATTTAATGCTAAGACTTGGCTGTTTGTTTTATTAGTTGGAATGGCGTCCACCGTATGGGCACAAAGTGATGATTTCACTACATGGACCAAGTTTAAAGTGAATCATAAGATTGATTCCCGGTTCTCTGTCTCCGGTGATTTGGAACTGCGCACGAAAGAGGATATGAGCAGGATGGATCGTTGGGGGCTTACCGTCGGTGGTGTCTATCATGCATATTCTTTCTTGAACTTTGGCGTCGGTTATGAAACTCATTTTCGGAATTTGGGTGATTCAGATTGGAAACTCAGACATCGTTATCATATCAGTGCAGTTGCAAGTTTCCGTTATCAATGGTTGAAAGTATCTTTGCGGGAGAGATTTCAGCAGACTTTTGACCGTGGAGATTCGGAGACGCGTCTGCGTTCCCGTTTAAAATTAGCCTATGCACCTACAAAAGGAATTGTTTCACCTTATTTTTCTCTCGAAATTTATCAAAGTCTGGACGATGCCTCTTTTTGGAGAGCTGCTCGTATGCGCTATCGCCCGGGAGTAGAATTTGATTTAGCCAAACGCTGGTCATTAGACGCGTTTTATTGTTATCAGTATGAATCTTCACGGGGAAAACATATTGCCGGAATAGAGGTGGTTTATTCTTTCTGAAAATAGTGGGCTGCTTATATAATAAGGTGTAGGTTTTAATTGAATTAATACACTGGAATATATAAATGATTGATTATTTGTGTGTTAAATAATAATATGAATATTTCTTAATAAAAATATGTCTTATCTTAATTATAATGTGTACTTTCGCTCCCGGCATTTCAAAATGGAATGCTGAAATTAACGATTCTACAGTAACAACAGACGTGTTGTATAGTGTCTCATAACCGAAAGCGAATACTTCCCCTTATGCCATTCTTCTGCTCAATCAGAGATTTCTAATTTTGACTAATAGACAATTATAATGAAAACATGTCATGACCTATCAATGGGAATAGGCTCATTTCTTTTTTGTGCAGTTTTACTAACTGCTTGTGTAAATCACATTTCAGAAGAAGAAGGGGAAATAATCAATAATGGAGATATTCCATTGAAATTTGTAGCTGATATTTATGAAGTAGTCAACACTCGTGTGGCAAATAATAATTTTGAAGAAGGGGACGAAGTTGGTTTGTTTGCACTCGCGGGGAATACTACAATGCAGGAAGAACGTTATGCAGATAATCTTCATTTTGTGCGTTCTTCCAGTGGTGAATTTGTATCTGATGAATCGGTTTACTATCCGGACGATGGAGTAACATTGAATTTGATCAGTTATTATCCATATCAAGAAGAAGGAGTGGTAATGGGTGAAAGTACCATGCAAGTATCGGTTGTAACAAGTCAGAATAAACCTGAAGATTATTCACATTCGGATTTTTTAATTGCATCCAAAGAAGACGTATTAGCTAGTAAAGAAGCTGTAGCTCTGACTTATAATCATCAATTTTTTCGCTTGAAAGTTGCTCTTGTTCCCGGTGAAGGGGAAAATGTAGAAGATATGTTATCTGCCAATCCTGCACTTTCTATAAGTGGCTTTTATACTAAGGCAATTTACGATTTTCAGAAAAATACTTTTTCTGCTTATTCTGAAGAGAAAGAAATTACTCCTGCAGGTGAATGGGAAATAAAAGAGGGACGTTTGGTAGGAAAAGAACTTATTCTGATACCACAGGAAGCGACTGTTGGATACCAATATATAACACTGGAAGCCGGGGGAAAACCATATACTAGCTTGTTACCTTCTACTTTACAACTGACAAGCGGTAAGCAAAGAGAACTGGAAATAACATTTGTAGCAGATGAAGATATATTAATGAGTAAAGTCAGTGGAGAAATCGGCGATTGGGATGGAACTGAGGTAGATCAGACCGAATCAGTAACTCTTCATAAATATGTAGATGTATCGAAGCTGACTTTTGAAAAATCAAATGTGTATAGGGTCTTAAATTCAGGAAAGCAAGTTGCTGAAATATGCAAAGAGTACTTGGTTACTCCTGAATTTTCCTCTCAAGCGATTGTTGCCTATCCGATGAAAGAAGATGGTAGTGTTGACTTATCACAAGGAATTGTTGCGCAATTATTGGGAGAGATAGGTAAAGGCAAAATTCATGGTGGAAGCGTTTCATGGAATTTGGAAGACAATTCTTTAACTTATGTTGCCGGAACTTCGACTGCCCGTAATAATGTTTATGTAATGGCAGATGGGAAAATCTCATTATCGGTAACTGTGGCAGACAATGTTTTACCTGTTTTGGCATTGGAGGATGTTGCCCGCGATGTGCGTGGAGGGATGATTCATAATTATCCATTGGTGAAAATTGGTACTCAATACTGGATGCGAAGTAATTTGGAGACTTCTTTATATATAGATGGTACTGAAATTCCAGAGTTGACTACAGTAGTAGGAAATATAGCCGGATATTTACAATCTGCAACAGAATATTATTTTTATACTGCTAGTACAGTATTGTCTCGTAATTTTCTGCCGGTTCATTGGGATATTCCTACATGGAAAGACTGGAATGTTTTAAGTAAATATTTAAAAGAGGATGCCGCTTTACTTAAATCAGGTACTTGGCTACCTGTGAATCCAGGTGATGCAGTCGTTTCAGTTAATAATCTATCGGGCTTTAATGGAATTCCTACAGGTATGTTTGTTGAAACAAAACAATCAGTCTTTGAAGGTAAATTCTTGGGATATTGGACTTTAAATGATGAAAAACAAGAAATGGCTGAAATGGTTTTTTATCTGAAAAGTGACGCGAATACGATGGGAGAGGCTAAGGCTGGTATTGAAACGAAAGCTTTTGCAATCCGCTGTATCCGAAAGTAAATCCACAGAAATGATTCTTTTTTTTCATATTTTGCTTATATTTGGGAAGAAAAACTAAAAAGAGAGAACCATGAAGAAGATAATAAATCCCTGGAAAGGTCTGGAAGGGTACAACTGTTTTGGTTGTGCTTCACATAATGCATCTGGAGCAAAGATGGAATTTTATGAAGACGGTGATGAAATCGTAAGTATCTGGAAGCCCCGTCCTGAATATCAGGGTTGGATTGATACATTGCACGGTGGCATACAGGCAGTTTTGTTGGATGAAATTTGTGCTTGGGCGGTACTTCGTAAGTTGCAGACAACAGGGGTTACTTCAAAAATGGAGACTCGCTACCGGAAGTCGATTGATACGAAAGATTCTCATATCGTATTGCGTGCATCCATTAAAGAGGTGAAACGTAACATTGTAATTATTGAAGCCAAGCTATATAATAAGGATGGCGAAGTATGTACGGAAGCCGTTTGCACTTATTTTACTTTCTCGAAAGAAAAGTCGAAGGATGAAATGCATTTTACTCACTGCGATGTAGAGCCGGAAGAGATTCTACCTTTAATTTGAAATGAAAACTCAAGTTTTTGTGATAAATGTTTGGTAGTATCAAACAAATACTTTACTTTTGTCGCAGTTAATAAAAGAAATATGAAATATACAGCTACACATCATCATCATCATTTTCCTAACGAATAACCGGTGGGCATAGATGATATTGTGTATACTCTATATAACGATAACGAAGGCTTGCCGAATACGGTAAGCCTTTTTTTATTTTTCAACGTACTATACTTGTAATTAATAATAAATAATAAAATAAAGTCATGTTAAGAATCGCAGTACAAGCCAAAGGACGTCTCTTCGAAGAGACAATGGCACTTTTAGAAGAGTCGGATATCAAGTTGAGCACTACTAAACGTACCTTACTGGTGCAATCTCCTAATTTCCCCATCGAAGTTCTTTTCCTTCGTGATGATGACATACCACAGACAGTAGCTACCGGAGTAGCTGATTTAGGAATTGTTGGTGAGAACGAATTTATGGAAAAAGAAGAAGACGCGGAAATCATCAAGCGTTTGGGATTCAGTAAGTGTCGTTTGTCATTGGCTATGCCGAAAGATTTGGAATATCCCGGACTGTCATGGTTCAACGGAAAAAAGATTGCGACCTCTTATCCTGTTATCCTTCGCAACTTCTTGAAAAAGAATGGTGTAAATGCAGAAATTCATGTCATTACCGGTTCGGTAGAAGTATCTCCGGGGATAGGATTGGCTGATGCCATTTTTGATATTGTAAGTTCCGGTTCTACTTTGGTTAGCAATCGCCTGAAAGAAGTGGAAGTAGTGATGAAATCGGAAGCTCTGTTGATTGGCAACAAAAACATGAGTGATGAGAAAAAAGCAGTGTTGGAAGAACTGTTGTTCCGTATGAACGCTGTAAAAACTGCCGAGGATAAGAAATACGTATTGATGAATGCTCCGAAAGATAAACTGGAAGAAATTATTGACGTGTTACCGGGCATGAAGAGTCCTACCGTGATGCCGTTGGCACAAGAAGGCTGGTGTTCCGTTCATACAGTACTTGATGAAAAACGTTTTTGGGAAATTATCGGAAAACTCAAAGCACTGGGAGCAGAAGGTATTCTGGTATTACCGATTGAAAAGATGATTGTGTAAAACGTGTTGAGATAAATAATCTGTGTAAGTCTGTATAATCCGTGATAAACCATGAAATTGATTAAATATCCATCAAAAGAACAATGGGCAGAACTTTTGAAACGTCCGGCACTGAATACGGAGAACTTGTTCGATACGGTTCGTACCATTATAAATAAGGTGAAGGCAGAAGGTGACAAAGCTGTACTGGAATATGAAGCTGCCTTTGATAAAGTTACTTTGTCTGCGCTTGCAGTGACTCCTGAAGAAGTGCAGGTTGCCGAAACATTAGTAAGTGATGAGCTGAAAGCCGCTATCTCTCTGGCAAAACAAAATATTGAAACCTTTCACTCTTCCCAACGTTTTGTGGGAAAGAAGGTGGAAACGATGAATGGCGTAACCTGTTGGCAAAAAGCAGTGGGTATTGAAAAGGTCGGACTATACATTCCGGGAGGAACAGCACCACTTTTTTCCACTGTATTGATGCTCGCCGTTCCTGCTAGAATAGCAGGATGCAAGGAAATTGTACTTTGTACTCCCCCCGATAAAAATGGAAATATCCACCCTGCCATTCTCTTTGCCGCCCAACTGGCCGGAGTTAGCAAAATCTTCAAGGCAGGCGGTGTACAGGCGATTGCCGCCATGGCTTATGGAACAGAAAGCGTTCCAAAAGTATATAAGATCTTCGGTCCCGGAAATCAGTATGTGACAGCAGCAAAACAATTGGTAAGTCTGCGTGATGTTGCCATTGATATGCCTGCCGGCCCTTCCGAAGTAGAAGTACTGGCTGACGCATCCGCAAATCCGGTTTTCGTGGCCGCGGATTTACTGTCCCAGGCAGAACATGGAGCCGACAGCCAGGCCATGTTGATAACAACTTCCGAGAAACTCCAAACAGAAGTGATGGCAGAAGTGGAGCGTCAACTGGCAGAATTACCCCGTCGTGAGATAGCTGCAAAATCGTTGGAAAACAGCAAACTGATTTTGGTTCAGGATTTGGATGAAGCACTGGAACTAACCAATGCCTATGCTCCCGAACATTTAATCATCGAGACAGAAAACTATTTGGAAGTGGCAGAACGTGTCATCAATGCCGGTTCTGTATTTCTCGGCTCATTAACTCCCGAGAGTGCAGGTGACTATGCTTCGGGCACTAACCATACTTTGCCGACCAACGGATATGCCAAAGCATATAGCGGTGTAAGTTTGGATAGTTTCATCCGCAAGATAACATTCCAGGAGATTCTTCCGGCAGGAATAAAAGCCATCGGCCCGGCTATTGAAGAAATGGCAGCTAACGAACTTTTGGATGCACATAAGAACGCAATTACTGTCCGTCTCAAAGCTATTCAAAATTCATAATTTAAAAAATCAAAGAAGTGAAAACGTTACAAGAACTAACCCGTCCGAACATTTGGAAACTAAAACCATATTCTTCGGCCCGTGATGAATATAAAGGAGTGACAGCTTCTGTCTTTTTGGATGCCAATGAGAATCCATACAATACGCCTCACAACCGTTACCCGGATCCTATGCAATGCGAACTGAAAACACTGCTGTCGAAAATCAAGAAAGTAGCTCCCGAACATATCTTCCTCGGAAATGGTAGCGACGAAGCCATTGATTTGGTCTTTCGTGCTTTCTGCGAACCGGGCAAAGATAATGTAGTAGCTATCGATCCTACTTACGGGATGTATCAGGTTTGTGCAGATGTGAACAACGTTGAATACCGGAAAGTGCTATTGGATGATGACTTCCAGTTTTCTGCTGATAAGTTACTGGCTGCCACAGACGAACATACCAAACTTATTTTCCTTTGCTCACCCAATAATCCGACAGGAAACGATCTGCTTCGTTCCGAAATAGAAAAGATTCTGAATCTGTTTGAAGGATTGGTGATATTGGATGAGGCTTACAGTGATTTTTCCAAAGCTCCATCTTTCCTGGGAGAGTTGGACAAATATTCTAACCTTGTCGTATTCCAGACATTCTCTAAAGCCTGGGGATGTGCTGCTATCCGTTTGGGAATGGCTTTTGCATCCGAAGGAATCATTGGTATTTTGAGTAAAATCAAGTATCCCTATAACGTTAACCAACTCACTCAACAGCAGGCTATCAGTATGCTTCATAAGCATTATGAGATAGAACGTTGGGTCAAGACATTGAAGGAAGAGCGTGATTATTTGGAAGAAGAGTTTGAAAAACTTCCATGTACCATTAAGTTATTCCCGTCCGATGCTAATTTCTTTTTGGTTAAAGTAACGGATGCAGTGAAAATCTATAATTATTTGGTAGGCGAGGGGATTATTGTCCGCAATCGTCATACCGTTTCACTCTGTTGTAATTGCTTGCGCGTGACGGTTGGTACTCGTACAGAGAATAACACCCTATTGGAAGTCCTTAAAAAATATCCGGGATAGATTATGAAGAAAAAAGTTTTATTTATAGACAGAGACGGGACACTGGTTATTGAACCGCCGGTTGACTATCAACTCGACTCCTTAGAGAAATTGGAATTCTATCCGAAAGTATTCCGTAATTTGGGATTTATCCGTAGCAAACTCGATTTTGAATTTGCAATGGTCACCAATCAGGACGGACTGGGTACATCTTCCTTCCCGGAAGAAACATTCTGGCCTACCCATAACCTGATGCTTAAAACATTGGAAGGCGAAGGAATTACTTTTGATGAAATACTGATAGACCGTAGTTTTCCTGAAGATAATGCGCCGACGCGTAAACCACGTACCGGAATGTTGACGAAATATCTGAATAATCCTGAATACGATCTGCCCGGAAGTTTTGTTATCGGTGACCGTCCTACAGATGTGGAGCTTGCCAAAAATCTGGGTTGTCGTGCCATCTATCTACAAGATTCAACAGAAGGTCTGAAAGAAAAAGGATTGGAAGATGTTTGCGCTCTCGCCACAACAGACTGGGATCAGATAGCTGAATTCCTGTTTGCCGGTGAACGGAAAGCGGAAGTGCGCCGTACCACGAAAGAGACTGATATTTATGTTGCCTTGAATCTGGACGGAAATGGTGTTTGCGATATTTCTACCGGGCTTGGTTTCTTCGATCATATGCTCGAACAGATTGGGAAACACTCCGGTATGGATTTGACAATTCGTGTAAAAGGAGACTTGGAGGTAGACGAACACCATACTATCGAAGATACTGCCATTGCTTTAGGCGAATGTATCTATCAGGCTTTAGGCAATAAACGGGGAATTGAACGTTATGGATATGCTTTACCGATGGACGATTGTCTTTGCCAGGTATGCCTGGATTTCGGCGGCCGCCCTTGGTTGGTATGGGATGCGGAGTTCAAACGTGAGAAGATAGGGGAGATGCCGACTGAAATGTTCCTGCATTTCTTTAAGTCATTGAGTGATGCCGCAAAAATGAATCTGAACATCAAGGCTGAAGGACAGAATGAACATCATAAGATAGAAGGAATCTTCAAAGCATTAGCCCGCGCTTTCAAGATGGCTTTGAAACGTGATATCTATCATTTCGAACTTCCATCCACTAAAGGAGTGCTTTGAATCATCGCTAATTTATAATTATGACCTCATAGATTTATGCAAAAACGAATCTTATTGAGTCTGCTTTTAGGGATAATCTACTCTGTCTCTGTTTTCAGCCAAAACCTGAAAACAGAGAAGATAATTCTTCCTGATAGTGAACTGACCAATTTGTATAAGATAGATTCGGGAGTATACCGTTCGGAGCAACCTTCGTCTGCCGATTTTAAAGCTCTCGAAATGTATGGCATCAAAGAGTCTCTTAATCTTCGTAACAGGCATAGTGATGATGACGAAGCGGCAGGCACAGCCGTGAAACTTCATCGGGTAAAGATGAAGGCGCACTCAGTCAGTGAGGAGCAATTAATAAGGGCATTGCGTATCATAAAGAATCGCAAAGCGCCAATTGTAATCCATTGTCATCATGGTTCCGACCGTACAGGAGCTGTTTGTGCGCTCTACCGCATTGTATTTCAGAATGTCTCCAAAGAAGATGCAATTCGCGAAATGACTGAAGGAGGTTTTGGTTTTCACCGTATTTATAAAAATATAATTCGAAGAATCAAAGAAGCGGATATAGAGCGAATAAAGAAAGAGGTGATGCAATAATTCAATTGACTGTATGATTTAGTCAAATCATAAGGAAGAATTAGAAACTTCTATTGCATGAACTAATGTTTTCTCCTCATCTATTAACTAATTCAACAGCTAGTATTATCCTGTTGCACTTGTGTAACGGTGCAAATGGACTTGGGTAACTACCCGGACGGACTTGTGTAACTGAATAGTTGCACAAGTCTGTCCGAATAGTTATTTATAATAGATGCTAATGCGTTGGAATATAGTATATTACGAGAAAAGTGCAGTTTTTATCTCCAAAAAGCCAAAAACAACCGCATGTTTTTTGTGAACTTCTCTTAAAATGACCCCGTTTTTATACCTAAATTGTTGATATATAGCGCTGTGACATTTTTGTTTTTCCCCCCTATAATACTTAAAATAAACACAAAAATGTGGCAGACAAAAATGCCTGCCACAAAAAACTCCCTGTAAAGAAGATTATAAGTTCTCTATTTCTTTAAGCCACATCGCCGAACTGGCATCACTCGGCATTCTCCAATCTCCTCTCGGACTAATAGAAATACTACCAACTTTCGGCCCATCGGGCAGACATGAACGTTTAAACTGTTGATTGAAGAAACGACGGAAGAAAATGGATAACCATTTCTTAATTGTCTCTTCATCATAACTGCCTTTGAATGCGATATTTGCCAGATAATAAATCTTTGACGGACGGAAACCGAAACGAAGGAAATAATAAAGGAAGAAGTCATGCAACTCGTAAGGACCTACCAAATCTTCCGTTTTTTGTTTGATGTCTCCATTTTCATCAGCAGGAATCAATTCCGGGCTGATAGGTGTATCCACTATATCGAGTAAAGTCGCTTTTGAATCTTCATCTACACCATTTTCTGCCACCCACTGCACCAGATATTTAACGAGTGTTTTGGGCACGCTTGCATTGACACCGTACATTGACATATGGTCCCCATTGTAGGTTGCCCACCCCAAAGCGAGTTCTGATAAGTCACCTGTGCCTACTACCATTCCCCAGGTTTGGTTGGCTACGTCCATTAATATTTGTGTACGTTCGCGTGCTTGTGAGTTCTCATACGTAACGTCATGTACATTTATATCGTGGTCTATATCTTTGAAATGCTGTATACAGGCATCTTTGATGCTGATTTCACGGATAGATATTCCTAATGACTTCATTAAGTCAATAGCATTGTGGTAAGTCCGGTCAGTGGTCCCGAAGCCGGGCATTGTAATGCCGAGAATTCCTTTTCTGGATAATCCCAGTTTATCGAAAGTCTTCACACAAACAAGTAATGCCAGTGTTGAATCCAATCCCCCGGAAATACCGACTACGACAGTCTTAGCTCCGGTATGAACGAGGCGTTGTGCCAATCCTGCTACTTGAATAGAAAAAACATCTTCGCAGTGTTCGTTTAGCTCCTTCCCTTGTGGGACAAAAGGATGCGGATTGAAACTTCGGGTCAGTGTCAGTTCTTTGCTATTTACAAATTCCGTAGCAATAGAAACTGCCTTCTTATCTCCTAAATTAGCCTGGTTAGCAGCAAAAGTTGTATTGATTCTACGTTCTGCACGTATGCGTTCTACATCAATCTCGCTGATAATAAGTTGTTCTTCCATGCTGAAACGTTCACTGCATGCAAGAAGACTGCCATTCTCGTAAATCAATCCATTTCCTGCGAAAACTACATCAGTAGTAGACTCTCCGAAGCCGCAAGATGAAAATACATATCCCGCGATGCAGCGTGCAGATTGCTGACTGATAAGAGAACAGAGATAATTATGCTTTCCAATACCTTCATTGTCTGCCGACATATTGAATAGGATTTCCGCCCCTTGCAGTGCAAGTGAAGAGCTGGGAGGAATCGTAGACCAAAGGTCTTCACAAACTTCAATTCCGAAAGTGGTATCCGAAGTTTCGAAAAGTAGGTTTGCGCCTATGGGAACAATTTGTCCGCATAAACGCACATTATCTGTTGTGAGCTGTAGGGCAGAAGTGAACCAACGCTGCTCATAAAACTCTTTATAATTGGGAAGATAAGTTTTGGCAGCAATACCTAATACTTTTCCTTTCTGAATGACTACAGCCCCGTTAATAACCGTCGAATTGACAACTACCGGCATACCGACAATAGAGATAATATCCAACTGGCGCGTATTATTCAGAATCTGCATGATTCCCATTTCTGCCTCTTCCAATAAAAGCTGTTGCCCGAATAAGTCACCACAAGTATATCCGGTAATACTCATTTCCGGGAAGATTATGATCTGCACTCCCTTTCCTTCGGCTACTGCAATCAGACTTTCTATTCTTTCTACATTGAATTTACAGTCAGCCACTTTTATGTGTGGCACAGCTGCTGCTACTTTTACGAATCCGTAGTTCATCTTATACCTTATTTATATATAGTGAGTGCAAAAATAGGAAAATAGTTTTGAATATTTATCTTTTCCATAGTGAATCCTCTCAATGAGGTATTTTGTGTGAATTGTGGTACTGTTGTTTAAACAATTAAATTGACTGTCAATATGAAAGTTGAAAGATGGTATTTTTCTAATCTGTCTAGTAATCTAGTCTTTGGAAGGCTTGTGTTCGCTTAAATGAATAGCAAAAAGATATTAGTGGAAAAATGGTATAAAATATGCGACAATTTGTTTCTTTTATTTAACTATAATATTTATATTTGTAGCCAAATAAAACATAATTAGAAATATAGAGCACCTAAACAGAACAAATGATGTTAGTTTTTAATTTATAATTTAAGAGAGCGCAGATGAGCATACATTCAATTCACACAGCGGTAACACGAAAATTCTATTTGGATATTTGGCGTAACATTAAAAATCAGCCAAGTTAGTATTTCCTATTTTGTTTTTAGAGAAAATATCCTGCCCAAGGTCAATGAAAAGTTATGCTTTGAGAGTTGCCCTGTGGGAGAGGAGCGTATTATTCTTTCTTGAGTGAAAATGGAATACGCGTATTTCACTTGTAGACAAATCTATAAAATAAATCAATTACATTAATTTTAATTTAAGTATCAAAGATGAGAAAATCAATTCTCTTGTTTGTACTCTTTACTCTGACGAATATCCCCCTGGTGCTTTTCGCACAGGGCGGATATCAGGTAAAAGGACATATCATTTCGGCGGAAGATAACCAGCCGATGATTGGCGTGTCCATTATGGAGAAAGGTACAACAAACGGAGTAATTACCGATATAGATGGTAATTACAGTATCACAGTGACTAAGTCTCCTGCCACTTTGCAGTTCTCTTATGTCGGTATGAAAACGATAGATAAGCAGGTGACTGCCTCTACTCGTATAAACTTGACTATGGAAAGTGATGCGCAGATGGTGGATGAGGTAGTGGTCGTTGCATATGGTGTGCGTAAGAAAGGAACAATTGCTGGTTCTGTATCAACTGTGAAGGCGGAGAAAATGGAAAATGTACCCGCTGCCAGTTTTGACCAGGCATTGCAGGGACAGGCACCGGGATTGATGGTGATGTCCAATACCGGTGAACCCAGTGTGGCGGCCTCCTTCCAAATCAGAGGCATGAATTCATTAAATTCGGGTACCTCACCGCTGTTTATCCTTGACGGAGTACCCGTTTCCAGCGGCGACTTCAATGCGCTTAATCCGAGTGATATCGAATCGATTTCCGTATTGAAAGATGCATCTTCCACTTCTATCTACGGTGCGCGTGCAGCCAACGGTGTGGTGGTAATTACCACGAAGCGCGGGCTTGCCATTGACAAGGCAAAGGTCACATTCCGCGCCCAATGGGGTATTTCACAGTTGACTCAGAACGAGTGGAGCCAGATGAATACTGCAGAACGCATTTTATTTGAGAAGGAAGTAGGTTTGGATAAGGGAAAAGACTATAACCTTCTTCGTGATATCGATATCAATTGGTGTGATGTGGTGTTTAACGACAAGGCAATGTTACAGAATTACGAAGTATCAGTCAATCGTGCCACCGATCGGTTGAATTATTACGTTTCGGGCAACTTCTTCGACCAGGACGGTATAGCACAAGGTTCCGGTTTCAGACGTTACAATATGCGCGCTAATGCGGATGTCAAGGCAAGCAACTGGCTCAAGGTGGGCACCACTTCTACTGTATCCTACCAAGAGATAGAGCAAGCACAGTCGGGGGAGTATACCTCGGTAACACCTATCTCCGCTTCACACTTCATGATGCCTTATTGGAATCCTTACAAAGAAGACGGTTCCCTGGCTTCTCCCTCTGACGGCAGTTGGAAAGGCACCAATCAGAATCCGCTAGAATGGATGGAAAACAATCCCGTAAAGTATAAGAAGTATAAAATATTGTCTACACTCTATGCTGAAGTGAATCCTGTTAAGGGATTAACTATCCGCTCGCAGTTTGCGGCAGACTATGCACACATGGCGGCATTCAAACAATCTTTTCCTAGTTTTCCCACCAACAACGGATCAGGTAATGCGGGACGTAGTTCGACCGATAGGCTGAGTTTGACAATTACTAATACCGCAAATTATCAGTTTGCATTGGAGGATAAACATTCGTTCAATTTCCTGTTGGGACAAGAAGGAGTGGATGCACGTTCAGAAGGGTTTACTGTCACCATGCGAGGACAAAACAATGACCTTCTGACGAATATTACCAATGGTACGCTGGCTGCCGCATGGTCGGATACGGGTGATGCATATTCCTATTCTTATCTTTCATTCTTCGGAAGAGGCGAGTATAATTATGCAGGTCGTTACTATGCTGATTTCTCTGTTCGCGCCGATGCCTCTTCCCGTTTTGGCAAGGACAACAGATGGGGAACTTTCTGGTCGGTCGGATTGATGTGGGACATACAGAAAGAGAATTTCATAAAGAAATATGACTGGCTGACGATGATGCAGATTGCACTTAGCACAGGTACCTCGGGTAACTCCGAAATTGGTTATTATGATGCTCAGTCTTTGGTGAAAGGCGGGATGGACTACATGGGTGAGACGGGCATTTACCCTTCACAAAACGGTAATCCCGATTTAAGTTGGGAGCAAACATGGTCTACCAATCTGGCTTTGCATCTAGGCTTTTGGAACAGGTTGAATCTGGATGTGGAGTTGTACAATAAAAAGACAACTAATATGTTAATGTTGGTTCCTCAATCTTATGCAGTGAATGGTTCGGGTAAATACCGGGACAATATCGGAGCCATGGTTAACAGGGGTGCGGAACTCTCGGTGAATGGCGATGTCATCCGTACAAAAGATTTTTCATGGAACCTCAGCGCTAACTTATCCTATAACAAGAACAAAATCACAGAACTTTATAATGGAGTGGATGAGTACGAGATTGCAGGTACCAATATTAAGTATGTAGTGGGTCATTCTGCTACGGAATTTTATATCAATCGCTTCGCTGGAGTCAATCCTGCAAATGGTGACGCATTGTGGTATACAAAGGACGGTGAAGTGACTACGGAATTCAGGGATGCGGACAAAGTGCTGGTAAACAAGAGTTTTGTTGCTCCCTGGCAAGGTGGTTTCGGCACTACACTCACTTGGAAAGGCATTTCACTGGCGGCACAGTTTAGTTGGGTAGCCGACCGCTGGGTGTTTAACAATGACCGCTTCATGGATGAGAGCAATGGGCTTTTCGAAGCATACAATCAATCCCGCCGATTGCTGTATGACCGTTGGAAGAAACCGGGTGACATAACGGATATTCCCCGTTATGGCATTACTCCACAGATGGATTCACGCTTTCTGGAAGATGCTTCATTCTTGAGGCTGAAGAACCTGATGTTGAGTTATAGCTTTCCGCAGTCATTGCTCAGAAAAACAAATTTCCTGACAAACTTGCGTGTATACGCACAAGGACAGAATTTGCTGACGTTTACCAAGTTTACGGGACTCGACCCCGAAGGTACTAACAATATGTATCAGGCACAATATCCCGCCACCCGGCAATTCACTTTCGGTCTGGAAGTTTCATTCTAAAATACAACATATAAAAAAATGAAGAATAAAATAAAGATATATTTGTTGTTGGCTGTTTGGGGGATAGGTTCCGTTTCCTGTCTGGACAAATATCCCGAAGACGCCATTCAAGCAGGTCAAGCTATCAACACGGTGGACGATGCCAATCAGGCAATCATCGGTATCTATGCCGCATTTAAAGATGCTTCGCTCTATAGCGGCAACCTTACACTACTGCCCGATTTACAAGCCGATTTGGTGTATGCAGTAACAGGTTATACAAATCAATACGGTGATGTATGGCGATGGAACATATTATCTACTAACGAAGATATACAAGCTGTTTACGGAGGTTTGTATGCCGTAATCAACCGCTGTAATTTTCTGTTGGGTTATATCCCGCGCGTGCAGGCGGCAGAAACAGACGACGATGCGCTGGATAAGTTAGACATGATTCACGGAGAGGCGCTGTTTGCACGTGCATTGTGCTATTCCGAATTGATTAAACTCTTCTGTAAGTCCTACGAAAGCGATGCGGCGGCAGCCGATGAGCTGGGTGTAGTATTGACATCGGAATATAATACAACCACTAATCTAAAGCGCGCTTCCCTGAAAGATTCCTATCAGTTTGTACTGGACGATCTGGAGCAGGCGGTAGTTTATTTGAAAATAGATGAAGACGAAGTGACTAAAAACGACCTTTACAATACTTCTTATTTTAACGAATACACCGTGTATGCCCTGCGTGCCCGGGTGGCGCTCTATATGAAAAACTATGAGGATGCAATCAAGTATTCGAGTAAGGTGATTGATAGCGGATACTACGTGCTTTCAAGCGCTAGCACCGTATACGGAAATACCGGTCAGAGTTACTACCAGTATATGTGGACAAATGACAACTCTACGGAAATTATCCTGAAAGTAGGTTTTACGCCGACGTCTTACGGAGGTGCCCTGGGAACCATCTTTTTTAATTATGATTATTCAACGGTGCGTCCCGACTATGTACCTGCAAAGTGGGCGTTGGATTTGTATGATTCGATGGACTATCGGTATGTGGTCTTCTTTCAGTCCTACCTTACCGGATACCCACACGCCTTGCAATGGCCGTTGCTTCAAAAATATTGGGGTAATCAAAGCTTATTTGAGAGTTACAACATCCGGCACACTTCCATGCCCAAGGTGTTCCGCTTGTCCGAGCAATACCTGATTAGAGCGGAAGCTTATTGCCAGAAAGAGAATCCCAATTATGGCAGTGCAGGCAAGGATATCTCCGCTTTGCGCCTGGCGCGTTATATGTCCTACGGTAGCGGCACTACGCTTTCGAAAAACAATGCTATGGACGTTATAGAGAAAGAACGCATAAAAGAGCTTTACATGGAAGGCTTCCGCCTGCAAGACCTTAAACGCTGGCATAAAGGCTTTGAACGGAAACCTCAAAGCGAGTCGCTAAATAACGGGAGCAGCCTGAAAGTGGAGAAAGACGATGCGAGGTTTGTATGGCCTATTCCGCAAAATGAGCTGGATGCGCCGGGAACAAATATCGAACCGAATGAAAGCAATAAATAACAGTTTAAAAAAAACTATAAGCATGAAAAAGATTTTTATCGGATTATCGGCTATTTTCATTCTCGTGCTCGGATTGGTAAGTTGTGATTCCGAATACGTAAAATATAGTGGTCCTAATTACATCATGTTTTCCGATACACTGTCCGTACTTCCCGTGCAAAACAATAAGGAATACTTTGATATTGCCGTATCGGCTACCGAAGTATGTGATTATGACCGTACACTAGGTGTGGAAATCATCGACAAAAAGAGCAACGCCGTGGAAGGTGAGCACTATGCGCTCGAATCGAATACGGTAACGATTAAAGCCGGGGAATACGCGGCAAATGTGCATGTACGTGGTATTTATGATAATATAGCCGTAACGGACTCACTGGGCTTTGTGCTTCACCTTGTTACCGAAAAAGAATCCCAATGGGATATTTACGGAATTGAAACAAAGGTGATTTTGCAGAAGGTATGTCCGTTTGATATCAATGTGTTCAGTGGCTACGCCGTTGTTATTTCCAGTTACTTCGCTTCATACATGAAGGATGTTGACCAGCGGTTGATTCGCACGGAAATAGATAAGAATGAGGAAAATACGGTTATTATGAAGGATTACTTCTACAAGGGATATGACCTCAAAGTGAAGTTTACTACCAATGACCTGCTGAATCCGTTGATTGAGATGGAAGACCAGCGCTTTGCATACACGCCCGATGCATTCAATACGATTTATGGCGACGGAGAAATCTGGGCCTATCAGGCAGGGGCTTATCTTTCTTATTATAGCACTTGTGAGAAGTTCATCTTCCAATATATGACATTGCATGTACCCGGTATGCCGGCAGGTAAGGATGAGGTGGGTACTTATGCCAACGCCGTTAGATGGATTAGTGACGACGAAGCTCAAAAGCTGATAGAAGAGGGAATTAATAACTCATTAAAATAATAATAAATAACAAGTATATGAAAAAGTTTAAACAAGAAACATCGCTTATGCTTATGAGGAAGTTCAGCTTAAATGGCTTTTTAGCCATTCTGTTCATGGCTTTTTGCATGAGTGCCTGCTCGGATGATGATGAGGATGATGCCGCATCGGTTTTCCCTGAAAAACAAACAGTGAATTGTAAAGCCGGTGATGATAAAGAATTTACTTTTAAAGCCAATGCAAACTGGCAACTAACCTCTTCGGCTACATGGTGCCGCTTTGTGACAGGCGAAATGGAGAATTATTCATTGTCCGGAACTGCCGGAACACAGACTGTGAAGCTCAGAATAACAGATGAAGCAGTAGAGTTTGATGCACCCACTACTGCACAACTGGTTATGATGATTGGGGCTGATAAAGCGATTATTGCCGACGTGGTACGCGGAAGTAAGAATCGCAGCCTTAAAATATATGATATGGAGGGTAATGAAATCCAAGAGATAGAGGTTGGATATGACGATTACTTGTCTTTTAAAGTAGAAGCTAACTTCCGGTTTGCAGCAACTAACAGACCCGAATGGTTGGATATTAATGGAAATGCTATTGTAGGTTCTATTAATGAAAGGGTAGAAGGAAGTGTTAAGGTGATTAATGAACCTCAATATGCGAAATATGCGCAAAATGGTAAACTTACTTTTACCGATGAAGAGGGAATTGAATCTTATGAATTCCCATTAGTATATAAAGGCATGAATCCTAAGGGGATTAAAATTATTAATTCTAATCCTTGGAATTGGGAAGTATCACTGGATGGTAAAACATTTACGCAGACAAGCAGCTCGGGGGCAAGTGGCAGCACCTCAAGTTCCACATATAGAAACTTCGTGCCGTTTACTATACAGGCATTCAATGATGACTTTGAAGTGGTTTATATTGAAAAGAAGACAGAGTATGGAATGACCCGTATGCTTATTAACGGTGATGAGGGCGATGTTGTTGATTGGATGCATCTGACAGGAGACAAGGGGAATGTGAGACTTAAAATTGATGAAGGTTTTGAAGAAAGGGAAGGTTTTGTATTGGTAATTCCCAGCGCTTTGTATCAGGATATTAAAGATGACCTATGGGGAAATCTGATTGAGATGGATCCGGACGGACAGGACATCAAGTTTTCTTATCAACAAAGCAATCTGCTGATTAATATTGTTCAAAAACAGAAGAAGCAGGTAGATGAACAAGCGTTTAAAGTTACATATTATGATGCTGGTTGGGTAACTCAAGAAGTAGATTGTACAAAAGTCACCGATTCGGATATAAAGGATCAATATCCCGGTATTAATGATATCTATACGATGGAATGGCCTGATGCTAATTCATTTACGGTCGACCCGTTAGAGGGAGATTATGAAGATGTATGGATATTTAAATTGATGCGTGGTAGTGTCGATCTATCCAATGAGAGAGAAATTATTGAAGGCTCAGGATCTTCTTGTAATATTTATCTTGAAAACCCTACTTCTTTAACAGAAGAATTGCACCTTAGTATTATTGATAAAAAAAGCGGTGAGACTCTGAAAGTGCTTATTATTACTCCAAATTATAACTAATCATTGAATAGATGAATAAGAAAATATATTCCATATTATTTTTTGTCCCTCTCCTCGTCAGTTTTTTGACGATGTGTATGGTGACAGGATGCTCCGATGATGACGAACAATTGCAATCCGGTTACGGATATGTGCAGTTTAAGTTGTTGAAGAGTGCATCTTTCGGAAATGCTTCGACTACACGTGCAACGACGCCTACCGATAAACTGGAAATGTTGGGCGAAGCACAGAAAGTGAAAGTCGTTATGCAATATAACGGCTCCACCATTACTCAAACTCTACCCTTAAACTCGTATAATGCGGGAAATGCAGAATTTGGATTACGTAGTAATAAGTTGGAGTTGCTGGCGGGAAATTATACCATTATAGGCTTTTATTTATACGATAAGCTGGATCAAGTATTATATGCAGGTCCCGGTGGTGAGAGTTGTATGTTTACTGTTGTTGCGGGCGGACTGCATGCACAACCCTTGGTGGTGGATGCAGTAGCTCGGGGCATGGTGACATTTAAGTTAGTCAAGGACTTTGGCAAAACTCGTAGCGAAGAGGACAATGCTTATCCGTTTGGTAATATTGAGTTGATTAAGGTTGTAGTAAAGAACCTGTTCACGCAGGAGCTAGTTACAATAAACAATCTTCGTGTCAATCATGAACAGGACTTTACTGATAAACCTGCCGACGGGTATACCGACAGAAATCAGGAAACCTCATATGCTAAATGTGATACAGTGGTATGGCTGAAAGCCGGAACTTATGAAGTTAGCAGTTACACCACCTATTCCGACAAAGACGGCAAGTATACACTGGAAACAGCTTCTGTGAAAGCGGTGAAGCCATTTGTAGTAAAGGATAATGAGAAAACCGAGGATGCGGAAGTCCCCGTGCGCCTTTCCGAAACTGCCGAATACATCAAGGACTACCAGGCATTGAAAGCCATTTGGGAAAAGATGGGAGGCTCAAATTGGAAATACTACGGTGAAACCGCTCCGATAGGTAGTAACTGGAACTTTAATAAGGACATCGACCTGTGGGGACAACAGCCGGGCGTGCAACTGTTGGAAAACGGACGTGTGGCGCTATTATCCCTTGTGGGTTTTGGCATCGAGGGTGACTTGCCCGACGAAATAGGACAACTCACCGAGTTGCGAACCTTGTCATTGGGTACACATGACGAAAAACTCGGAGGACATCTGCTCGATAACTACTCCGTCAACATGACCGAAGAACAGCGTAAAGCCATAAGAATGGATTATGATACCAAATTCCTGGCTAAAGATCCGCGCGAAGGATTATCAGACATTCTGAAAAAAGGGATTAACGACAATCCCAAGATGAAGCCGATTAAGAGCAGCCGCGTATCTTTGAAAGATATTCAGGCTGGCGTCATGACGAATAAATTGACCGGTATATCCAGAGCTGTCATGAGACTGACAAAGTTAGAACAGCTTTTTGTAGGTAATTGTCCCATTAAAAGTGATCATTTCTTTGTGGATGTGAAGCCGGACTCTCCTTATTATGAAGAAAAGGATGATTGGAAGTGGGCGGATATGGCTGCTCTGACGGATATTGAAATATACAACTGCCCCAAACTGACGAGCTTACCCACGGAAATGCTAAGTGAGTTGACCGAAGTGATTTCACTAAACATTGCTTGCAACCAAGGCATTCCCGGATACCAACTTAAATTGGACTGGGAAGCAATCACTGAAGGAAAATCGGCGGATAAAATCCAGCTTCTCTATATGGGATTCAATAATCTGGAAGAATTTCCGGACAACGATCATCTCAAAAAGATGGTTAAATTGGGATTGTTGGATTGCACGAATAATAAAATCCATAAGTTGCAACCTTTTGGAAAAGATATTCAACTAGTGAAGTTTTATTTGGATTATAATCAGATTACTGATATTCCCTATATCTACGATAATGCCACTGAAACGAACTTCTTCTTCGGATGGAATGATTTGGAAACCTTCAGTTGCACGCACAATCAGTTGACAAAAGTTCCGGATATCTTTAATGCGAAGTCTAAATATGTGATGGGTGCCGTTGACTTCTCTAATAATATGATTAGTGGATTTGAGAATGATGATGAACACAAGGGTATTAACGCTGGCTCCATCAACTTGAGCAATAACTGCTTAGAGGAATTTCCAGCTATCTTAGCCAAGAAAGAATCTCCTATGCAGATGTTGATGCTCTCGGGCAATGGGATGAAGACCATTCCTAAGGGGGCACTGTCCGGAAAGATGGTACGGGAGGCTCTTACCAGCCTGGACCTCACTCACAACAAACTGTCCGAACTGACCGATGACTTCTACGTAATCAATATGCCTGTGTTATATGGAATAGACCTTAGTTACAATTGTTTCTCTAAATTCCCTACTCAGCCGTTATCAATCAATTATTTGGGTGTATTCGGTATCACTAATCAACGGGATGCGGATGGAAACAGAATATTACGTGAATGGCCTACGGGGCTTTATAAGAATCCTAGTCTGAAAGCTTTCTATATCAGCTCTAATGATTTACGCAAGATAGAGGATACTATCTCACCATTTATTTCTACGTTTGATATTAAGGATAATCCTAATATCTCAATCAACTTAAGCACTGTATGTCCCTATATCCAAGCTGGACAATACAGGTTGATTTATGATAAGACGCAGGATATTCGCGGCTGTGATGCACTAGACCTGGATAAATAAACAAATAAGAGAAATATCAATGAAATATTTAATAAAAATAGCATTAGGATTATTCGTTTACATGGTTGCTATAGCATCCTGTAAAGATGATGATGATAGTGGTATTGCAGGCTTCGCGATAGACAAGGAGGATATCACGATAGGCGCTGACGGGGGCACAGACGTAGTAACTGTTTCTTCGGGAGGCGAATGGACGGCAAGTTCTTCGGAGCCGTGGGTAAGTATCTCACCTGCCAGTGGTAGCGGGGTAACCGAGTGTGCGATTGCCATCGACTCTACTCTCATAAAAGGAATGCGCACGGCAGAAATTCGCTTTACTCCCCGTGGACAGGCTCCGAGTGTGATGACCGTACATCAAACGGGATATGGTAAAATGATCCATATCGAAAAGAAGGATATCGAAATAGAATCTTCCGCCAAATATGAAGAGCGTCATTTCGATGTTACCGTAACGACAAACGTTGCTTTCCAAATGAGTGTGGAGTATGTGAATCCCGACAATACGGGCTGGATTATTTTACCAACAAAGACTACTGTCGATCTGGATAGGGGATCGCGTCCGCGAACTACTAAAATCCGTGTGGACTGGATGATGAATCCAGATTTTGATACTCGTGTAGCCAAAATTAACTTCCTGCCTCAGAAAACAGAAGATGAACTGGAACAGCCGGTATTGATGACTGTTACTCAAAAAGCCGCTCCTAAAATTGAAGATAACCGAACGGGTGATTCCTTGACATTGCTTACTATCAGAGAACGCATGGGAGCGGGTAATAATTGGGACCCCAGTGAGAATATGAGAAACTGGGAAGATGTGGTCTTGTGGGAAGAAGGCGATAAAGGCCTTCCCGATGATAAGGCTGTGGGACGTATACGTTCTGTTAATTTCACTTTGTTTGATACCAAGGAGTCCATTCCACAGGAAGTTCACTATCTTACTTATGTAGAGTCCTTATCTTTCTTTAGCAATACCAATACGGCAACTAAAAGCATCAAATTGGAAAATGATGTATGCGGCTTGAAGTATTTGAAGAAGTTGACGGTGAGTGCCTACGGTCTGACGGAAATAACAGATGACCTTGCTGAGAAGCTAGGCAATCAATTGGAACTTTTGGATATAAGCAGCAATAATTTTGATTTGATACCTGATATTTTGACCAAAGAAAACTTCCCTGTACTAAAGATCTTGGATTTGAGAACTAATCGGCGAATGGTACTTACCGACCTTAGAGAGAAAGATAATGCTACCAAATATCCTGATGGTATCGGTATGTTCTTTAATACAGAAAAAGACCCTTCATTACGGAGGTTATTATTGTGGGATACGTTGGAGGAATTACGTTTATCCTATAATTATATGGAAGGTACCATACCCGACTTTAAGGTTGGAGAGGATGGAGTGACCGGTTATACAGATGAAGATATAGAGGTGTTTGGAGACACCATACAGTATTTGTATGACCATCCTGAAATACCTAAGATACTTCCTAAAGCTAGGGTGCTGTCTTTGAATTTGAACTTTTTCACCGGAAAGCTGCCCGATTGGCTATTATACCATCCGCACTTAATAGAGTGGAATCCGGAAGTATTGATCTTTAATCAAGAAACAGGTATAGACACTGAAGGGAAGAAAGCCCGTTTTGACAACGAGCCTGCTACCTTGGATTATTATTATGATGCATTTCCAAAATTCAGAAAAAAATATCAAACTAAAAAATAAAAGATGAAAAGGCTATATATATACATCTTGATATTCGCCTTGGTGGCAGGAGCTTGTAGTGACCATGACTTGGTCGAGCAGGCTCCGGCAACTCCGGGCACTCCCGGTACAACGATACCTGAAGGGGCTGCCGACGGTGAATTATTGATTAAGTTTGTTCCGGAAATGAGCGATTTACTCGACCGGACATTTAAGACACGTGCTGCGGGCGCTGCCACACGCTCCGGCATTCCTTCCACAGACGAGGTACTTTCTATACTGGGAGCATACGAATTTGAGCGAGTCTTTCCGGTAGATGTACGTACTGAGGAACAGGCACGCAGGGCAGGCATGCACCTGTGGTACATTGTACGCTTCGATAAAAATACGGATCTGAATGAAGCAATGGAGAGACTCTCCAAATTAGGAGAGATATCGAAAATTCAGTGCAACCCTACTATTCAGCGGGTTTATGATCCTAAAAAGAAGATGGTGGTGGTTAACGAAGCATCTCTGAGTAAAATGAAAACCCGTGCTACTGATAATGACTTTCCGTTTAATGATGAACTGTTGCCGCGGCAGTGGGGGTATATTAATCAGGGGAGTTATGACTTCTCATACATTGCTCCTGCTATTGCAGGCGCCGATGTTAATTGTAAGGAAGCATGGGATTTATGTACGGGTGATCCTGAAATCATTGTGGCTGTGCTGGATGAAGGCGTTATGTGGAGTCATCCCGATTTGGAAGCCAATATGTGGGTGAACGAAAGTGAAGAACTGGGTTCCGATAGGGATGCCGACAACAATGGATATAAAGGAGACAGGTATGGCTACAATTTTGTAAAGAATACCGGAATTATTTCCTGGCAAAATGCTGAAGACACAGGACACGGCACACATGTGGCCGGCACCATAGCAGCTGTTAACAATAACGGCATAGGAGTCAGCAGTATTGCCGGAGGTGATGGTACCCATAAAGGCGTGCGGATTATGACTTGCCAAGTTTTTGAAGGTGAGGCGGGAGTAACGATGGCGGCGGAAGCAAAAGCAATTAAGTATGCGGCCGACAATGGTGCCGTTATTCTTCAGTGTAGCTGGGGATACAATTCTGCCTATTCCAGCCCACTGGTGTACATACCGGGACCGGCTACCGATGAAGAATGGGGACAGCTTTATCCGCTCGAAAAAGATGCTTTGGATTATTTCATTCATAACGCCGGTTCCCCCAGTGGAGTTATTGAAGGCGGACTGGCTATTTTTGCTTCCGGCAATGAATATTCAGCCATATCTTCTTATCCGGCGGCTTATGAAGGTTGTGTTTCGGTTGCTGCCATTGCGGCAGATTACACGCCGTCCTCCTTTACAAACTACGGAGCAGAAGTAGACTTTTGTGCGCCAGGTGGTGACAGTGACTATTATGGTGCTACGGGTGTAGAACAGGATAATGAAGATACAACTATAGATCAGGGTATGATTCTTTCCACATTAGTGGTAAATGCCAAACCTGCTTACGGCTATAATGAAGGAACTTCGATGGCATGTCCGCATGTGTCGGGTGTAGCAGCACTGGGCTTGTCGTATGCAGTGCAGAAACGCCGGCATTTCAAGGCACAGGAATTCCTTGATTTAATGAAATCTACAGCTCGCGAAGTAGACGGTTACTACAAGGGTTATAAGAAGTACAATTACCTGCATGTGTCGCCGGGCTTTACACCTACCAAAATGGACCTTCCTTCCTACCGCGGTAAAATGGGGAAATTGATTGATGCCGGTGCACTGTTACATGCTATTGCAGGAAGCGGTTCCGACATGAAAGTTCCCAATTTGTATGTGGCAATAGATAAAGGAGTCGTAATTGACTTTGCGCGTTATTTTGCCAATGGCGAAAACCTGACTTACGAATGTACGGTAAATAATGCGTCAAAGGTGCAAATTACACTTCAAAATAGCCGTCTAACAGTTAAAGGTCTTGCAGCAGGCATGACCAGTGCTATGGTAAAGGCCAGTGATGGAAAAACGCAGGCTTTTACCATCACTGTGCGCAAAAATGCGAGCGATACCGGATGGATGTGATAACGTTGAAGCAGACCCATGAAGAATAAACCGTATACATATTATTTGCTTTGTATGTTGTGGAGCTTTTTCCCTGTAGCCCAGCTTGGAGCGCAGGGAGGAGGATTCCACTCTGCGGTGGCGGATTCTTTGGTTAATCCATCGTTGCTGAAAGAAGGGGGACAGGTACTGCATTTCGATTCATTGGATATCCATATTGGTAAGCTTTATGATAGTGATGCACCCCGTACCTATACATTTCGGTTTCGCAATGTGAGTTCTTCGGATGTGCGGATTACCAAGGTATCCACTTCATGTGGATGTACTGCGGCAACTGTTAATTCTAAAACGATAACTCCGGGAGCCGAAGGTAGCGTGGTATTGGTATACAATCCTAAGAATAATATCGGTACGGTAAAAACATATGCATTTGTATATACAACCGTTTCTGCCAAATATCCGGTAGTGCGTCTTACATTGACTGGTGAGGTCGTTTGCTCTGATGAATGGGATTATCTTCCATATGCTATGGGTGCTGTACGGATGAAACGCAAGCAAGTGGTCTTTTCGGAAGTAACATCATCCATTCGTCCGTCGGAGCGTATACTTTGTGCCAACACTAGTAAAAATCCTTTGAAACTTTCGGCTCGTATGCTTCCGCCATATGCAGGTTTCCATAGCGAGCCGAATGTTATTCCACCAGGACAAGAAGGTGACCTGGTGATAACGGTGGATGGACATAAGTTACCAGAAAAGGCCCCTGATAAGTTACGTTTTACTTTTATTGTAGAAGGGGTAGATGCGCCGCTGTCTGATCGGTTGGTTAATGTGATTATCAATCGTATTCAATAATAATTTTGTTTATTAATCATATATAAAAACTACAGTATGAAAATTCTTTTCAGAATAATGATATTATCGATATTTCTGACCAGCTTTATAGCTTGTGATGATGAAGAAGAAACGAAAGGGAGAACTTTGGAGGTAACTCCCGCTAATTTAAATGGTACATGGCAACTGACAGAGTGGAACGGACAACCGTTGGCGGAAGGAACTTATTGTTATATTACTTTTGTCCGCAAAGATAAAACTTTTAAGATGTATCAGAAGTTCGACAGTATGTATGCACGTTTTCTAACCGGCTCATTTAATATAGAGAAAGATGATTATCTAGGATATATCATTACCGGGAAATATGACTACAGTCTAGGAGGACGTTGGAATAATTCGTACATTGTTACGGAACTTTCGTCTTCGGGAGCTATGGTTTGGATTGTTAAAGATGATGCAGATGATGTATCCAAATATATTCGATGTGATGATGTGCCTTCCTTTATAAAGGATGAGTCGCAAGGTCATGAATATTGAATTAGTTTATTAGTAAGCCTAAAAAAGTTCGGATATACAATTAAGTTGGATATCCGAACTTTTTCTCTTAATTAGTTTGATAATTCGGAATTACTCTTTATCTTTGCATTAGATTTATAATTGTAATGAATACAATTTTGAAAAGAAAGGGATAAATGATGAAACCGTACGAAAGATTATTAGAACATAATATAAAGCCTTCAATGCAGCGTATTGCTATCATGCAATATTTGATGGAGCATCCTGTCCATCCGTCGGCTGATGATATTTATACTGCATTGTCTCCTTCGATGCCTACACTTTCAAAGACAACAGTTTACAATACCTTGAAACTGTTTTCAGAACAAGGAGCGGCTCAGATGCTTACTATTGATGAGAAGAATACTAATTTTGATGCGGATACTTCCATTCACTCTCATTTCCTTTGCAAACGTTGCGGACACATTTATGACTTGCAATGTCCGGAAGCGATAAAAAAGGTAGAGAGCTTGGAGATGGACGGCCATCAGGTATCGGAAGTGCATTATTATTATAAAGGTATATGCAAGAATTGCTTAAGAAAAGATAAAGAAACACGTATTGACTAATTAATTTAAAATTGAGAAGAAAATGAAAAAATTTAGA
>PPYF01267240.1_pt1 | contig 38461 bp, 29 predicted proteins | sample 1559871 | NCBI WGS metagenome assembly PPYF01 (sample SAMN08240021, study PRJNA423297) | Human gut metagenome, whole genome shotgun sequencing project.
TACGCCCTGAAAGGGCAGAAGCTCCTAGCCCAGGGCATCGCCCTGGGTAATTATGAACGCAAACCCGTCGCCCTGTAAGGGCAAAAGCTTTCAAAGAACCATGCAGTAAACAAAGCTTTTGCCCTTACTGGGCGTCTTATTGATTGCTATTATACCCAGGGCGATGCCCTGGGCTAGGAGCTTTTGGGCTTTCAGCCCGTTTCAACCATACTGTTAGAAATAAACAGCCCCAGTCCTTTTGGGGGCTTCATTGATGACCGGTGCCTGCTTGCGCCTTGTAAGTATTATCGCTGTTGCTTGTAAGTACTGTCGCAGTTACATCGGTTTTACGTAAAAAGTCTTATCCTTTTCTTCCGAAATCGGCAGGAATCTCGCCCCATTTCTTCGTTTCCCATTTAAAGATAGGTACGGTGATGGGGTGGGTGCGGAGCCAGTTTTCGGCACGTGCGATGACCTGATAGAGCTGCTCGGTTTGAGGAGTGCGCTCCAGCTTGGTCTTGCATTGTTTCTTGTTTACCCAGAGCTGGGCATTTACGCTGTCGCTGTAGATTACCTTGTCGGTAATGCCTTTCTGGGCCATCAGAGCGAGGGCGTGGACGATGGCGAGGAACTCGCCGATATTGTTGGTGCCGTGGATAGGACCATAGTGGAAAACCTGTGCACCAGTCTGAAGGTCAATGCATTGATATTCCATCGGACCGGGATTTCCGGAGCAGGCTGCATCCACAGCCCAGGCGTTCGCCTTCACCTCATTGGGCAAAGGCAAGACTGTATCGTTTCTCCATGAAGGAGGATTTACTGGCATTTTACTCATTTGCGTTTCTTTTATTTATTTGATAGATGATTTGTGTTTTACTGAACCGCATACGAGAGTTCTGTATTGGTATTACTGACCTATATAAAAAAGAAATGAGCAAGCCCCAAAGTCTGGCTCTGGGGATGCTCATTATTTGTCAATAGTCAATATTCATTTTTTAAATTGTAGGTTAATTATATCTTGAGAAGTTTTTCAGGAGTGCTATACTCCTGATAACTTCTAATTACCTAAAATTTTACATTCTTTCTGGAACCTCGATGCCGAGCAGAGCCATACCATTCTTCAGAATCTTGGCAACATTGGCTGCGAGAACCAGGCGGGTAATCTTCTCTGCCTCGCTCTCAGCATTCAGGATGCTGTAGTCGTGATAGAACTGGTTGAACTCCTTGGTCAGCTCGTAGCAGTAGTTGGCAATGCCACCAGGGTTGTAGTTGTTGCCAGCATCGGCTACGGCAGCAGCGAAGTCGTTCATTTTCTGGATGAGGTCGATCTCCTTCTCGTTGATAGGAGCATCAGCGCCCAACTCTGCAGGAATTTCGATACCCTCGGCAGCAGCCTTACGCATGATGCTGCGGATACGAGCGTAGGTGTACTGGATGAAAGGACCTGTGTTGCCGTTGAAGTCGATACTCTCCTCTGGGTTGAAGAGCATGTTCTTGCGGGCATCTACCTTGAGGATGAAGTACTTCAACGCTCCGAGACCCACGATGCGTGAAATCTCCTGGCGCTCTTCCTCGCTCATGTCCTTGAACTTGCCAAGCTCATCGCTTGTCTGGCGAGCATCCTTGATCATCTCTGCCATCAGGTCATCTGCATCTACTACGGTTCCCTCGCGGCTCTTCATCTTTCCGTTAGGCAACTCTACCATTCCGTAAGAGAAGTGAACCAAGTCCTTACCCCACTTGAAGCCGAGACGGTCGAGCAGGATAGAGAGCACCTGGAAGTGGTAGTTCTGCTCGTTACCTACTACATAGATCATCTTGTCGATAGGGAAGTCCTTGAAGCGGAGGTCGGCAGTACCGATGTCCTGAGTCATATAAACAGAAGTTCCGTCAGAACGGAGCAGGAGCTTCTGGTCGAGACCCTCGTTGGTGAGGTCTGCCCATACAGAGTTATCGTCCTTGCGGAAGAAGAGACCCTTCTCCAATCCTTCCTCTACCTTCTTCTTACCCTCGAGGTAAGTATTTGACTCATAATATATCTTGTCGAAACCTACACCCATCATCTTGTAGGTCTCATCGAAGCCAGCGTAAACCCAGCTGTTCATCTTCTGCCAGAGAGCGCGAACCTCAGGGTCGTTGTTTTCCCACTTCACGAGCATTTCGTGAGCCTCCTTAATCAATGGAGCCTCTGCCTTTGCTTTCTCTGTGGCAGCTTCTTCTTCCATGCCCTCCTTCATGTACTGAGCCTTGAGCTCTGCGATTTCCTCACGATAGTGCTTGTCGAAGGCTACATAGTAGTCGCCGATGAGGTGGTCGCCCTTCTTGCCGGAAGTTTCAGGAGTTTCGCCATTGCCCCACTTGAGCCAAGCGAGCATAGACTTACAGATGTGGATACCACGGTCGTTAACGATGTTTGTCTTGATTACCTTGTTGCCGTTAGCCTCCATAATCTGGGCCAATGACCAACCGAGGAGGTTGTTGCGCACGTGACCGAGGTGGAGAGGCTTGTTGGTGTTAGGAGAAGAGTACTCGATCATGACGAGCGGGCTATTCTCAGTAACAGGCTTCTCGCCGAACTTAGGGTCAGCGTTGATGGTGTTCAAGAGTCCTACCCAAGCGGCAGGAGCGATAGAAAGGTTGAGGAAACCCTTAACCACGTTGAAGTCTGCGATAACGTTAGCGCAGTTCTCCTTCAGGTAGTCACCAATCTCGAGTGCAGTTCTCTCAGGAGTCTTCTTTGACATTTTGAGGAATGGGAATACGACGAGGGTAAGGTTACCTTCGAAATTACTCTTGGTCTTCTGCAGGGCTACCATCTTTTCAGGTACGTCCTGACCATAAAGCTCCTTCACCGCCGCGATGACAGAGCTGATGATTTCGTTTTCTATCTTCATTATCTTTATATCTTTTTTTACCGGTAAAAAATCTATTTATTTATGGCTTGTCGATGAGGGGAAAATAGTTACCCTTATCGCTTAAGCGGCTGCAAATTTACAAATAATAATTGAATTGTGCAAAGAAAACGACTTGTTTCTTTGCACAATACATAAAAATATCTCATCTGCGTATGCTCTTGCTTGGTATCTCTTAACCTTCAAGGATGATGTCTGCCACGTCCTGAGGTGTATTCCAGAGGATACCATCTTGCAGCTCATCGTCGGTAAATCCATTGAGAGCCTCGGTAGCTTCCTTCTCGCTGAGCGCAGGAGTACCGTCTTCGTTCTTAGCATCGAGCAGTGCCTGTAAGATGGCAGCTCTGTATTCTTCTATTGTCATCATTCGTTTTGTTGTAAAGTTTAATGTGTTATTTTATATTTTCTGTTATAACTTACTTAATGATTTATCTAATAATGCTTTTGTCGTAATGACAATGCAAAAATAAACAATTATCCACAAATAGCCATAATTATTTTGCTAAAAAAATAAAAAGCCCTCAACATATAGTGGATTGTACTATATGTTAAGGACTTTTATGCTATTGCTAGTAAATGGATGTTTTACTTCAAAACTTTAGCCAAGAAATCGCTGGCGATATGAGCGGCTTGCTCTTCCTGACCGCCGAATCCGTGGTCGGCATCGGTCATCAAGTGCCATTCGCTCTTCTTGTTCAGATAGTGGAAACGCTGACCATAGGTGTAAGGCACTACTCGGTCGGCATTGCCATGCAGGATGCACTCGGCTTCGTGGTAGTTCTTGGCCGTCTCGTAGATAGGCAGAGTGGTGGCTGTGCGGATATAGTTGCCACCCAGGGCCTTGCCGTCCCACATCTCTATCTTGGCTGGAGGATTCTTGGGGTCGTACATCTTGCCGAATGTATTGCCACGCAGGGCATCGTCACGGAGCACGGCGGCAGGGGCAAGGAGCACCACGGCTTGTATCTTCTTGATATCCTTGTCAGCTTGTGCGGCTAGCTGTCCGCTGGTCATGGCTGTAACCACGCCACCTTGTGAGTGACCGCCCATCGCAATCTTGCTCACCCAAGGCAGCGAGGAGGCATAGCGCAAGATGCACTTGGCATCTTCTATCTCATTCAGTACGGTCATATCCTCAAAATTTCCCTCGCTCTTGCCATGGCCATTGAAGTCGAATCTGATCACGGCAATGCCTTTCTTGTTGAGGCTGTCTACGAGGCAGTCGAAGAGTTTTCCCTCCTTATTGCCGCCAAATCCATGGCAGAGCACGAGGAGCGGAGTCTTCTTGCCTGCCTTCGCTTTGGCATTTGCTTGGCTTCCGTTGCCATTGGCTGCATCATTGTCTGGACGCTGGATGACTACATCGAGTTTGCCATGGTCGCCCTGCACGGTGGTATGCTCGGTTGAGGCTACTGCGCCGAGTGAGAACAGGGCGCAAGCGGTAAAGATAATTGTTTTTAGATTCTTCATATTGTATGTTATTATTTTATTTGTAAGTTTCGCTTGCAAAAGTACATAAAAGCCTTGAAACCACCAAAAGTTTTTGTTTCATCTTCTTTATTATATATTTCATTCCATCCGGAATGTTACATGATAGCCTGCCACATTGTGCTCGACAAGGGAGAGATTGATGGATTGCATCATCAGCATCTGGCGGGAGATGGAGAGGCCGATGCCCGAACCTGATGGCTTGGTGGAGAAGAAGGGGATGAACATCTCCTTTGCCACATCGGCAGGGATGGGGTCACCATTGTTGCTGAAATAGATGCCTGAGAATTGTGAACTCTCGATGTTCTCTGGATGTTTGTGGAAGCATCGAATGTCGATGGCTGAGGCGTGAGCCTCGATGGCATTCTTGGTCAGATTGATAAATACCTGGCGCAGCATATTCTTGTCGGCAGACCAGGTGGCATCTTCGGGGATATGGATGTGCCATTCTATCTGAGGATAGAGCGGCTTGATGCCTTCCACGAAATCCTTGAGTGGAATGTTCTCGATGACAGGATTTTGTAGCTGGGTGAGCTTGCGATAGCTGTCCACAAAACTGGTGAGCGATTTGCTGGTATCTCGAATGGCTCGGATGCCTTCCTCATAGGACGAACCTTGGATGTCGGGATTGCTAAGATAGGCTTGGCAGATGCTGGAGATGGGGGCGGTGGCATTCATAATCTCATGGGTGAGCACACGGGTTAGCCTTTGCCAAGATTCCACCTCATGCTGCGCCACCAGTCTGCCGATGTCGTTCTCCATGTCGTTGAGGGCTTGCTGCAAGGCTCGTTCTCCAAAGAGTAATCCCTTGGTGGATAGGCGGAAGGAGTAATCGCCATTGCGAATAGCCTCTTGCATCAAGAAGGCACGGCTCTTCAGGTTGCGCTGGTGACGCAAGAAGAGATAGATGATACCTCCTATGACGAGGAGTATGATACCTATTATATATATGTGGAAAATGGTGTTCATATCAGATGTTTATAATCATGAATGATTGTGATAAAGAATTATCGCTTGAGCTTGGCATAAAGTGTTTGGCGAGTGATGCCGAGCAGTTCGGCGGCACGAGAGATATTGCCGTGGCATTTATCCACTACCTTGTGGATATGAGTGGTCTCGATGCTCTCCAGAGTCTCCACTTCCTGGCTTCGGTCGATGGCATCTTTTAGGGTTCTGATGAGTTCGTCATTATCCCAGGGTTTGGTGACGAAATCGGCGGCTCCGCTTTTCAATCCCTTGATGGCAAGCTGCACGTCGGCAAAGGCGGTGATGAGTACCACGGGGATGTGGGCGTGGAGCCGGCGGAAGGTGCGGAGCCAGAGCAAGCCGTCCTGACCGCTGTTTACGCCAAGCGAGAAGTTCATGTCGAGCAGGATGAGATCTACCTGCTCCTGTTGCAGCAACGTGGGGGCGGTATCGGGGCGAGACAGGGTGAGAATCCGTTCGAACGTATTGCCCAGACAGATCTTCAGCGCCGTGAGTATCGACGGATTATCGTCGATGACAAGAAGGGTTCCATATTTCATATCTTTATTTTTTTGTTTGCAAAAGTACGCTTTTTTCCCGAAACGACAAACAAAAACGGGGCTGTTGTGTGATAATCATACAATAGAGTGTATGAATTTCATACAATCCACCTTCCGGGCTGCCGGAAATCTTGGCAGAAAAAGGGAGAAGCCGTAACTTTGCAGCAGCTAACGAAAACAGGGAACTGCTATTCTTCCTTTATCGTTTGATTTTAGTGAAACAAAAAATAAATGAGTATATGATGAAAAGTTATGTGAAATTCTTATCACGCAACAAGCTTTATGCCACCATAGAGGCCTTGGGCCTCTCGGTGGCACTGGCTTTTGTGCTGATTCTCGTTTCCTACGCTACTGCAGAGTACCGTGTGGGAACGAATCTGAAACAGGCTAAGGAACTCTATGTTGCAGGTTCCGGCGATTATCTCGGAATGACCTGGGGCACAGCCAAGGAGTTCTTTCCTTCCATCCCGGAAATCAAGGGATGGACAAGATTTGGTGAATATTACACTCCGCAGGGAGCCATGATAGATGGACAGTATTATGAGGCAAAATATCTGGCTATCGACCCGAACTTCTGCCAGTTTATGGGTTACAAATGCCGTGGTTGTGCGCCAGATCATCTCCTTTCGGATGCTCATCAGGCAATGGTTTCGGAATCTTTTGCCAAGAAAGCCTTCGGCAACGCCAATCCTATCGGTCGCACCATCCAATGCGGTAAGCTGCAACTGAAGGTGGTGGGAATCATGGAGGATTTCGACCGTGAGGACCTTCTTAACCCATACGATATTTTCGTGTCGATGAAATTGATAGAAGCTGAGGCTCAGGCGATGGATCAGTTTGGTTCCTGCACTACGGTGGCGCGACTGGCAAAGGATGCTGACCCGGAAAAAGTGAGACAGACCTTGCTCGGCAAATACATGAACTACTGGAAGGGATGGAAGAAGGATTCGGATGGAGTCAGCTTTATGTGGGGTTGCCAGTTTGTAAGATGGGACCAGATTCATTTTGCGGATGATGATGATGATATCGAGATTTTCAAGCATGGAAATCGTTCTCTCGTGAATATCCTCCTGGTCGTGGCGCTGGTTCTGCTGCTTTCTGCCTTGTTCAACTACATCAATCTTACGGTGGCTCAGATTGGCAACCGTGCGAAGGAGATGGCTACCCGAAGACTGCTGGGCGAATCGGTAGGGGGCGTGATGCTTCGCTATCTCAAGGAGTCGGCGCTCTTCACGGCAGTCTGCTTCCTGCTGGGCTTGTTGATTTCCTGGGCATTTATCCCGTTGTTCAATTCTATGTTGGATACGAAAATCGACCTGTTCCATTCCTTCGACCTTCTGTGGTTCCTGCCGTTGGCTTATGTCATCATCTCCATCTTTGCGGGAATCCTTCCTGCCATCGTGGTTTCCCGTTTCAATCCGATAGATGTGGTGAAGGGAACCATCCGCATGCGCAGCAAGATGTGGTTCAGCAAGATATTTATCGTAGCCCAGAACGTCATCAGTATCACGCTGGTAGTCATGGCGATAACGATGATGCTCCAGATGAAGCATCTTGCCGATTTGCCGTTGGGTTATCAGACGAAGGATATTGTTTCCATCTATTCTTCCTTGGATGGTTCGCCGGAGAAGATGGCTATTCTCAAGAACCGATTGAAAGCGCTTCCAGAGGTGGAAGAGGCCACTTACGGCAACGCCAATCCTATTGTAAGCTGGAAAAATGGCGTGCATGATGACAACGAAAAACTGATAGGAATGCTCCGTATGTTCTTGGCTGATTCCACGGCGATGAAGATGCTGGGAATCAGGGTGATTGAACAGTATTGCGAGCCAGCCTATGGCAAGATTTGGGTAACGGAAGATGCGAAGCGTGCCTATGGCGTTTCTGCCCACAAGCCGTGGTTTGGAATGAGACTGGAAAACGGAAAACACGAATATGAGGTGTGCGGCGTGATTGCCGATTATCATAGTGGAGATGCGCTGAGCGAGAATGAGAAAACGGAGCATAATGCCATTGGAGTCATTACTCCGCAGCAGGGTGGATGGGTTGTTCTGGTGAAAACCCGTGGCGATCATGCCCAGGCGCTGCAGGCGATCCGGAATACCTGCAAGCAGGTGGCTAAGGAACTGATAGGTGTTCCTACGGAAATGGAGGCGGAGTATATGGATGATACTTTGAAGAATAACCTCAAGGACAAGCATAATATGATGGTGCTCATCATCACCTTCATGAGCATCTCTATCCTGATTTCTGCCTTGGGGCTCTTCGGAATGTCGGTTTATTACGGCAACCAGCAGAAGCGCCAGATTGCCCTGCGCAAGGTGATGGGGGCTTCGATTGGGGATGCGGCTTGGCAACTGGCTAAGAGATTCCTCGTCAGTTCGCTGGTGGCTGTGGTCATCGCCATCCCTATCTGCGTGAAGCTGATGCAGACTTATCTCATGGATTTCGTCCATCGCATCTCCTTCCCTTGGTGGGTGTTGCTGGCTGGCGCCGTCTTTACTTTATTGATAGCCTTTGTTTCGGTTATCGGCTGCACCCTGCGTACGGCGATGTCGAATCCGATAGACAGCATCAAGGCTGAATAATGAGTCATAAACTTTAAAAGGATTTCTAACGAGATAAAGATTTCTAACGATAAAAAAGATTTCTAACGATGATACGAACAGAAAATTTAACTAGAATATTCCGCACGGAAGAGGTGGAAACCATCGCCCTGAACGGCGTAAACATAGAAGTAGAAGATGGTGAGTTTATCGCCATTATGGGTCCTTCGGGATGCGGCAAGTCAACCTTGCTGAACATCCTGGGCTTGCTGGATAGTCCTACGGAGGGCAAGTATTGGTTGAATAACGAGGAAGTGGGCCATCTGAAGGAGCGTGAGCGTACCGCCTATCGCAAGGGTCGCATCGGCTTCGTGTTCCAGAACTTCAATCTTATCGATGAACTTACCGTTGAGGAGAATGTGGATTTACAGCTGAAATACCTCGGAGTGGGAAAGGCGGAGCGCAAGGAGCGTGTGCTCGAAATTCTGAGAAAGGTGAAGCTCAGTCATCGTGCCAAGCATTATCCTCATCAGCTTTCGGGCGGTCAGCAGCAGAGGGTTGCCATCGCCCGTGCCGTGGTGGGCAAGCCTAGCATCATCCTTGCCGATGAGCCTACGGGTAACCTCGATTCCAAGAATGGTATGGAGGTGATGCAGTTGCTCAGCGAGCTGAACGAGGAGGGAACCACCATCGTGATGGTGACGCACTCCAAGCACGATGCTACCTACGCCAGTCGCATCATCAATCTGTTTGATGGACAAGTGGTGGATGCGATGAATGATCAGCTTTGATCTTTGGTTTCGAATGATTAGCTTTGATCTGCGGTTTACTGTCCAACAATTAGACGGTGGTGTCTAATTGTTGGACAGTTTGTTTTATGAAGAATTTTATCTAATGGCTTGATTATCAGGAAAAATGCTGTTTTGGCACGGCTCTTGTCCTTATTATGCCAAAATGAAGAAGATTATGAAAAGAATAGGAATATTGATAGGATGGTTGGTCTGGGCGGCTAGTGCCTCGGCACAGAGCTGGAGCCTTGACGACTGCATGAAATACGCCGTGGAGCACGCTACGGAGGTGAAGCGGGAGGTGGTAAACGCCCGCCAACGCAAGCAGGATTACCAGCATGCTGTGGCAGGATTCCTGCCTACCGTTACGGGCGGCGTGCAAGGACAGTATGCCTGGGGACGAAACATCGACCCGGAAACCAATACTTATAATAATGTAACGACATTCAACAACTATTATCAGCTTTATGCCGAACTGAATGTCTTCGATGGTTTCGCCACCATCAACGCCTTGAAGCAGGCAAAGTTGAGCCGGGATTATTCAGCCACGGCGATGCAGAAAATTCAGGATGACCGTGCCATCGACGTGATGCAGAAATATGTGGATGCTGCCTATGCTGAGGCAAGCATTCGGATAGCAAGCGAGAAACTGAACGAAAGCAAGCGGATGCTGGCTAAGATGAAGCGACTGTATGAATTGGGCGAGAAGGGGCGTCCGGATGTGGTGCAGATGGAATCGCAGGTGGCGGAAGATGAATACAATCTTACGCATCAGGAGAATGTGGCAAAACAGAGTCTGCTCGCCTTGAAATCCGCGATGAATTTTCCGGTGGATGAAGAACTGAAAATTCTGATTAAAGAGGAGCAGAATTTGAAGTTAACGTCTGATAATAAAGAGGTTCCTGAATCTGGAGTAAACTACGAAACCGTTTACCAGGGCTTCCAGCATATTTCTCCCGATTTGAAGTCGGCAGAATACGAAGTAGAGCGGGCTCGGTATGATTACAAGATAGCAAAAGGCAGATTGCTGCCATCACTCTCTCTCGGTGGTGGCATTTCGACCAACTATTATAAGAATCTCTCTCAGAAAGGGCAATACGATGGGTTTGCCTCGCAGTTTCGCAACAACCAGGGCGAATACCTCGCGTTGACCCTTTCCATACCTATTTATAATAGCGACCGCTGGCACAGCGTGAAGAAAGCACGCAACGACTGGCAACTGGCACAGGTGAACCTGGAGGAAACCCGTCGCAAGCTTCACGATCAGATAGCCCAGGCGGTAATGGATGCAGAAGGTTACGCCAAGGAGTTGCATCAGATGCAGAAGAAGGTGGCCTCCGATTCGCTCGCCTATCACATGTCGAGCCGGAAGTTTGAAGAAGGAATGCTTTCTACCTTCGACCTTCATACCGCAGCCCAAACGCTTCTGGAAAGCAGGATCAAGGAACTCCAGATGCAGATGCTGCTCATTATCAAACAGAGGCTGGTTGCTTATTATCAGGGAGAAAATTTAATTAAATAACAGAACTTTCGCAAGTGGTTCAGGTACGGGCTGAAGGCCCAAAAGCTCCTAGCCCAGGGTAACACCCTGGGTATAATAACAATCAGCAAGGCGCCCTGAAAGGGCAAAAGCTTTGTATATTGCCTGGAATTTTAAAGCTTTTGCCCTTACAGGGCGACAGGCTTGCGGCCATGATAACCCAGGGTGTTACCCTGGGCTAGGAGCTTCTGCCCTTTCAGGGCGTGTGGAGTGCTCTTGCAAACTTGAATACATAAAATTATGGACATAAAAATAGAAAAGAAAAAATATCTCGTGCCTCGCAAGTATTGGGCATGGATTGGCGGAGGAGCGGTTTTGATCGCAGTCCTCATTTGGTTGGGATTGAGCAATTTCTCTTCCACCCTGAAGGTGGATAGAAAGGGATTGAGCATCGGAACCGTGGAGAAGGCGCAGTTCAACGATTATGTTTCGGTGGATGGACAGGTGGTTCCTATCTCCGTGGTACAGATCAGTTCCGAGGAAGGCGGTATCGTTCTGGAGAAAGTGGTGGATGAAGGTGCCCACGTAAACAAGGGCGATGTGATTGTGAAACTGAGCAATTCGAATCTCGACCTGGAGATTCTGAATGCCGAAAGCGAACTTGCCGAAAAACAGGACATGCTTCGCAACACCCAGATTTCGATGGAGCAGGACCGTCTGAACAATAGCAACGAGGAACTGTCGCTTTCGCAGGATGTCATTACCAAGCGCCGTTCCTATCAGCATCAGGAAGCGTTGCACAAGGAAGAACTCAATTCGCGCGAGGAGTATCTGAAGGCAAAGGAAGATTACGACCTTGCCGTCAAGAAGCATGCGCTCATCAGCAAGCGATTGAAGAAGGATGCCCAGTTGCGCCGTTCGCAGATGGATCAGATGGGCGATAATCTGGAAGCCATGCAGAAGAATGTGCAACTGGTTCGCCAGCGCAAGGAGAAGCTGAACATCCGCAGCACCATATCGGGTGAGATAGGCTTGCTCGATGTGGAGTTAGGACAGAGCATCCAGGCTGGACAGAAGATTGGAGTCATCAACGACCTCAGCGATTTCAAGGTGCAGGCGCAGGTGGATGAGCATTACATCGACCGGGTAAAACCGGGACTTACTGCCACTTTCGACCAGAACGGCAAGCATTATCTCCTGCAGGTCCGCAAGGTTTATCCCGAGGTAAGAGATGGCAGGTTCCGCATCGACTTCATCTTCAAAGGTGTTCGCCCAGGAAACATCCGAACCGGTCAGACTTATTATGTAGATTTGCAGCTCGGTCAGTCGAAGCAGGCAATAATTATCCCTAAAGGCACGTTTTATAGTGTAACGGGTGGTCAATGGATCTTCGTATTAGACAAGAGTGGCAAGAAGGCTTATCGCCGAAAGATCACCATCGGTCGCCAGAATCCTCAATATTATGAGGTAATTGAGGGCTTGGAGCCGGGTGAACAAGTCATCGTTAGCGGCTATGAAGCCTATAAGGATAATGATGTATTAGTTTTTAATTAGTAGTGATTAGTGATAAATTGGGCTAACGCCCTTGAAACAGGATATTTGATATGAATCATATTATTAACGCATTCAAGAATCTGCCTCGAAGGGGCCAGCACAATTTCGTGAAGATCTTGTGCCTAGCGCTCGGATTGGCAATCAGTTCGGTAATTATTGCCGAGATTTATTTCGAGCAGACTTACGATACGTACTTTCCAGGATGGGAGAGGACGTATCAGATTTCAGAAGTGGGAACGATGCCGGGAGACGATGGCAATAAGTCTTTCAATTTCGCCCAAACCTCAGGAGCTACAGCTCCGGGCATCAAACAGTATGCTCCATTTGTGGAGGCTGCTACACGACTTGTTTTTATTGGAGATTTCCAATGTAATATGGAAGACCAAAATGCAATCTCTTGTAAAATAGCATTGGCGGATAGCTGTTTTTTTGATGTCTTTCCCCAAAAGGTAACGATTGGCAAGGCAAAAGAAGTCCTTTCTCGTCCATTCTATTGCATGATAGACTCAGAGACAGCGGCGAAGATGGGCGGCAATGTTGTGGGTAAGCATTTCACGATGGCAAGTTATCCTGGATATACCTTTACTATCGGAGGTGTATTTGAGAGTTTCCCATGGGGATCCTCTTGGCATTCCCTTCAAGTGTTGGTGTCATTGGGTAGTATCGGGGATATGTTTGGTTATGATGGAAGGCAGCAATGGACTGGAAATGATTGTTATCAGTCTTTTATCCGATTGTCAAAAGGGCATAAGCCAAGTGAACTTCATCCATATATCAACAAGATGAAGCAAGACCACTTCCCGTTGAAAGAATGGAAGAAAGCGGGTATTTCATTAGATTACGACTTTACCGTTCTCAGCGAAATGTACACGCAAAGCCCTTACATCAAGAAGATGGGATGGATCATGGGTATCATCGCTTTTGTATTGCTTTTCACTTCCGTGATGAATTACCTGCTCATCATCGTGGGTAATCTCGTAACGCGTTCTCGTGAGATGGCTGTGCGTAAATGTTATGGAGCGGAACCCAAGAACATCCATGCCATTGTCTTCTCCGAGGCGTTGGTACATGTTGGCTTGTCGATTGTTCTTGCAGCTATTTTAGTATTTCTCAGCAAGGGAACGGTAGAGAATTTCCTTTCAGCCCCAGTTAGTGTCTTGGTGCTCAATCGAGGTTGCTGGATATTGGTAGCAATTTGTCTCTTAGTGCTTTTAGTGGGTGGGTGGATGCCTGGTTGGCTTTACTGCAAGATACCTGTAGCGATTGCTTTCAGGGGGTATAGTGAGAACCGTAAGAAATGGAAGCTCATCTTGCTGGGTGTTCAGTTTATCATTTCGGGGCTATTGTTCAGCTTGCTCTTTGTGGTCAATAATCAATATAATATGATGGTAAACTTGAATCCTGGTTACAAGTATGATAAGGTGGCATTCGTTTTTGTAGAAGGACTAGAGAAAGACCAACGAGCGCAATGTCTATCGGAAATTAAGCGAATGCCTGATGTCAATATGGTGGCATCTTGCTATAGTGTTCCTTTGCAAAGTTATAGCTTTAATGGTAATAATCTTTCTTTGCCTGGCGACAAGCGTACTATCCAAATCATTCATGATGCAGGTGGAGTGGATGACAATTACTTCAAGATGATGGACGTTGAGTTTGTAGAAGGATCTTTCTTCACAGAGCGTAATGATAGTTCTCGACAAATTATCATTGACGAGAACTTGGCTAACAAGCTCGTAAAACTTGGACATTGGAAAGATGGAGCCGTAGGTAAGAGGGTTTGGGTATCTTCTCATTGTGATGAGGATGAAACGATGACGATTTGTGGCGTGGTCAAGAATGTGAGGTATGGAACGATTAGCACGTCGAATGCTGATACGAACGCTACTCCTTTTGTCTATTTCTATGGTCGGGCTAATCGGTGTATGCTCGTCAAGTTTAATGACTTGACGGAAAAGAGTCTCTCTGACTTAAAGAACGAGGTGCAGTCGCTGTATCCGAATAATGAAGTGACCGTTTATGATTATGAATCCGAGTTCAAGGCACAGTATGCTTCCCAGCTCAATTTCCGCAACGGAATCTTGGTTGCCGGCATCGTGACGATGATTATCGCCCTCTTCGGATTGGTGGGCTATACGAGTGATGAGGTGAACCGCCGCCGCAAGGAGATAGCGATAAGAAAGGTGAACGGGGCGAAGGTGAAGGATATTCTTCGCATCTTCCTGAAGGACATCATGAAGATTGCCTTGCCTTGCATCATCGTGGGCGACTTGGGGGCTTGGCTGATAGCCAGACAATGGCTCATGTCGTTCAGTGAGAAGATTACGATGACGCCTTTGCTGTTTATCGGTGTTACCATCATCTTGCTCGTCATCATCGGGCTTTCCGTCGTCATCAACTGCTACAAGGTGGCGAATAGTAATCCGGTGAAGTATCTCAAGGATGAATAAGTCTCCCACAGATTTTCACAGATGACACAGATTTAAGGGCGTATACCCTAATTTAACATTCAACATTTAACACTTAACATTGAACAAAATGATAAAAATAGAGAATCTTTGCAAGTCTTTCCGCACAGAAGATGTGGAGACGATTGCTTTAAATAACGTATCTTTCACAGTAGAAGACGGCGAGTTTGTTGCCATTATGGGACCATCCGGTTGCGGCAAATCCACCTTGCTCAACATTCTCGGTTTGCTCGACAACCCTACTTCGGGAAAATACTTCCTGGGTAATCACGAGGTGGCAAACCTGAAGGAGAAGGAGCGCACGGATGTGAGAAAGGGAGAAATCGGTTTTGTGTTCCAGAGCTTCAATCTGATAGATGAATTGAACGTAGAGGAGAACATCGAGCTTCCTCTTACCTACCTCAACATTCCGAAGGCGGAGCGCAAGGCAAAGGTGCAGGCGATTATGAAGCGAATGGCCATCAGCCATCGTGCCAAGCATTTCCCTCACCAGCTTTCGGGCGGTCAGCAGCAGCGAGTAGCCATTGCCCGTGCCGTGGTCTTTGGTCCCAAGCTCATCCTAGCCGATGAGCCTACGGGTAACCTCGATTCCAAGAATGGTGCCGAGGTGATGCATCTGCTTACCGAGCTGAACCACGAGGGCACCACCATCGTCATGGTAACACATAATGAGCATGATGCCAAGATAGCCCATCGCACCATCCGCCTGTTTGATGGACAGATTGTGGAGGCGGAGGGCATTCAGCTTTAGTGCTTCTGTTATGGGATGATGATGCGGAAGGTGGTGATTCCCTGCGCCTTGTCCTGATGGAGCGAGAGACTGCCGCCGCTTACTCGCATAATCTGGCGGGAGAGGGAGAGACCGATTCCGCTTCCTTCCGGCTTCGTGGTGAAGAATGGGATGAAAATATGAGAGGCTACATCTTCGGGGATGAGACCGGCGTTGTTGCTCACGTCGATGATGATGGATTCCTGGACGTTGGCATAGGCTTTGAGACGGATAAATGCCTTCTTGCTTGCCACGGATTGCAAATCTGCGGAGCGGCATTCCTGCTTGTTCCTACCCTGATTATTTCCATCTTGCTTGTTTCTTTCTGTAGATAACTTTTCCTGCCCGTTGAAAGCTTCTACGGCATTCTTCAGAAGATTCGTTACCACGTGAGAGAGAAGGCTCTCGTCGGCGTAGGCCAGCAAATCCTTGGGAGAAACCGAAATCTCTACTTCGTGGTTGCAGAGCAGCGCCATTCTTTCCAGGAATGGTTCCACATAGAAGAGAGCAGGCTGAGGCTGAGGAACATGGGTGAAACGGCGATAGTTGTTGACGAAAGCCAACAGTTCGGTTCCTGTTTTGTGGATGGTTTCCAAGCCTTGCTTCAGGTCTTTATCCTCTGTAACTCGGGTAAGCAGAGTCTCGCTCAAGGAAGTAACCGGCGTGATGGTATTCATGATTTCATGGGTCAGCACACGAATCAGTTTGATCCAAGAATCCACCTCCTGATTGCTCAGCTCGTGGCTCACGTCGCTCAGGGCGATGATGCGCACGTGCTTGTCTTTCAGCATGGCTTGCGTCTCATGCTTTGCCAGGTGTTCATCCTTCAGTTTCCCTTTTACCTGGTTCATGTGGGTAAGCACATCCGTATCGAGCAACCGGAGGGCTGCCTGGTTGTGCTGCAGGATGTTGTCGTGGCTATCTACCACCAGGATGCCCGTATCCACCGCATTCAGAATCTGTTCGTAATATTTCTCCCGATTCATCTGCTCCTCTCTCGTATGTTGCAGGAAGAGTTTGATTCGGTTGAGGGATTTGTGCAGAATCTTATCCTCCTTAAACCCCTTCTCCGTAGGAAAATTGAAAGAGAAATCCCCATTATCTATCGCATCAAAAAGGAAGGTTACCTTCTTGATGTTCCGGCGATAGTGGCGGTAGAGGCGAATGTAACCCACTACAGCCACGAGCAAAAGCACGATAATTATAATTAGTTTATAATCCATATCGCTTAATCTTATTATAAAGCGTCTGGCGGGAAATACCTAACCTTGCGGCTACCACCGACAGGTTTCCCTCACATTCCCTGATGGTTTTCTCTATCATTCGGCTCTCCATCTCGTCGAGTGTCTGAACCTCTTCCAGGGGCTTCTCTCTTTTCTGCTGGTTTCCGCCGTCAATATCTTCGGCAGAAATCATTCCGCCATCAGATAGAATCACGGCTTTCTCGATGGCGTGCTGAAGTTCACGGATGTTGCCGTACCAAGGCAAACTGGTAAGTTTTTTCTCAGCTTCTTCCGAAAGACGGAGATTCACCTTATTATATAAATCGCCATATTGACGGAGGAATCTTTCTGCCAATGGAACGATGTCTGATTTTCTCTGTCTCAGGGCAGGCAATTCCAGATGGATGGTATTGATGCGATAGAGCAGATCCTCTCTGAATTCGCCATCGTTTACCATCTGCTGCAGATTGCGGTTGGTGGCGCAAACCAGTCGTACGTTGATGGGAATCTGCGTACTTCCGCCCACTCTTACGATGCTTCTGCGTTGCAGGGCGGTAAGGAGTTTTGCCTGAAGACCGTAGGATAGGTTTCCTATCTCATCCAGGAAGATGGTACTGCCGTCGGCAAGCTCAAACTTGCCCGGTTTATCCACCTTGGCATCAGTAAAAGCACCCTTCACATGACCGAAGAGTTCGCTCTCGAAAAGGGTTTCCGTGATGGCTCCCATATCCACAGGCAGCATTTTCTTTCCATATCTTGTGGATAAACGGTGTATCTCGTTGGCTAATACCTCTTTACCCGTTCCGTTTTCGCCCGTAATGAGGATGTTTGCATCGGTTGCGGCAACCTTTTCCACAATACTTCTCAAATTGTTCATAACTTCGCTATCTCCCCAATACATAGCACTTTGTACATCTTTTCCACAAAGTTTTCCACCTTTTTTGCCAATAGCGTTATCCACAACCTTGTTCTTATCCCTAGCCTCCATCAGCGTACGGATCATCTTCTCGTTTTCAAAAGGCTTCACGATGAAGTCGGCGGCACCTTCCTTGATGCCTGTTACGGCAAGTTGGATGTCGGCATAGGCGGTAAAGAGCACCACCTCGGTTTTCGGGCTGAGGCTCTTGATTTCCCTGAGCCAGTACAATCCCTCGTTTCCCGAATTGATTCCGCTGGAGAAGTTCATGTCGAGCAGCACCACGTCGGGATGTTCCTCTCTCAGCTTGGCTGGGATGGAGTTAGGGTTGGCGATGGTGATGATGCCATCGAATATGGGTTCCAGCAGCATCCTTACCGTAGTAAGAATGTTGCGGTTGTCATCAACAATCAATATCGTTCCTTGTTTCTTAATCATTGTTCGTTTTTTTTTATGATGATATTTTCCTTGATGTCCTGTTTCTATCTTTTGTCTTCCAGCAGAAAAGACATGTAGAGGGGAAGAATGAAAGTTTGTGGGGCTGTTCCCACATTTACATCTCCCAGTTTGATGGCTTGAGATACGTGATACTTTTCGGGGTTCGAAAGGATGGTCTTGGCACTTTTAATGTTTCCGTTGCTCGCCTTTACTTCTACCAGCGTGCATTTGCCTTCGTATCTTGTAACAAAGTCGATTTCCAAACCCGAGTCCTTGCGGAAATAATAGAGCTTGCGATTCATCTTGCCAAAAATGTCGGCTACCAGATTTTCAAAGATGGCTCCCTTGTATCCATAGAGATTGCCTTGCAGAATGTCAGCTGCCGTTCCTGGTTCGAGCATACTGATAAAAAGTCCTGTATCTGCCATGTAAACTTTAAACTGGTCGGGAATGGAGTTGCCATCAAGTGGGAGTTCGGGCGCTGACAGGTTGTAGCAACGGCGGATAATGCCAGCATCTTCTATCCATTGCAAACTGCCCTGATAGTCACGTCCTCTTCCGTTGGATCGTACTGTGGCGTATGCGAATTTCTTGTTTTCCTTACTCAGTTGACGTGGAATTGACTCGAAGCATTCTCTGATTCTCGACTTGTCTGCTTGTGGAGCATATTTCAGCATATCTACTTTATATTCTTCGATGATAGCTTGCTGCATTCGTAGCACGTTTTGCATATTATGAGTTTCCATAAATACGCTCACGGCTCTTGGCATTCCGCCAACAATGCAATATTGCAGCAGCAGTTGGCGCATTCTTTCGTGGATGGCTTCTTGTACCGGAGTCTTTTCTTCCAGGCAGCGATGCAGGTAGTCGATGGTCATTTTCTTAATGCCATTTGCCCAGAGCCATTCCTCAAAATCCATTGGATACATGTCTATGATAGTCTCGTAACCAACAGGAATTGGAGCCTCTGACGAAGCATTGGTATGGTAACCGCTGACTCCCAGCAGGGAACCCGTACCGATGACATCGTATCTGCCATCAGTCTTGAAAAATTTCAAGGCTGTGCGGGCACGTGGGCATTCTTGTATCTCGTCAAAGATGATGCAGGTCTTGCCCGATACGAAATTGGCATCGGGTATTAAGGTAGAAAGTGTCATGCAGAGAAGATCGATGTCCAGGCCACCATCAAATACCGACTTGTATTCTGGGTGCTGGAAAAAGTCTAGATACACAACATGCTCGTAATTCTTATGGGCAAAATCGAGTACCGAGAATGTCTTTCCACATTGGCGACATCCTTTGATGATGAGAGGCATTTTGTGCTCATCACTCTTCCATTCTTTGAGATATTTCTCGATTTTTCGTTTAAACATTTGTTTTCTAATGATTTATGATGTATTACTCTTGATGCTGTGCACGTTTTTCAAGGGACTTTTCTTGAATCTGTGCACGTTTTTCAAGGGACTTTTTGCTCTATTCTGCCACTTTTTCAAGGGACTTTTGGTTGCAAAGATAGGATAAAATACTGAGAAACAATAAAAAAGAGACGAAAAAATGCCGATAATGGCGCCAAAAGTTGCTTTTCCGGCAGCTTTTGGCATCCTTATCGGCACTTGTTTATTCAAAATTCTGGTTCCTGATGCAGAATTGCTTATTCTAAAAGGGGGAAATTACAGTTCTATCGGAACCACTACTTTGATACAGAAGTTGCGCCCCATGTTGTAAACGCCTCTTCTGCCCGTAACCGTGTTTTCCGCCAGATACTTCAGACGGCTCAGGTGGTTCTGGTAAGTACGGTTGGTAATATTTTCGCCCGAAAGATAGAGCGAGAGAAGGCGCTTGCCGTGAAGCTTCACGTCGGTACCGGCATACATATTTAATAAGGTGTAGGATGGCGTGGCGGTCTCCGTATCGTTGGCTGCGAAATAATGGTTCTGGCGAAGATTGCAATCCATCTGCAGCTTGACGAAGAGATGGTCGAAAGTCCTGCCGTTGCAGACAAACTCATATCTTACATCCGAAATCCAACGGGGAGCTGGGGTGAATGGCAGATACTTAGATTCGGATGGCTGATGCAACTGCACGGAGTTGACATATGAAAAAGTGTTGCCGAAGTGCAGACGTTCTACAGGATGGATGTCGATGCTCGCCTCACCACCCAGAATGCGGGCGTCGCCCGAAGTAAACTGATAGGCTGGCGTGTCGTCGATGAGGACAGGCTGTCCATTCTCATCCGCCAACTTCTCGCTATAGATGTAATGGTTAATGCGATTGGCAAACAGCGAGAGTTCTGCCGAAATAATAGGCGAAGAATAGTCCAAACCGAGGTCGAATTGCCAGCTGTTCTCAGGCCTCAGACCGGAATTTCCCAATTCGTATAGCTGGGTTCCCTCATGCACACCATTCGATGATAATTCGCTGATGTTAGGCGCACGGAATCCTCTTGCCAGGTTCAGTTTGATATTGAAATCGGGCAGGATTTCATAAGCCAATCCGATGCTTCCGGTTACTCCCTCAAAGCTGCGCTTAAAGGCTTGAAAACGGAAAGAATCCGCTTCGCTGTGCAGGTGGCGATGATCGTATCTGATTCCGCCGCTCAGATTCAACTTGCCTATTTTCTTGCTCACCGTGGCAAACACGCCGTAATCGAAGAGATGATAGGCTGGAATCAGAAACTCTGTTCCCTTGTTAATTGATTGCTGCCACATGCCGTTGACACCTGTTGAGAATTTCCAGCCATTCATTTCCGGCGAAAGATAATGCAGGTCGTAATTCACGGTATGGAGCATGAAGTCGAGTCCGCATTCCTTCGGATTCTCTTCCTCCTCAAACTCCTGACGGCGGTTCTGCTGATAACCCAGGAGGAACTTCAGATTGCCGTCGCCCAGGAACCAGGAATTGTCGAGCACCGCCTTGTAATGGTGAATCTGCTGATAAGGCATCGGTTTGCCGTAACTCTTGGCATCGTAGCCATTCGGAATTTCCAGTTCGCCCGTTTTCTCATCTCTTTCTCCCTCTACGATGCCCGGAGTGAGATGATAATAATCGAGTGTGAGATGCGAATGTCCCTGGCGATAATTCCAGCCGAGGAGCTGCGAAAGGGCCTGTTCTCGGAGTGAAGAACCGAAGACGTAACCATCGTATTTGTTCTTGTAGGCATGCGCCATCTTTCCACTATATCGGGTATTCCAGACAAAGCCGCCCTGGTTGCCGGCAAAGTTGAGCGAATAATCAAAAAGTCCGTTATTGGTTTGATAACCTGTAGAGAAATTGGCTCTCATGTCGCCCTTTGCAAGGGTAGGAACGGAATGGAAGATGAGGACGCCAGCCATCGCATCCGAGCCATACATAAGACTTGCCGGACCTTTCAGAATCTCTACGGAATGAACCGAAGCCGGGTCGATTTCTATTCCGTGTTCATCGCCCCATTGCTGTCCTTCCTGTCTGACTCCATCATTCACTACGACCACACGGTTAAATCCCAATCCACGTATCACGGGTTTGGAGATTCCGCTTCCTGTGGTAATCTGCGAAACGCCTGGCTGGTGGGCGATGGCGTCGATGATGTTGGTAGAAGGCTGCATTTCGAGTTGGCGGGCAGAAACGAAAGAGATGGGTGCTGGCGACTGCTTGAGCTTCTGGCTGCCAGTCAATCCCGTAACCACTACTTCATTCAGTTTCACGCTCGATTCCGTCAGAGGCTGGTGTCTGGTAGAATCGTTTGTCTCTTCTTCATGAATGTTTGCGTCCTTCTTATCATGATTTGCTCTGTTTGTAGCCATAGCAGGGGCTGTTGCCGATGAGCACAGACTCATCAGCAATATTGATTTCAATATTGTTCTCATTATGTTATTTGTTACCTTATTCTGTTAATATTCAATTATTTATAAAAATAGAGAATAAGGTGGAGCACGGGTAGATTTTACCCCCTTCGCCCTGCACAAGCAAGGAGAGCAGAAGGCACGGCGAGGGGAGAGATGGAGCACGGCGATGGCAACCCAAACCACGAGGGATGGAGCCAGATAAGGAGTGCTTTGCAATTGGCAGAGCACACAGTCGTGCATGGTATTCTGCAGGGCTATCAGATGGCCGTCGTGATGAACATGATGGGCGCAATCTGCACAATAGAAATCTGCATGAGTTCCCTGCGCTTCACCATGATGGTGAAACGTAACGACCAGCAGCATCGGCAGGTAAACCAATAGCAGCAGCCAGGAAATTCTGATTCTCTTATGCGTTATCCGCTGCATTTAACAATATTTATTTTCTGCAATTATCTACAGTCTTCTGATTTTTCCGTTTGCAAAGTTAATCATTTCTTCCTAAAATGCTGCAATTCCCAATTATTTTTGTATTTTTGCAACAAAATTTTTAAAATAGGCGTACCCGATTCCAGGGGGATGTTGTATTATGAACAAAGTAGAATCATAAAAACAAGAAAAATGATGAAAAGAACGACTTCCCTTATACTGTGTCTTGTCTTGAGCATTTCCCTATTTGCTCAAAGCAGAGGTGTGACCTTTCAGGTGCATAACGAAACGCTTACTTCCGTATTGAAGAAGATTGAAAAGGCGGGCGAGAAGAATATCCTCTTTGCCTATCAGGCTACCGACCAATATCGCGTTACTGCCAATATCCAGGCTAAGCGACAGAAGGAAGCCCTGGAGATGGTGCTGCAAGGGAAACCTTTCTCCTTCGTAGAGCACAATACCTATTTCGCCGTTCAATACACGGGCAAGACAACCCGGGTGGAACAGATCAAGGGCCGCGTGGTGGATGAGCACCAGAAGCCTCTGCCTTTTGCCAACGTGGTGTTGATTTCCTCCGTCAGCAAGGCTTATGTGGCCGGTTGCGTAACGGCAGAAGATGGAAGTTTCGTGCTTCCTTATGCCGATAAGGATGTGATGCTGAAGGTTTCGTTTGTGGGCTATAAGTCGCAGACCCTGGCCTGCAAGCCTACCATGCATATCGGTCTGCATCCCGACACCCAGCAGCTGAAGGCGGTAACCATCAAGAGTACCCGCCCCAATGTGGTGTATAAGGACGGAGCCTTCACTACCCTGGTATCCGGTACCATCCTAGGCGAACTGGGTTCTGCAGAAGATATGATCAGCCAGTTGCCATTCGTTTCGGGCGAAGCGGGCAGTTGGGAAATCATCGGTCGTGGAGCGCCCGAGATTTATCTCAACGGCAGGAAATTGGAGAATCTGAACGAACTCAAGCGATTGAGCGCCAAGGATATTCTGAAGGCAGAAATTGTTACCGTTCCCGGTGCGCAGTATAGTTCCAAGACCAATGCCGTAATCCGTCTGCGTGCCGTTCGCAAGCGCGGACAGGGCTTGAGCGGAAGCCTTTATTCTGAATATATACAGGGTCGTTATTCGCCTCATGGCTATGAGGATGTGCAGTTGAACTACCGCACGGGCGGACTCGATATCTTCGGCGAAGTGGGAGCGGGATTGGAACGCTCGCACACCACCGCCCATTCCGAAACCCAGCTCCATACTACCAGCGACTGGGAATTCAACAGCCGTAGAACCACGAAAACCCTTGGTGGAGAGATTCTTATGAACGCAGGTTTCAACTATGAGATTTCCGAGCAGCAATCGCTGGGTATGCGCTATGAGACAATCAACATGATAGGCAACAACTACACTCACAGCTGGGGAGCTACCGATGTGTGGGAGAATGGTAAACTGACGGAAAGCATGGGCGTAGATCTGTTTTCGAAAAGCAAGCCCCATTGGTCGCATAGCGTGAATGCCTATTATAATGGCGATTTCGGCAAATGGAACATCAATTTCAATGGCGACTTCTATAATAAGGTGAGCCAGAGCACCCAGACGGCGATAAACGACGGACAGCTGGATGCGGAATCAGAGAGCAAGGTGAAGAGTAATCTCTATGCTGCCAAGCTGGTGGTGTCGGGACCTTTGTGGAAGGGTAGGCTTTCCTTCGGAACGGAAGAGATGTTTACTAACCGCCACAACGACTTCACCCAGAGCGGCTTTTCTGCCGATGCCTTCAACCACATCCGCCAGTCTATCTATGCCGGATTCCTGGAGTATTATCTGAACATCGGACACATGAACTATGGAGCCGGTTTGCGATACGAATACCAGAAAACCGATTATTACGAGAAGGATGTGCTGCAGGCAGAACAGAGTCCCAGCTACAGGGATTGGATTCCATTTGCATCCATCGGCTACAGCAAGGATAATCTGAATCTTGCCTTCTCCTATCGTCTGAACAAGTACAGTCCTATCTACGTCATGCTTCAGAGCAGCATCGACTACGACAGCAAGTACGAGTACAAGTCCGGTGACCCTCATCTCAAGCCTCAGAAGCAGCACAGTTTCAACCTGTCGGGCAATTACAAGTGGTTGTCGTTTATGGCTTACTACAACTATGTACTTGATATGTACATGACCTGGTACAAGCCTTACGATGAGGTGAATCATCCGAGTGTGCTTTTGCAGACGATGGCTTCAGTGCCTCATTCCTACTATTGTGGAGCCAATATCCGTGTGGCGCCTTCGTTTGGAATCTGGTATCCTAACCTCACGGCGAGTGTCTTCTACGGTCATGATAATGTAGATCATCTCAATATCCCCGAGTTTGGCAAAAACCAGCCTCAGTTTACATTCAGTATGAACAACAATCTGAGGCTTCCCCACCGGTGGTTCATGAATCTTTCGGGCAATGTCAGCACGAGGGCGGAGATGGGAATCGGAAGGAGGAAATGTACGGGCAACATGCAGTTCCGGGTTTCCAAGAATTTCATGAAGAATGATGCCCTCAAGGTGATGTTTGTAGTGCAAGACCTCTTGCATACAGGATATTATTATTTCGAGGCAAACGGCACGCAGTCGCATCGCACGTTAACCCGATATGCAGATAATCAGAAAATTCTCATGAATGTGAGATACACATTCAATGCAACAAGAAATAAATATAAAGGTAGTGGCGCAGGACAGAGCGAAAGACAACGACTTTAAGCAGCTATTCCTGGAAATGTATCCTCGATTGGTGCGTTATGCCGTGTCCCTTTTGGGAGACGGCAACGAGGCCCGTGACGTTGTGGGAGATGTTTTCGAGAAGGCGTGGAACCAATTCTCCTCCTTGCAGATGGAAACAAGGAGGAGCTGGCTCTATGCATCGGTGAGAAATGCCTGCCTCAACTGGCTCAAGCACCAGCAGGTGGAACAGACTAACGTGGAGGCGCTGATAGAGGCCACCCGGTATGATATGAGTACCCGGTATGAGGAGCACGAGCGCCTGTTGCAACAGGCGGAGCAGATAGCGAGGGAACTGAAGGAACCCACCTGCACGATTCTCCGCCTCTGCTATTTCGAGCATCTCACCTATCAGCAGGCAGCCGATAGGCTGGGCATCAGTCCCAACACCGTTAAGAAGCATATTTCCAAGGCACTTGCCATCTTGCGCGAGCGAATGAAGTATACAAACATAGAGAATTAGGAGGAAAAATCATGAATAAGAATCAAGATCAAGAACTGGATTATAGAATGGATTCTGTATCAGAAAATGTTTCTGAGAATGCTTCTGAGAAAGTTTCAGAAAATGTTTCTGATGCCCGGCTTTCCCAGATATTCGGGGAAGCCTTGGGCGATGAGCCTTCGAAGGAAGAAACGCTGGCAGCTTGGGAAGCCTTCGAGAAGAAGCATATTTCTTCTGAGGAGGAACATCTACAGAAGGCAGAAGATGAATTGTCTGAGAAAAAGATAGAGGATGAAATCGGAAGAGAAAATGGAAACGAAATCGGAAGGGAAATCGAAGGAGAATCTTCTTCCAGAAAGGTTTCTAAAGCCCGAATCCTGACTTGGATTACTGCCTCAGTTGCAGTAGCGGCAAGCCTCTTCCTTTTTATTTTCCGTTCATCCCAGGAGATTTCTCAGCCTACGGAGTTCTCCATGGAGCTTTTCTCGGAGGTCACTTCTCCCAAGCAGGTGGAGCAGATCCTGAGCGATGGCTATTGCGTGGTTTCTACCCCGGCAGCAACCACCACATTGGTAACGCTGAGCGATGGCACCAAGGTGATGCTCAACGCCAATTCTACGCTCGAATATCCTGCATCTTTCGATGATGCAGAAGTCCGGGAAGTCCGTCTGAAGGGCGAGGCTCATTTTGAGGTAACCAAGAACCCTCATCGTCCTTTTGTGGTAAAAGCGGGCGAGATGCAGACGCAGGTATTAGGTACCATATTCGACGTGAAAGCCTATCGCAAGGATGCCCCAAAGGTAACCCTGATGCAGGGCAAGGTGAAGGTGAGCAATGCCGATACGGAGGTAGAGATGCGCCCGGGGCAGACCGCTACGCTCCAGTCGGATAAGATAGTAGTGTCTAAGGCTTCCCCTTCAGCCTCCGACTGGCTGGAAGGCGATTTCGATATGGATCAGGTTACGCTGGCAGAGGCGATGAGCGACATCGGAGCCTGGTACAACAAGACCGTAGTCTTCCAATCCCAGGCGAATATGGATAAGCTCATCCACTTCCGCTTCTCCCGCAGGGCAAGCCTGCAGGAAATCATCACGGCGCTGAACGAGATGGGTGTGGCAAAAGTCAGAATAGAAAAGGGCAAGATCATGGTGCTTTGAGCCATGGTCTTGCCTATTCCTGTTCCTATTCCTATTCCTGTTCCTATTCCTATTCCATCAAAATCGATTCCTACAATCGGCTGCAAATGTAGAAAGTTTCCTTCTAAAAAGGAAAGAAATCGGCAATTATTTCCTTTTAAAAAGGAAAGTTTCTGTTTTTATCTAAAATCTCTTTTCTACTTTAAAACATTGTACTACCTTCCTGAAGATTGGGATTTGAGTGAGATTCTATTTTTCATACATTCTCATTGCGTCTCGATGCAAGTCGTGTATCTGTTCAGCCAACCATTCTGGTGAGAGAATTATCAATAGGCTTCCCCGGCTCATTAAATATCCAAAGAAATCTACGGTAGGGCGCATGGTGATTTCGAAGTCCATATAGTTGTCGCCTTTTGCGATAGCTTTTTGAGTAGCATGGAGAGGTAAGTCTTTTACTCGATACTGTTCGTAATCGTAAGCTCTAAATCTAATTCGTTCAACAGAAGTACCGTCGCCAATCAGCACTCCGTAATATTCCTTGAAGTAATCTTGAGCGTTGAAGTCTTGAGTTATCTCAAATTTGGTATCTGTGAATTCTATGCTTTTGATTCTATCAAGTGAGAATAGGGCATAGTAATCCTTTACTTCTTGGGTTTCTGCTTCTGTATAATGGAAGTGTCCCAATACATACCAACGTTGCTTATGCAATTTTATGCAATATGGCTCGATAGTATAGCTTTTGGCATTTGTATTGCCATACCTCTTGTAAAGAATGGTTATCTTGATGTTTCGTTTCATGGCATCAAGGATTAGTTTGAGGCTTTCGCCTTCATAGGGTACAGTTTCAAGCACAATCCTATCTTGAAGCGATACACATTCGCTAATAATATTGTTGGATGCAAGTGTGGCTAACATCCAGTTTTGTATGGAGTCGGACTCTAATGCTTCAGGATTTCCAATAGAATATTTATATCCGTTTTTCCTGTTGCACTCGATGTATATGCCAAAAATGTCTTCTATGGCATCTTTGTGTCGATTGAAGGTTGAACGAGCCAATTCTATTCCTTCGCTCATGTCTGTTTCAAGCCATTTCTTTTGAATATCTGTAAAAGAAATAGCTCGGGCTTTGTTGATGGTGTTTACCAACCAAATGTATTCTTTGAATTTCGCTTGAGTTCTCATGTTATATACGATTTTATCTACATTAAATAACGAGATTTTTGTGATTTTATTGATTTGTGATACTTTTTTTCTTAAAAAAAAGAACTTGTCCTATGATTTGATACAGGTTTTTCTTATCTTTGTGCCGACATAACAAATAATTTCATAAAATATGAACTATGATGAAGTAAAATTACGCCGTTTGATAGGTAAATGTCAATGGACTTTTGCCAAGACAATGCCTACGTGTCCTCATGAGTACATTGTGAGGAATAAATGTGCCTTGTCTGATGAGGAATTCGTCTTTTTTGTCCAGTCACAAAGAGAATTTGGTGTTCCACAACAATGGTGGAAATATAATTTCCCTTATCTTCATATTGATGGGTATAAGTATTGGACGATGGGAGATACCATAGAGAATACTATCATTATCAATAGGGCGAAAGACGATAATTCGCAAATACATATAGTTGAACAACAATCAGTTGAACAACAATCCCAAAAGGATAAACTTACGTTGTCTATAACTACTGTTGGTGATTTGCTTCTTCGTCAAACGATTTCGAATGGCGGGGAACCCATTAATGGTGTGAATCTGTCGATTCCGATCTATCAGCGTCCATATAAGTGGACTGCTCGTAATGCAATACAGTTGCTTGATGATATTATCGAAGCGATGAATGAAAATAAAGAAAGTTACAGGGTAGGTACTCTGATTCTTCATCGAGCATCAAGCCAAGGCTCGTATGATATAGTTGATGGCTTGCAGAGAATCATTACGTTCTCTTTGTTGTTAAAGGCTTTGGGGAAGAACGATATAGCCTTTCTCCAGCAAGAATTATATGATAATGAGTATAATGCCCGTAATATATCCAATAATTATCGAGCATTGGAACGACGCGTCAGCAAACCTGATTTGGAAGCAAGCCAACAACAGAAAGAAGACTTTTATGTAAAGGAACGGGAGTGTAGAAGACTGGAAGAATTTGTAGAGAACAGATGTGAACTTATTGTTGTTGTCACATCTGACGTTTCTGAAGCCTTTCAGTTCTTTGATTCTCAGAATGCTCGTGGCAAAGCTCTATATCCACATGATTTGCTGAAAGCTTATCATTTACGTGAAATGATTGGTATAGAGGAGAATGAGGTTGAAAGAATCGTCAAGGGATGGGAACAAATATCTCAAAGTGGTTTGGCAGATTTTTTCGGAAACTATCTGTATCGTATCAAAGAATGGGTAAATGGCAATAGGGCAGAAGTGTTGGATGAACGTAATATCCACATGTTCAAGGGGATTACTCGTTCTGCACGAACTCCTTATGCTCAATTCTATAAGAGTGCTTATTGTTATGCAGATATGGTAAATTCTTCTGCTATGCCATTCGTTTCTGGAACTCGCAATATCAATGCATTTCAATTGGACGCTCCAATTATAGCAGGCAAACCTTTCTTTGAATATACGAAGCATTATTATGCCATACTAAAGGACATTCAAGATAATAGCAAGTACGAGGGGTTCTATATCAACGACAATATTATAGTGAAGACATTGGATCGCTATTTCAAGAAGGGAGTAGGCAATGGTATTGCTCGATTGCTGTTTGATACTTCGGTACTCCTGTATGTAGATAGGTTCTGTCCGGAGTCATATCCAACCAAAGAAGATATGGAGCTATTTGAGCAATTTGTCGTTTATGCCTTTGTTTGGGCTTATTCGCTTAGAGCGCAATATACAAATCTGGGATGGCTTTCTGCTCAGAATTTCATTATGGGGGCTAATGAGAATTTGAAAAATTCATTTAATATGTACAAGTTGATAGCCAGGCAGGATACTCCCACTACATTACTCAGCGTGTTGGCAGACAAGCTAATTCCTTTGTCTAATAGCGACTTAAAGGATGGGAAAAAGAATGGCAGAACAAATGCCGAGAATTTGGATGGGCGTGATGGTGATGGAGTCTATCTGAATTATCTCTATTTCTTTAAAGTAAATCGTTTTTATAAATAGTAGAAGACAATGAAAGATTTGAAAAGTATTTTGAAAGAGTGTTCTATCAAGGAAATCTATTGTGATAATCACGGAGCACCTATTACATACGTAATTCCTATCTACCAACGTAACTATGCGTGGGAACGAGATGAAATTTGTGCTTTGATAAAAGATGTCCATGATTCTATGGATATGGGCAAAACGGTTTATTACATAGGTACTCTTGTCACTTATAAGCGTGATGAGAACAAATATGAGGTGATAGATGGTCAACAGCGTTTGACTACGATTTACATCATACTTAGAGCTTTGGGAGTGCATGACATTTATAATCGCTTGACTTATTCGGCACGAAAAGCTTCAGCTTCGACGATAGAGGCATTATCAGGGCGTGGAGAGAAAGAGGACCTTGGCGAGATGCCTGACCTTGGTATCAAGAATGGCTTCGATTCCGCAAAAGCAGGATTGAATGAGATTGTTGGTTTGGCTCAAACTGATGTGGATAAATTCAAAGAGTATTTCTTGAATCATGTCCATATCATACATTATCGAGTGCCGAAGGATGTGGATTTGAACCATTATTTTGAGGTGATGAACTCTCGTGGCGAACAGCTGGAGAAGCATGAGATTGTTAAGGCAAAATTGAGTGAACAATTTATCGGGGATAATACCTCAATGGAGAAGTTCAGCCGTATCTGGGAAGCATGTAGTGATATGTGCTTTTACGTTCAGCAAAAAATGTCTGATATGAAAACTGTTTTTGGTGAGAACATGGATGGTTTCGTCTTAGAGTCGTTTGATGCATTTGCCGACATGCCAGCTAATGCTGGTAATTCTTTGGGTAGAAAAACGATTGCTGAGTTGTTGGATACTCCTGTTAGGCCTGTGCCCCAGAGTACGACGTTAGATGAAAATGATAGATTTCAACCAATCATAGACTTTCCTAATTTCCTCTTAATTGTGTTGAAGATTACGAGGATGAAGGAACAAGGATTTGATCCTTTGAAATTATCTCTTGATGACAAGGAACTGCTTAATGAGTTTGAGAAGATTACCATTACGGCTGATTTCGTAAAGCGGTTTGCTTATAATCTGTTGAAGGCTAAGTATTTCTTGGATAATTATGTGGTTCATCATACGCTCGGTGAGGACCGTATTTCTGAAAATCCGTGGAAGTTGCAGCGTTACTATAAAAATGGAAATGCTGTCTATCTGAAGGATTTGTCGGAAGACAAACCTGTGCAGGCAGAGCTGGTACAGTTGCTATCTATGTTCGAGGTAACTTTTACGGCGAAGCAACGCAAGAACTACCTGTTCTATTGTCTGTACCATTTGTTTGAGAGCGATAATATTAGTGATTATCTCGTCTTTATGAGAGATTTGGCTGATAAGTATTTCTTTGATGTGTATCTGAATGCGGAAAAACTCAATGAAAGAAACCAGCCAAAGCCTAATAGCTTTGATGACACGATGATACGAAATGGACATCTGAATGTAGAACTGGAAAATGTAGAACGAGACTTTAATCGCATCTATCCTAAGGGAGCGCCCAATATACCTCTCTATGTGTTTGATTATACAGACTATAAAATATGGAGAAAGTATGCGGAGGAGCTACGTGGAGGAAAAGCTAAGAAAGGAGATGCAAAACGTATCGGATTCTTCCAAGATTTGGGATGTAGTGATTTTGAATTAGAGGTATTTAATAACTTCTATTTCTCTCGAACTCGTAAGAGCCTTGAACATTATTATCCTCAGGCTAAGGCTGGTAGCGATAAACCTATCAGCTCAGAAGACATTAATTGTTTTGGAAACTTTGCCATGATTGGTTCCGATGCTAATAGCTCCGGTTCTGACTGGAATCCAATTGATAAGAAAAACCGTTATTTGGATTCAAAGTCAAATCAAGTAAGTACAGCATCTCTAAAGTTCAGAATCATGTTGCAAATATGTCAAGACAATTATGATGATGGGATTAAGAATGAGACGGCTAAACGTCCTTTTGGATTGGAATGGAATGTGGATGATATGAATGAGCATCAAGAAAGAATGCTTAAAATCGTCATGAAAAGATAATACTATAAGATGCTGATTATTTTGTAAATAAGAATAAGGGACAGGAAATCCTCCCGAAGTCTGCATCCGAAGACCGACGTGTGAGAGGCGTATCCTGTCCCTTTGTAGGAAAGCACAGAAAGGTCAAGGCCACGCCGCACCATACAGGTCCCTATGACCTGGCCCGATATTAGGGTTAGCTTTCGACACAATTCTGTGCTTGTTGGTTTTGCTTGATGCGAATGGTCAAGCGAATTTGGTTCTCGTAATGGGCATCTTCGTTGATTTTGCTGATGCGGCTTCAAAGATAGATGCCCACCCCATTTCCAATAATTGGGCAATCTCAGTATTGGAAGTGCGAGGAAGATAGCCCAGCAGATATTCCTCTTTGTTATCTGCCACCTTTGAGTAAACCACAGCGACTGCATTCTTGTCGTATGGGTTCTCTTGGTCTCTTTGTAATTCAAGCAGAGTGCCGACCTTCAACTCTTTCCAAACTTCATTGGCGTCATGATATTGGCGGCCTGCGAGATGACATTCCTTGAAAAATAACTTTTTTTTCTTCATAACTTTGCTATTTTGATTTCTGTGTGCAAAGTTAGCTTGCACTTGTGCCAATTCGTGGGACAGCAAGTCTTTTTTTATGTGTTTAGAGGAAATATTTTAAAGTATACTTTGCAAAAATACGAAAATATTTCTAACTATACTTCGAAAAAATTCTAAAAGTTGCTTTATTTAAGTAATTTTTATGCTTTCCTTTGGGAATATGGATAAGCGCATCCACTTCTGCTTCTCCCGCAGGGCAAACTTGCAGGAAATCATCACGGCGCAGAACGAGATGCCTATTCCATCAAAGTCGATTCCTACAATCGGCTGCAAATGTAGAAAGTTTCCTTCTAAAAAGGAAAGAAATCGGTAATTATTTCCTTTTCAAAAGGAAAGCTTATTCTTTCTTTATCCCAATCTTGTATTTTTAACTCCGATTTGCTTGTTGTTCTCAGAAATTTTGCTTAACTTTGTGCCAAAATCAAAACGGTGCAGATTATGGCAGCAAAATTCTATCCAGTAGGCATTCAGACATTCTCGGAGATTATCACCAAGAATTATCTCTATGTTGACAAGACCGGTTACATCCATCAGATGACCCATTCCGGCAAGAAATATCTTTTTCTGAGTCGCCCTCGTCGATTCGGAAAGTCGCTTCTTGTCTCTACCTTGCAAAGCTACTTCGAAGGAAAGAAGGAACTTTTCAAGGGATTGGAGATGGAAAGGCTGGAACAGGATTGGGTGGAATACCCTGTCTTGCATTTTGATCTGTCGGGTGGCAAGCACATGCAGGAGGATGCGCTGGTACGCTATCTTCTCTTTATTCTGAAACAGCATGAAGAGAAATGGGGAATCATGACGGATGCGCCCGACCCAAATGTAAGATTGCTCAATCTCATCAGCCAAGTTTATAGGCAAACCGGCAAGCAGGTGGTCATTCTCATCGACGAATACGATGCGCCCCTCCTGGATGTGGTGCACGAGGAAAACCAGCTGGTGGCTCTCCGTCAGATTCTTCGCAATTTTTTCAGTCCCTTGAAGGATTCTGACTCCATGCTTCATTTTGTATTCCTCACGGGCATTACCAAGTTTTCTCAGCTCAGCATCTTCAGTGAGTTGAACAACATCACCAATATCAGCATGCTCCCCGAGTATGCGGGCATTTGTGGTATTACCAAGGAGGAGATGCTTACCCGGTTAAAAGAGGGGATACAGGAATTGGCCGAGGCAAAGAACTGGACGATGGATGAGACGCTGAGCCGACTCAAGGATTATTATGACGGCTATCATTTTGCATCAGAATCGCCTGATATCTTCAATCCGTTCAGTTTGCTCAGCAGTCTTTCGCTAAAGCGGGTAGAGCCATTCTGGTTTTCTACGGGAACTCCTACCTATCTCATCAATATGATGAAGAAGTTTGGTGTCAACTTCAGCGATTTCGCCGAATCCATGGAAGCGGGCGTTTCAGACTTTGATGCGCCTACAGAAACGATGACAACTCTTACGCCTCTGCTCTATCAGAGTGGCTATATTACAATCAAGGATTATGAAGAGGCTTACGATTCCTATACTTTGGGTATTCCGAACAGAGAAGTGCGGCTGGGGTTGACCAAGGCGCTGATTCCTTACTATGTAACGCCTAACACGCAGAATGCCAATAATACGACCCGCAATATGGCTCGTGCCTTCGATAAGGAAGACCTGGGACTGGTCCTGCAGTATTTGCAGACTTTCCTGGGCACGGTTCCATATTGTGCCAATACGGACTATGAGGGGCATTATCAGCAGATGTTCTATGTCATCTTCTCGCTTCTTACGGCTTGGATGGTAGATGTAGAAGTACATACTCCGAATGGCAGGGTTGATATCGTGGTTATGACGAAATCTCGTCTTTACTTGATAGAGTTGAAACTTAACCAGAATGCCCAGGTGGCGATGCAGCAGATCAATCTCAAGAACTATCGCCAGCGTTTTGCCTTGTCGGGTCTTCCTATAACCAAGGTCGGGGTTAATTTTGATAGTGCTACGCATAACATCACGGATTGGGTCGTGGAGTGAGAAATGCCTTCTAGAGAAAAGGGAATTTTCTCGGGGCTGCGTTCCAGTTACCCTGCTAAATCTTCCAGATTCCAGTTCTTCCAATTAATTTTAAGAGGGTATGCATCTTTCGCTTGTCCGTCTGCTTTACTTTTTTATATTGTGTAACATATTGATTATTAATTATTTATATATATAAATATATATAAAAAATGAGGGTAGGAGGGATATGCTGAAAAATTAATTGGAAGATTTGGAATCTGGAAGATTTTCTAATTTACTTTCTTCTAAAAGGCTTATTATCAGATAGTTAATGCAAAAGGTGGCGTTCCAATTAATTGGAAAGAATCTCAATCTCAGTCTCTCAGTTAAAAAATAAGGGGGTATCATTTTCCCATTTTTCTCTTTCTTTCCTTTTTGCTGTTTTTGTAACTTATTGATTATTAATTATATATAAATACATAATATATATATATAAGAATAAAAGAAAAAGAGAGGGTACTTGAAAAACAACTGAGACACTGAGACTGAGATTTTTGGTGCCTTTAGCTGAAATCAAAAACAATCCTAACTCCCTATAAAGCAGATGTTTATGTGGATGGTATTCGTGCGTCTAAGTTTGTCACCTTCTGCTCGTAATCAAAAAAAAGAAAATATTTCTTCCAAAAAAGGGGCGTTTTTCGGGATTTTATTCGTATTTTTGCCCTGTCGTTTGATACGATTTCAACAAAAACAATTCAAAACCTAAAAAAATAGTTGGATTATGAACATATTTAAAAAGCTATTTGGTGGGCAAAAAACTACCGAAGAAGTGAGAGAAACGAAGGAAAAGGGCTTCGACAAGGTGAAATATGAAGGTATTCGTGCTCTCCGTATGCATCAATTTGACCTTGCTGCCAAGTCTTTGGAACACGCTCTGCAGCTGAATGCAGAAGATCTGGAATGCCGCGACTATCTTTCGCAGGCTTACATCTCTATGGGCGATCTGCAGCAGGCTTACGCCCAGTTGAAGAAAATCTCGGAGGCACAGTCCGATAACATAGCAGTATTGCTGCGTATGGCGGATGTGGCGTATATGATGGAGGATTATATCGCCATGACGGATGTGTGCGACAAGGCTCTGCAGCTGGATGCTGAGAATGTAGAGACGTATTTCTTCTATGCCAGAGCCTGCAGAGGGCTGGGCGATGCACCCCGTGCCGTGTCGATGCTGACTGAGGCGATAGGCAAGCGTGAGGATTTCTATGCCGCCCGATTGCTTCGTGGTAGCATCCTGTTGGATCAGGCTCAGCTTTCCGAGGCAGAACTCGATGCAACTTTCCTCTATGAGCATATTCCGGGCAACGAGGATGTGCTGTTGCTGAAGGCTCGTGTAGAGAAGGCGCAGGGAAAGATGGAGGAGGCTGAACAGACCTACGGTAAGGTGATGGAGGTAAATCCTTTCTCTATTGATGCGTATCGTGAGCGCAGCGAGGTTCGCAGAAGTCTGGGTGATAGTGCCGGTGCTGCCGGGGATGAGGCTGCTGCCAAGGAAATGGGTGCCGAAATTCCGGAACCATCAGAGGGAATAGAGCAGAAAATAAAGGAAAAAATGCAGCAGATGGACCCCTATAAGGTTTTCCATAACGAATACTGAATAATAGAATTTCATCTTTCTAACTGGAAAAAAATATTTTCCCAGTTAGAAAGATTATTTTTTATAACTACAAGTCGTCGTTCTATCTGATACCATTATCTCTATCGCTATTGTTCAGCTTACGGCTGCCTGTATGGTATTTGCGGCCATGGCTGAAGTTGAAGCTGGCAGCAAAGACAAGCATGTTGCCCTGGTCTGCAAGGCGTACCTTGTTCTTCTGCTGCACATACTTGTTGAAAAGTTCATCCTTATACACGCAGCCATGAGGATAGAATACGAATAATCCGAGAACGCCAAACTGCCAGTTCTTATAACTGTAGGTTACGGCAAGATTGGAGGTTGGCTCTCCGCCGTTTGTCTTTTCTCCCCAAAAACTCTTTTCCACCTTATAGGCACCATAGCCAATGTTCCAATTGCCCGTTATGTACCGAATTTCTGCTCCATAACTGAAGTAATTGAACTCGTGGGAATAATCCAAACCCTTTGTCTTGACATTCTGATACTCGCACATAAGGTTCAAATCCAGATGATCCTTGATGAGGTGAACTTCAGGAGTCAACAGCAGGTGCTTGTAATTATGACTCTTCTGATTCTCCGGTTTGCTCACAAAGAGATAAGAGCCATCCTCCCGCTTTTCGGGCAAGATAGAAGTAGCTATAGGCTTGTCGTAATACGTCCAGTTTCCCTCCAGGTACACAGACATCAGCGGAATGTTCCAGGAAGCCGACAAGGTATTGTTGTAGCCGGTAAATGGCTTCAGACCGCTATTGCCGTCACGCGCCTCAAAGCTGTTGGAATATTGGCGCAACTCGCTCAAGTCGGAAAGGCTTGGGATGTCTGACGTGATTTTGCTGCTCCATTTAAAACTCAGACGGTCGCTAGCCTTTGCCTGTAAAGTTACCTGTGGTCGAAACAGCCATTTGCTGTATCCGTTCTCCCCCTGATGGATGGAAGACCTGGTTGCGCCAACTCCCACCTGATAACTGAACCACTTCTGCTGTCCCTGTAGCTGGGTGAAAAGATAGAGATTGCTGTACTTCAATTCCGTATCAGCATTACTGCTTCCCACATAGATGTTATCTGTGTGGCTGATATTATATTGTCCACCTACCGATAAAGCCATCTGTTTCCAGTTCTTGCTGTATGTTCCTTCACCAATAAGAGAGCGCTTTCTACCAGTTGCATCATAACTGTAATCGGTCAGCGGAGCGTTCTTTACAGATTCATCCGGCGATTTGTTGAACGTATATTCCCTCATACGATACTGGTAATCTGTGCCGATGTAAGTACCCACCAGGTTCAGAGCCAGGTTCTGGTCATGGGGCATGTTGAGCGAATAATAAATGTCCAGAGATGGAATCTGCTCCAGCATTTTTCTGTTGTTTTGCAGATATTGATTTGCCTTGCCGCTTTCCTGATAAAGCTGGTTCATGCCTCTCACAGGACTGTTGTGATTGTAGAAATTCAACCGTACATTCAATGTATATTTGTCTGGCTCACTAAGATTATAACCCAACTGTACATTATTGGTGGTGTATAGGAACGGAGAATCATAACCTAAATAATTGCGATGTAGAGTTTCTCCTGTGGGCAGATGATAAGTACCGAGACTCTCATAGCTTCGTTCCTCTACCGAGCGATAGGAGAAACTGTAGTTGATGCTGAATTCCGATTTCTTCAGATTGTATTTGAAATAACCGTCGCTATTATTGAAACCAGCCTTGGTGCCTTGCATCGTAGAAACTCCACCCACATAACCGGCATAGCGTCGGCGGACCTGGTAGTTGATGACTGCATCCAGATTGCTGTCTCCATATTTGAGTCCAGGAACATTGATGAATTCCACCTTTGTAACTTCATCCGGCTGCAAAGCCAATACATCTTGCATGCTAGCCTTGACATCGTTGATGCGTATTTGCACATCTCCGCCCTTTAATGACAGAACTTTGCGTTCTGCTCGATTTACGATAATGGTAGGCAAAGACAAGTTGTCCAACAGATCATAACCATTGGAAGCCGTTTTCACCTGCTCTTTTGTAGGGAAGATGATTTGTCTATCTACTTTTTCTACAACCCTTGCGGCTTCAACGGTCACACCTTTCAACAGGTATGAATTCGCCTGCATCCTCACATTTCCGATGCGGGCAATAGGTACCAGCTTGCAAATCGTCTTGTAGCCTACGAACGAAACCTTCATGAGGACCTGCTTCTGTTGGCAGGGGATGACGAAATCGCCATTGGCGTTGCTCACGCCTCCACAGAGAAAGGAGGAATCCTTTGGGTTGAGCAGCTGGATATTGGCGAATTCTACAGGAAGATTGTGATTGTCTATCAGTCTGCCTATCAGCTTGCGCTCGC
>PPYF01171967.1_pt1 | contig 38414 bp, 39 predicted proteins | sample 1559871 | NCBI WGS metagenome assembly PPYF01 (sample SAMN08240021, study PRJNA423297) | Human gut metagenome, whole genome shotgun sequencing project.
CTTAATGAAATATATGACGGTGTAATTGTTAATAAGAAAGAAGGAAACGCGGCATGATCACTATTACCAAAGAGCGACTGCTGACAATCAAGCAGTGGCGCGAAACATACGGACCTGGTAGCAACGTTGTACTGCCAGCAGAAGAAGCGGAAGAGCTGGCACGGATTGCTCTGGCATCGCTGGAAGCAGAACCGGTGGCATGGACTGATGAAGAGGAACTGCGCGATGTCAGGAAGTATGGTTTCGGTGAGATATTTCAGTGTCCGCCAGATAAATATGCGGACCCGCGTCGTGTAATCTCGCTGTATCGCGAGCTGCCAGCACCGGTAGTGCCAGATGATTGGCAACTCGTACCTAAGAAAATAACACTGGAAATGGAATGTGCTCTATCAAAAGCTGATAGCTATGAAATTGGTTGGCTATGGGCATTGGCAGCCGCACCTAAATACGAAGTACAGAACGCTAAACGCGTGCAAAACGCGCTTAACGCCTGCCGCGCCGCCATGCTTCAGTCCGGAAACTTTCGGGAAAACAAGAATTCGTCAACCAATAATTTTCGGGAAATCGCGGAAACGTCAACCAACTATCCGGCAATTCCTAGTGAGGTGTTGTCCGCAATCCTGAAGGTTGCCAGGATTCGTGCCGATTTCGATGATTTTGACGGTGACAGGCGAGGTATCGGTGATTGTCTGGATGAGGCTGAGCAAGAGCTTATCGTTACCATTAACAAATATGCCAGTCAGTTGGCAGCAGAACCGATAGCGACTAATGACGTTCGAGAGCAGCAGACAGCCGTTCCGCCAGTTCCGGAAATACAGGATGATGTCGCGCAAGCAATTGAAAATCTCAAGCAGAAGTTAGTGGAATGCAATCGCTATAACTACTGCGCAGATGCAGTTAAAGGCGTAGAGGATGCCTGCCACGCTGCCATGCTTCAGGGTAGGGAACGCCTTGTTCTGGATGCCGCTACCAGAACCGCCGCAGGAGGCGAAATGATGGATGTAAAAGAGAAGGTTTTGCAGGTGATGCGTTCCCGGGCTGCCCTGCAAGATAAAGCTCTCGGCGGGGAATATCCATTCAGGATGGCAACCTGGAATCTGCGGTTGGCAATGGAGAAGGAATTTCCTGATGAAGAATGGCGGTCGGCAGATTTGCGCAAAATTCTTATGGAGCTGGCTAAAGATGGAACAGTATCCAAAGATACCCATGCCAGCCGGATTGGTCAGGCGGTATGGAGACTGGAGGTGAGGTAATAAGCTGGCCTGAAGCATTTGCGATTGTAGGCGTAGCTATGGCGATTGCCGCTATTTTTATCTTCTGGGGGTAACGATGGGAAAATTAACTTTTGTAGTCGAATTTGAGGATGGCAAAGAGCCACCTGTTAGCGCCAATCTTGATGTTGCTGGTGGCAGGCTGGTTTCGGTTCTATTTGGTGATTACCGCGACGACTTCTTTCAGCCTGAAGAAGTTGATGTAGTGCGAGAAGCATTAAACGAGCTAAGTGTTGATAACGATGATGCTCATGCGGAAATCATCAAAAAAATGGAACTGCTAACTCACTAAATTATCAATTATGGTGCTATCACCTACGACACCGAGAGAAAATTTATAATGTCAAAAGTAAATGTTTTGATTTTTTCAGCAATTGTTGGCTTTGGTTTTACTGCCGGAGTGCAGATTTATATTACGTGGGAAAAAATCATCAACTACGCATGGAGTTGTTTTATTAAGTGAGGTAAGTATGTGGAGAGGTAATAATCATGGCAAAAGCCAGATGATACTTACCGAATATAAGCTAGACCACAAAACCAATAAATCACGCTCAGTATATTTGCTCCGGCACAATAGCCGCGTAAGAAATACCGTGCTGGAACAAAATCTGACAGTTGAAATGGATAATTGCGGGGGATTCAAGCCAACAATTTCGCTTGATGATTTTCCTCGTGGTTTAAGCGAAAGAGAAGCAATGCTGAAATTAGCAGAATGGCTACAAAGATTAAGCATTGCTATTGAAGATAACTGGTCTGAACCTTAAATTTATATGATGACACTAAAACATTTTCTTGACCGCCCATTATGGGCGGCAGCCGCAGGCTATGACTTTAATTATATGGATTGCATGTCTTATACTGCCAATGCATACGACCATTCGTTCATCCTGCTGTTTAATTCTTTAAGAATATTGCCGGAAACAGAAGTTGGAGAGCTTCATTTATGGCTATTGGGCTTTATCGCGGCTGTCGTTGGTATTGCTGTATGGCCTTTTATTTTCTGGCTGGTGGCTGTTGTAGTGTGGTTTAAGTGCAAGACATACCGGAAAAAGTATTTCTTAGGTGATGGAATGACTGATATTGCCAAAATGAACATTGAAGAATGGACTAAGGAATGTGAAAAGAAATGGCGCAAAAAGAAATGACCAGAATCACTGAAGAGCGCATATCAGAGATTATTTCCCGTATCGAAATGTATGGTCACGGTGCTGGATATACGGCAGATGAAGTATTGGAAATAGCCCAGCAGATGCTGGCCTTGAGACAAAAAGAGCAACATGAAAGTAATACGTGTAGATTGAATTTTGAGCATTGGCTGGAACAGCAACGCGGAAAAATCGATGTGGACTGTGGTTGTGTGTCCACTGAAACATTCATGCACTGGCTGCGGGTAGCTTACGAGGCTGGCAACTATCCGGATATTCCGGATAGTTCGGTGCCAGCGCCAGGAAAGGGCGTCACCGGTGAACGTATCCGCATTAAGCCGCATGTTTATCGCGAACTGGTTAACCGTCTCCACGATACAGCGATCAAGTGTGCTGGCACCCAGCAATTACGAGAAAGAATTAGCCGTGTTTTGGGCGACGTTATTACACCAGATCATCATAAACAAGCCGAGAAAAGTGACCTGGAAAGGTGTCACCTTGAGGCGGCATTAAACATTAAGCCGGGGCATACGCTTGGCATTATTGATGCACTATTGGTTCATAAGATGGCCAGGGCTTTATTGCCGCTGGTGGCTGAAAAGCATGAGGTGGACCATGCCAACGAAAGCTGAATTACAGGTGCGCGTAGATGAGCTGAAAAAGAGAACGCGAGCCTCAAAAAAATGCTGTCGCGGGCGGAAAGGGAATTATCAGGCAAATTATTGCCAGAAGAACTGCCACCAGCAGATATACTAGATCGAGTGTCCCAGTGGATGAAGTCTTTTGGTTTACCGTGGGAGGCTTTTTGGTGCTACGACCATCGCAGATGGTGTGATGAACTTGATAGCAATTTTCCCTACTTTGCGGAAGGGAACACCTGCCCTCAATGCAGGGGATAGCATTTGACGAAATCGATCACCCTATCCTGAACTTCAGAAAGAAGGTCTTTTTCACGCGCCAGGACGTCAGGATATTGACGTTCTGGCCTTACCAGATGCCGGAGCTTCCCATTAAGCAGAATGGCCTCAGAAAACACTTTTACGCTGTGCTTTATCCCCTCTGTTTCACTTTTCAGCGTCAAAATAAAGCGCAATTGCTTATTAGCCTGATTCGGATTCAATACACGAATTTGCAGTTCGTCTATGCTGTTTCGCAATGGGATTGATGCCACCACACTGGTGCAGTCTCTGATTGTCTGAATTGAACGGCTAACATTGAGAACGTTATTGTGCATGTGCCTGATCCACTAACTCCTGGAGGTTTCTTGTGTCAGATCGAAATATAGCAGCTAAAAGCCAGGAAGAGCGAGACAAGGTGAACGTAGACCTTGCCGCCAGCGGCGTTGCTTACAAAGAACGGCTGAATATACCTGTGATTGCAGAGCAGGTGGCCCGTGAGCAACCGGAAAACCTGCGCGCCTATTTCATGGAACGGCTACGGCACTACCGGCAGTTAAGCCTCCAGTTGCCAAAAGGGAGCGATCCGGTGTATCAGAACGAGGATGCACCAAAAAAATAACGGCAAGATGGGGGAGAAATGTGATTAGCCCCCAGCGTGGCGCGCCTACAAACCCCGCTTTCACAAACTATGCCTTTTCAATGTATACTGTATGAATAAACAGTATCATTGAGGTAAAACGCTATGGGCTTCCCTTCTCCTGCGGCGGATTATGTTGAAAGCCGAATTTCTCTTGATCAGCAGATAATTAGACATCCTTCAGCGACCTACTTCATGCGGGCAGCTGATAGCCATCACCGTGAGGGAATATTGCAGGGTGCTTTGCTGGTGGTTGATTCCTCGCTTACTCCGGTTGATGGTTCTCTGCTTGTGTGCGCTATGGAGGGTGAATATCGCATAAAGAGATACAGGAAGTATCCGCGCCAGCACCTGGAGGACTTAAGCACCGGGAAGAAAGAGGCGTTACCAGTAGATGACGATGGATACACGGGCAGTAATGCTGTTTTTGGTGTGATCACTCATGTCATCAATGATGCCCGAAGTGGGGAATTTGATGATTGTCCGGTTATTTAAGCTGCAAAGTGCTGGTGCTTTATGCCTGTGAAGTTTATAATTGTGTACACATAACGAGTACACGAGGTGTTTATGCAATCCATTAACTTCCGTACCGCGCGTGGCAACCTTTCTGAAGTGCTCAACAATGTTGAAGCCGGGGAAGAGGTTGAAATCACCCGCAGAGGCCGTGAGCCAGCAGTAATTGTCAGCAAGGCTACTTTCGAAGCCTACAAAAAAGCGGCGCTGGATGCTGAATTTGCATCCCTGTTTGACACCCTGGACTCCACCAACAAGGAACTGGTTAACCGATAATGAGGCATATATCACCGGAAGAACTTATTGCGCTTCATGATGCGAATATAAACCGCTACGGCGGCCTGCCTGGCATGTCAGATCCGGGCAGGGCAGAGGCCATTATCGGGAGAGTTCAGGCCAGAGTTGCCTACGAAGAGATCACCGACCTTTTCGAAGTCTCCGCCACCTACCTGGTGGCTACAGCGAGAGGGCATATATTCAATGATGCCAATAAGCGTACCGCGCTAAACAGCGCGCTGCTATTTCTACGCCGTAACGGGGTGCAGGTATTTGATTCACCTGAACTGGCAGACCTTACTGTAGGCGCTGCGACTGGCGAGATATCTGTATCTTCTGTCGCCGACACGTTACGTAGATTGTATGGTTCTGCGGAGTAGATTAATGGCACGCAAATACAACAAATTGTCCCGTGAAGCGTTAAAGATGCTTCTTGATGGCGTGAGTCGCCGCGAGGTAAAGCAATACCTGGTTGGTAAGCAAATTGGTGCCAGGACCGCTATTGCTGTGTTATGCCGTCAGGAAATGGTTGTGCTTAAACAGAGAATGCCGGGCAGCAGATAAAGCCCAATCAGTGATGAAAGGTGTGATGTGAAAGCCGTAATTACTCCCTTTGTACAAAAAGAGCTTGGCGTCGCCACATTCAAAGTGGATCAGGAAGTCAGAAAGCTGGTGGAGGCTGGCCGTAAATTTATTATGGAGCCGGTGCCGCGTGAGTTAATCGAGCACATGGACGACGGCCTCGTTTTTTCCGAGCAAACCATGGCAACAAATGAGGCGTTGCAGCCGTTTTTTAACAGCGATGAGCTGTTTCGCCGTATTGGTGGAATTGACGCGCTGGTGGCGTGGTTGCGCAGGAAAGAGGGGCGATGCCAGGCCGCAGATCGTAGCTGGTGTGACAACCATATTGTCCACGCTGAACGAGACAATAGCGCGGTGTTGTTGTGCTGGCATCACGATAACCATTATCGGATGCGTGGTTTTAATGAGCTGAAAGAAACGCTGCACAATAATCGCGTTAACTGGATACTGGATGTCGCCCGTCAGGAAATGGGCCTTTCAAATAGCCATGATTTAAGTATTCAGGAGCTGTGCTGGTGGGCTTTCATGCGCAACATGATGCACCTGATGCCGGAAGAAGTCTGCCGCATATCAATAAATAAGATGAAGGCTACTCCGCAGGATAGCGGACCTCTGAAAGAGGCGGATATTCGCCCGTATGACGATCGCGCTACAGCATATGTTCAGATGATGGAAGAACGCGCCGCGCCGATGCGTGCAAAAGTATGCCCTGTGGATGTTGACTCCGACCCAGGTATGGCGCATTTCAAAATACCAAAACTTCAATCGCTAAAATTGCCCGAGTACATGGACTTTGTGGCTTCCCGTCCATGCTGTGGCTGTGGAGCTGCGGGAGCTGGCGCTCACATTACGCCTTATATCGTTCGTCATAGTCGATTATGCGCGCATGACATTTATGCTATTCCTCTGTGCCAGTCATGCCAGCGTGATATTGAGCGTGACCGCGATAATTGGGAGAAGACGCACGGTAGGCTGGCGATGCATCAACGATTGTTCTTTGATTACGCGCTTGGAGTCGGCGCTATCACAAGTCATTCGTCGAGCGTTAGATAAAATTGCTCTAATGTATTGCTATTTATTTAATCGAGGGTATTATATTCGACGTTGATTAGTTGACATGGGCTAATCAGTAGGTGACAGGATGTTACTTAACTGGCAGGGACGCCACTTCATGGAAATAAATCACTCACGAATAACATCGTACGAGATTGCGGATTACATGATCCGCACTAAATCTCTTCTATCAGCGAAAGAACTCGCAGCAATTCTTGAAAAGGAATACCCGCATCTGGATGTCGATAAGCGCGATGTTTATCTGCGCTTAAAGGCTATCGCTGTGTCTAAGTATTCGTCTGTTTTGATTGATGACAGTACACGCCCACGTAGATTTCAGATCCACTCTCTGAATCCTGAATTCTTTCGCCGCAGCCGCGCGCCGCGCCGGTTTGATGAAAAACTCCAGAACGAACTCTATATGACGCAGGACGAAAAGGAACGCCGGGAGCACCAGCCTTGGGTAATGGCGCGTCAACTTTTCAATAAGGTGGTCCGTCAGCACCGTCATTACGGTAATGCCACATCCGCACGTATCTGATTGATTGCTTGCCCGTTCCGGGCCTTTTGACATGTGACTTTCGTTACCCTCGCGTCAAAAAGAGTTTTATACGAAAGGAAGCATAAGTGACCTGGGACGATCACAAGAAGAATTTTGCTCGCCTGGCGCGAGATGGTGGTTACACCATCGCACAGTATGCCGCCGAGTTTAATCTTAACCCTAATACCGCACGTCGTTATCTCCGTGCCTTCAAAGAAGACACCAGGACAGCGGACAGCCGCAAGCCAAATAAGCCAGTCAGGAAGCCACTAAAAAGCATGATCATTGATCACTCTAATGATCAACATGCAGGTGATCGCATTGCGGCTGAAATAGCGGAAAAACAAAGAGTTAATGCTGTTGTCAGTGCCGCAGTCGAGAACGCTAAGCGCCAAAATAAGCGCATAAATGATCGTTCTGATGATCATGACGTGATCACCCGCGCCCACCGTACCTTACGTGATCGCCTGGAACGCGACACCCTGGATGATGATGGTGAACGCTTTGAATTCGAAGCTGGCGATTACCTGATAGATAACGTTGAAGCGCGGAAGGCCGCGCGCGCTATGTTGCGTCGGTCCGGGGCCGATGTTCTGGAAACCACTCTTCTGGAAAAGTCTCTTTCTCATCTCCTTATGCTGGAGAACGCCAGGGATACGTGTATTCGCCTGGTGCAGGAAATGCGCGATCAGCAAAAAGATGATGATGAAGGTACTCCGCCTGAATACCGTATCGCGAGCATGCTAAACAGCTGTTCCGCGCAGATAAGCAGCCTGATCAACACCATTTACAGCATCCGGAATAACTATCGAAAAGAAAGCCGGGAGGCGGAAAAGCACGCTTTGTCTATGGGGCAAGCTGGCATTGTTAAGCTGGCATACGAACGAAAGCGTGAAAATAACTGGTCAGTGCTGGAAGCAGCTGAATTCATCGAGGCGCATGGCGGGAAAGTGCCGCCCCTGATGCTGGAGCAAATCAAAGCCGATCTGCGTGCTCCTAAGACCAATACCGATGATGAGGAAAGGCAAACAGCCGTCGGTGGCCCTTCTCTTGAAGATCTGGACAAAGTTGCGCGAGAACGGGCCGCCAACCGCCGCGCCGATGCCGCATTGTGGATTGAGCAGCGTAGGGAAGAAATCGCCGATATCGTTGATACAGGCGGTTATGGAGATGTTGATACTGAAGGTGTATCAAACGACCCATGGCTGGAACAAGACCTGGACGAAGACGAGGAGGAAGACGAAGAAGTTACCCGCAAGCTATACGGGGATGATGATTAATGGCCAGAAGTTGCGTAACGGACCCACGTTGGCGCGAGCTGGTGGCGCTATATCGTTATGACTGGATTGCGGCCGCTGATGTTTTGTTCGGCAAAACACCTACCTGGCAGCAGGATCTGATTATTGAGTCTGTGCAGGAACAGGGTAGCAAGACATCTGTTTCGTCTGGTCACGGTACCGGGAAATCAGACATGACTTCTATCATGATCATGTTGTTCATAATCATGTATCCCGGTGCCCGCGCCATTATCGTTGCGAACAAAATTCAGCAGGTAATGACCGGTATTTTCAAGTACATCAAGATAAACTGGGCTACTGCCACCAGCCGTTTTCCATGGCTTGCTGATTATTTTGTTCTGACAGAAACCGCTTTCTATGAGGTTACTGGTAAAGGGGTATGGACAGTTGTACCGAAGGGCTTTCGTCTGGGAAGTGAAGAAGCTCTCGCAGGTGAACACGCAGATCATCTTCTGTATATTATCGATGAAGCCTCCGGTGTCAGTGATAGAGCTTTCGGTATCATCACCGGTGCTCTTACCGGACAGGATAACCGCATCTTATTGCTGTCACAGCCTACACGCCCAAGCGGCTATTTCTACGATGCACACCATAAACTGGCCAAGCGTCCTGGTAACCCTGATGGCGTTTATACGGCGATCACGCTTAACAGTGAGGAATCACCGTTGGTAACGCCAGCATTTATCAAAATGAAGCTGGCGGAGTACGGCGGGCGTGATAACCCTATGTACATGATTAAGGTACGCGGCCTATTCCCTAAATCACAGGATGGCTTCCTTCTTGGACGTGATGAGGTTGAACGTGCAACGCGGCGGAAAGTCAAGATTGCAAAAGGATGGGGCTGGCTTGCATGTGTGGACGTTGCTGGTGGTACGGGACGGGATAAGTCCGTTATCAATATCATGATGGTGTCCGGCCAGCGAAATAAACGCCGTGTAATCAACTATCGAATGCTGGAATACACAGACGTTACAGAAACGCAGCTTGCCGCCAAAATTTTCGCAGAATGTAATCCTGAGCGATTCCCAAATATCACCATAGCGATAGACGGCGATGGCCTGGGTAAAGCAACGGCGGATCTGATGTACGAGTATTATGGTATTACCGTACAGCGTATACGCTGGGGTAAAAAGATGCATAGCCGTGAAGATAAGAGCCTGTACTTTGATAAACGTGCTTATGCCAACGTTCAAGCCGCAGAGGCCGTAAAATCTGGTCGTATGAGACTGGATAAGGGTAATGAAACTATTGAGGAAGCGTCGAAAATCCCTGTAGGGATTAACTCCGCAGGTCAATGGAAGGTGATGAGTAAGGAGGATATGAAGAAAAAACTCAACCTGCACTCACCAGACCATTGGGATACATATTGTTTCGCTATGCTGGCGGATTATGTTCCCCAGGATGAAGTGCTTAGCGTCGAAGACGAAGCGCAGGTTGATGAAGCTCTGGCATGGCTTAATGAGTAAAAACTTGCTCTAATAAATTGTGTTTTTTGACTGCCGATGTTACATTGAACCTGACCTCTTGCGCCTTGAGGCATTTTCGGTTTATGCTTATCAGGCACCTCAGTAAAACGGGTGCCGGGATTGGAACCCCGGATAATGTCAAAGGCGACACAGACGCCAAAAGCGTCTTTTTTTGTGTCATGCCATCGCACGGCCATACGTAGCGTTTAGCTCAGAGATCAATGGTAGTGCTGGCTGGGCTGCCGAAAGGCAGGCCGGTTCCCTTTGACGCCGGTAGTTCCAACCCAGTCAGTGCTACCGCCATTGAGATTGGAACCTCACGCGGTAGCTCCTTAACTTAGTCAAAGGAGGCTGCCATTATGGCTACTATCCCTACCCCAACTCATCCTGAATTTATCTGGCGCTTTTACTCCTGCCAGAAACGTCACTATCACTTCGTTATTGCACCGACAGAAGATGAGGCTCGCTCTCAGCTTCCTGATGCACCCTGTATTTTCTCCGCCCGTTTTTCTACTGATTCGCGCAATTCTCTCAGTTACTGGTGCCTCCCTGTTAACACTTCTGCTCAGGAGGGACTATGAGAACGTCATTAGTCACCCGTGAAGAGATGATCGAGGCAATTGAACAGCACACTGCCTGTATCAGTACCAGGGATATACCGGGCGTTATTGCCAACTACTTCATGATCACCAAACAACTTTACCGGAGAAAGGACAAGAACGCTGTTCACCGCATTCTGTTGTCTGATATCCGCGAATACCTGCTCGAACAGGGGCATCTGAATTACGCAACCGTCGCAGCCGAAACACGCAAGGAGGCACACAGAATGAAAGCTACTAACGTTAAATCAGAAAAAGTTCATGCACCTTCAGTTCAGGAATCAGAGCTGGTGGTTGTTCAGAATCAGCCTGATGAAATTCCCGTTCTGGAATGGCAGGGAGTACGCGTCGTAACGACCGAAACTCTTGCTAAGGGGTATGGAACCGAAACTAATAACATCAAAGTTAACTATACGCGTAATGCTGATCGCTTTGAGGAAGGTAAACATTACTTTCTACTAACTGGTTCAAAATTAAGAGAATTGAAGGACAAGGTTACTCAAAGTAACTTAGTCGCACCGCGAGCAAAGCACCTCACTCTCTGGACGGAGCGTGGCGCAGCCCGCCACGCTAAAATGCTCGAAACCGATCAGGCATGGGCATTCTTTGAAAAACTGGAAGACAGCTACTTCCGGCAAAAAGAACAGCAACCGGTTGCAATCCCCCAGACGCTTCCAGAAGCTCTGCGCCTGGCTGCCGAGTTGGCTGAACAAAAGCAGCTACTGGAACAGAAGGCCCACCAGCTAAATCAACAACTGGTGGCCGCAGCCCCCAAGGTCGATTTTGCCGACCGGGTATCAGTAGCTAAAGGGATCCTGATTGGGAATTTTGCAAAGGTTGTTGGACTTAAGCAAAACGCGCTGTTTGCCTGGTTACGGGAGAACGGCATCCTGATTGCGTCCGGCGGACGTAAAAATGTGCCGTTCCAGCAGTACATCACCGCGGGGTATTTCACGGTGAAAGAAGTGGTGCTGGATGATGAAGATGGCTACCAGATACGGTTGACGCCTCAATTAACGGGTAAAGGCCAGCAGTGGTTAACTCGCAAGCTACTTGATGCTGGCTTGTTAAAACCGGTGGCGGCTGAATAATGGAAGAATGCCCGGTTGATGCCGGGCATAATTTATTGCGCGCTTTCGGGGTTGTCGTTTACTGGCTGCCCCTTCTTGGTTTTACGGCTGCGCGTAACTGATGCGGCTGACTTAACCTTTTTCTCTTCGCGAGTGATGGCAATTTGTTTTTTTACATTTTCAATATCTGCCAGGCGATATATTTTTGCTTGCGGCCAGCGGTCGCAGATGATCGGTTCTATGGAGTCATAAAGGCTAAATTTTGCTTTTTCGAATTCACCGTTGATGATAATTCCATCACGGAGAGTTTCATCGCAGATAAACACGCCACACAGTGGCACATGGTAACTAACTGATTTACCATCATTGTAGTTAGGGCTACTGGAAATGTAGTGGACGCGCAGCATTGTTTCGCTAAAGCCGTGTACGCGCATACGGAATTTTTCATCCTCCGGGTACTGCTTCATTAGCTCTTTTGTTGCTTCCAGGTTCTCTATGTATTTCGCACTGTGCTCATTGATCCCCGCGCTTTTTTGGATGCGAATGTCCTTATCAATCAGATGAATAATGCGGCCAGCGGTCATGTTGACGCTGTTCACAGCTTCTGTCTGATAAGTTGTAACCTTGCGAACACCGCGAAGGATGTTAGGCACTGGATATAAAATAGTCTTTGGGATATTGAGGTCTGGGTACTGTTCCAGTTCCCGCGCCATTAAAGTCCATTTATCAATTTCAGCCTGAATGCTGTCAGTTTCTTTGAACGGTAGAACGACAACCGGGCGTACAGGACGACCGTCGCTGGCTGTATCAACGTGTTGGGCGCGTGCAACAGCTTTTTTTAGAAAGAGATCCCTGAAGCTGACGAACTCCTGGTACAGTTGTTCGCCGTAGACATAATTTATCATTGATCCTCCTCCAGAATTGACATGGTCAATAACGCCCGGCTGAGAAAACCGGTCATTACTGACCTATATTATAGAGGGATCAAACAAAAATAATAGATTTATTAGTGCATTTATTGTGAGTCTAACTGGTTAGTTGCCATGAGATATTCGATTGTGTCAGTGAGGTCATCCAGGTCGTCTTGGGTGATGCGGTACTCCTGATTGGATATCTTTGAGTAGTGTTCAGCAATGGCGCGGGCAGCGTCGGTTTCGGCAGGGTCTACAGATAAAGCGTTAGAGCAATGTCTAACGTCGTCGATGGTTGGTTGAATGAAAGCCATAATTATGCCTCACTGTATTGACAACACAGAGCCTGAAGCTCTGACCTACTGTTTCACCCATGATCCATGCTGGGGTAATCTAACAACATTGCGCTGTGTGTAAGATGAGCAATGCATAGCTGTAATGCCGTTGTATAAGGTTTCCCTGTTTGCTCATTTCCTTCTGAGCCGCTCTACAACGCTGAAGACACATTAAATAGTGAATCCAAAGTCGTATTACGTAACGGCGGCAAAACTATAATTTATTAGAGCAATTGTCAAACAACTATGAAAAACAATCCAGTTTTTAGCTGGTGGAGTGGGATTTTTCTCTCAAAATTTATTGCTCTAATAATTCTTGATTTTTGTGCGCAGCTGGACGTAAACTCCTCTTCGGACCTGATAACTTCGTATAGCATACATTATACGAAGTTATCTTAAGGGTTATTGAACATGATCAATTTACCTGTAAATCCATACAGTTCAATACCTTATCAGGTCAAATAGTGATCACTTGATCATTTGATCAAGGTTGCGCTACGTAAAATCTGCGAAATGTTGGCAGTGTTAGTGCTCCAGATTTCGCGTAGCGCACTTAGCACCACCAATCAATCAGAGGTGAAAAATGGGATATTCAGCTGCTAAAGTGTCCACTCATCTTGAGCTTGAGAAAAACCGTGGTTACTGGCGGGCAAAAGGGTTTGATCGTGATAGTTGCCAACTGTCATTATCGCGCGGTGAAGAGAAAATAGAACGCACGCGCGGTCGCTGGCGTTTCTATGACGAGAACCATAAACAGGTAAAGGCAGAGCCGATCCTGTACACTTTACTTAAAACCATTATCTGAGTGTTAAATGTCCAATTTACTGACCGTACACCAAAATTTGCCTGCATTACCGGTCGATGCAACGAGTGATGAGGTTCGCAAGAACCTGATGGACATGTTCAGGGATCGCCAGGCGTTTTCTGAGCATACCTGGAAAATGCTTCTGTCCGTTTGCCGGTCGTGGGCGGCATGGTGCAAGTTGAATAACCGGAAATGGTTTCCCGCAGAACCTGAAGATGTTCGCGATTATCTTCTATATCTTCAGGCGCGCGGTCTGGCAGTAAAAACTATCCAGCAACATTTGGGCCAGCTAAACATGCTTCATCGTCGGTCCGGGCTGCCACGACCAAGTGACAGCAATGCTGTTTCACTGGTCATGCGGCGGATTCGAAAAGAAAACGTTGATGCCGGTGAACGTGCAAAACAGGCATTGGCGTTCGAACGCACTGATTTCGACCAGGTTCGTTCACTCATGGAAAATAGCGATCGCTGCCAGGATATACGTAATCTGGCATTTCTTGGGATTGCTTATAATACCCTGCTACGTATAGCAGAAATTGCCAGGATCAGGGTTAAAGATATCTCACGTACTGACGGTGGGAGAATGTTAATCCATATTGGCAGAACGAAAACGCTGGTTAGCACCGCAGGTGTAGAGAAGGCACTTAGCCTGGGGGTAACTAAACTGGTCGAGCGATGGATTTCTGTCTCTGGTGTAGCTGATGATCCGAATAACTACCTGTTTTGCCGGGTCAGAAAAAATGGTGTTGCCGCGCCATCTGCCACCAGCCAGCTATCAACTCGCGCCCTGGAAGGGATTTTTGAAGCAACTCATCGATTGATTTACGGCGCTAAGGATGACTCTGGTCAGAGATACCTGGCCTGGTCTGGACACAGTGCCCGTGTCGGAGCAGCGCGAGATATGGCCCGCGCTGGAGTTTCAATACCGGAGATCATGCAAGCTGGTGGCTGGACCAATGTAAATATTGTCATGAACTATATCCGTAACCTAGATAGTGAAACAGGGGCAATGGTGCGCCTGCTGGAAGATGGCAATTAGCCATTAACGCGTAAATGATTGCTCTAATTCTTTGATATTTATGGTGGCATATGAGAAAGGATTTCAACATCGACGGAAAATATGTAGTGCTGTCTGTAAGCACTAATATTCTGTCGCCATCTGTCATTGTCACCGTAAAGTTGAGCGATAGGATGCCTGATATCGACTCGATATCTGTTGCGTTCCCCGTTAAAAGCATGCGGAGTGCTGAACATTTTGTGATGAATGCAACGGAGGAGGAAGCGCGGCGCGGGCTTACTAGAGTGATGGGGGAATTTGGCGAACTCCTGGGTAAGGTAAACAATGCCCTTTCAATCAGTTCAGCAAGGTCCAAAGCGTTAACCGCTTCCATGATGAAATAAAAAAAAGCCTGGCAAGGAGCCAGGCTGCACAAAAGAGCGGGTTTGTATTCCGCATCCAATCAATCAAGAAGGAGTATAGCACACAGGTACTGAAGTGAAAAAATGTGATTCGCGAGAAACAAAATATATACCATTGCTCTAATTGATTGCTATAATTTGGCCGCAGTTTTTGTCAACTACGAAGACGTTGCCATTACTTCACTCCTTGACATCATTGGCGGCCATTAGGCCGCCTTTTTTTTGCCATATGAAAACAATCGAACAAAAACTTGAACAGCGCCGCGAGTGGCAGAAGGCAGCCAGAGAACGAGCGATCGCTCGGCAACGGGAAAAGTTGGCTGACCCCGCCTGGCGAGAATCGCAATATCAGAAAATGCGGGATTCTATCGACCGCCGTATCGCTAAACAGAAAGAGCGCCCACCAGCCAGCAAAACGCGGAAAAGTGCGGTAAAAATAAAATCTCGTGGCTTGAAGGGGCGAACACCGACGGAGGAGGAACAGACTATCGCCAATGCTCTTGGCACTCTCCCCTGCATTGCCTGCTACATGCATGGAGTAATATCTGAAGAGGTGTCTCTGCACCATATCTCCGGTCGTACCGCGCCGGGTTGTCACAAAAAGCAATTGCCCCTTTGCAGATGGCACCACCAGCATGCAGCACCGGCTGAAGTAAGAGAAAAATACCCCTGGCTGGTCCCTGTTCATGCCGATGGCGTGGTAGGAGGCAAGAAAGAATTCACCTTGTTGAACAAGTCAGAGATGGAGTTGCTGGCTGACGCCTATGAAATGGCAAACATCATGCACTAATAAATATATTATTTTTAATCTTAAATGATTGACAACTGACAAGTGACTTGAGTCAGAATCATCACACGCCCGGTACGGATGGATCCCTTTTCAAATATTCCATGGACGGCACAGTCTGAGTACCGGGCGCTACCTTCAGTTGTATTGCTAAGCCGCCGCTGGTGGCTTTTCTTTTTTGTAGGGGCGCTATGGATAAGAAAATATGCGTTGTTTCGATGAGCGTCGGCAAACCGGCGTCAATGACTGCTGCATGGATCAACAACGAGCTGATAATGGCTGAGCGGACCAGCTACCCTGAACGCCGCCGCGACATGGAACTCCAGCTGCTGCGCGAATTGCGAGAAAAAGAGGAAAAGGGTTTTATCGTGCTGGTGGAAGAGGAAAACAGCTTTATTACTGGTCGAGTTGGCCAGCGTGTAAGGTTGCGCGATCCCTTCATGAACGGCAGGCCGGTACTGATTGAAGCAATGCAGATTTACAAGGAGCTGGAACGCCAGAAAGCGATCAAGTTACCGCGCAAGGAATCCGGCAAATACATCCTCCACCAAAGCATCTTCGATTCCGAACACGATAAAAAAGGCGATGAATTTTTCAACATCAACTGGAGCGAAATAACGACAGAGCATGTTCTGACGTTACTATGTTGCTTTGCGACGGAATACAACAACGTTGCCAGCGCCGACTACATCAGGGCAATGGCTGGAGAAGTTGAAGCCCGCCAGGAACCATCGTTACTAAGTCCACTTATTAACATAATTCTGGGTACCCAGACACTGGAACAAAAAAAAGTGCCGAAAGGGGTATTAACAGGCAAGCATAATTATTTCTAATAATTTATAGTGGGGACTTTTGATGGTGTAAAACCCCATGAATTATTATTTTTTAGTTTTTTGATTCTATTTTTTTTTGCATTACCCGTCATAAAAATGAGCTTGCTTACATAATAGAAAATTATTTTATCAACACTATTACAACAAACGATTATCACTGATAACATGAGTCCTTTGAAAACAAAGGACTCACCATACTATGTCTAATACCTCGGCAAATGAAATTGTACCGCACTTACCGCTAATTTTCGAAAATGAAGCTAATGGGATTCTTCAGGATCTGGCCTATACTCCATCGCTTATGGGGTTGATGATGTTCCCGACAGAAGAGGAGCTGAAAGCAGCGAGAAGCTACATAATTAACGTTTTTGAAGAGTGTTACCGAGCCGGTCATTTGCGCATTATGGGCTTTACTAATGAAGAAAACTTGTTCGGATACGCCTTAATCTTCGGACATCCATCGGGAAATTTTCCGTTGTACTGTCATAAAATATATGTATATGAGCAATATCGTGGTAATGGACTTGGAAGTAATATACTGGCAGAAATACTTGCATTTCCAAATGAGGTCGCTTTGATTTGCCAGTCTGATTTGGTTCCTTTTTATGAATCAGCCGGAATGCACTTTAAAGGAAATTACACCACTCCATCAGTCGCCAATTTCAAAAAAACTCGCGGCATGTATGAGGGGCTTTGTTTGATGAGCACTGAAAAAAATGCAAACTCTAATGGTGTACCTATATTCATGCTGAACGATAACGATATTGATAACATCATACAGGCTATCGCATCATCGGCACCACGATAATATTAATAATTCATCTCGCCGCAGGAACTACAAACCAGTTGATTGTTTGTGAAACGCCCGGTGCAAACCGGGCCAACAAAACTCAATCAGCATTGAGAAGCAATGCATTATCTATGATGATCTGCTCCCATTCTTCGAATGCCCGGTCGCGGACGCCCTGGGGAACACTGTTTGTTTTGAAATCGATTTTCTCTCCAGCCTGTGCCAAGGCTTCAACTTCCAAATCGTAAGACTCAAACTCATAGTCCTGGTCGTCAACTTCTTCAGGCACTGGCAGTAAATGCCAGGCTGAGTATATCTGACCATTATCAAAACGCTCCTGGCTGTAGAGCGTCGCGGCTATGAGTGTTAGCGCCGGGCGGTCATAACGGTAAATTTTGCGAACGTCACGGTCAACGAGACGACCGAAATTACCATAACCGCGCTCCAGTAATAATTTTTTAATTTCCGGCCAGTATGGACCATAGCTGCGGTACAGGCGGGGATTTTTCAGTAATCGCCCGCGTAGCCCTGACAGGAAGAAATCAACGTATTCGTCTTCTGTCTTTCCTAACAACGCTGTACGGAGTACCGCCTCAAGATATGTTTTATTCGGTTTTATTGTATCAGATAGTGTGGCCATATTATGCGACGCCCGGCGAACCGGGCGCTCCTGTTATGCGTATTGTTGGATGACGGCCAGAACGTCCGCCACGTTGTGTTTTGTCTCGATAATCCACCAGTTACCTGGGAAGTCGCTGTTCTTCGCCTTCGCTGGCAACCAGCGAGCGCCGAATTTCGCCTTGATTGCGTCTTTCGCACGGAAAAGAACCCCTTTCATGCCGGAGGCTTCCTGAAGCCCAAATACCTCGCCAGCGGCGAATTTTGGTGCGTACATCATCTTCAGGTCGGCGGTGGATACGCGATAATTCAGACCAAGAGACTGAGCTATGCTGGTGGCATCACCCTGTATTGATGATAACTCTTCTTGTTTCTCGTTTCTGGCAGCAATTTCTTCCTCCGTGATGTTGCCAAGGGCCAGGTTTATCCGATCAGCGTCTGCCTGTTTCTCTTCATCGGTGCGCCCGGCAAGTACCGTGTTAATTCTGTGCAATATCTCCACATGATTCTTGCGCATGCTGAGCAATTCCGGCGTAACCTCGTTAAGGTCCACCAGCCCAAGGATGGCAAGGTCGGTAAACATTGATACCAGGTTGTAGGTCATGCGATAGCTGAGTTGCCCATAGGCTGATGGCAACTGCACCGCATCCATTTTATAGGCATCCATAAATTTAGAGCCGTCGTTTACGACATCCGCAATTGCCGGTGTGATTTTTCCTGTGGTGGCGGCCTCCCTGATTGCTGTTACCCACGATTGAGTCAGCGCGGCGACTGCATGATTCAGATTGACTTTCCGTTCTGCTGCAATGCGCGCGCTTGCTGCGTCCATTGCCTGCTTGATCTCGTCTTTATTGCTGTAAATGCCAATGGTGCCAAACTGTGCTGTGGTGATCTCATAATCTGACGCCCGGAACTCATTGGTACCGAAAATGGCATTGGTGACTTCAAGTTCAGAATCCCCGTTACGAGTAGCCCCCTGGCTTGTTTTCTCCGGCATTCTGGCGATCGCATCCGCTATTTTCTCCTGAATTGCTTCAGGGGATAGCGTATCTCCGTATGACGCGATTACATCGCCATAATTGGAGCCAAACAGTTCAACCAGGAATGCTTCTGCCGAACGGATCTGGCGGTTATTCCCTTCCGACATCATACCAAGCACCCATTTTGCAATTGACGACTTCAGCGCGCCGTCACGGCGATCCGGGTAAACCGCATGCTTCAGTGGGTCCGTATAGGTACCAACAAAATCAATGCTATAGCCTGACTCTGTAGTCTGAACGCCGTATGAGTCAGTGATTTTGATCATGCCGCGCTGCTGGAAACGGTAGAAATCGTCACAGGAAACGATGTCGTTAATCCCGGCGATGGAGACGCCACCACTGATTTTCTGCATAACAGCATCTTCATCGGGAGTTACATCAACCTGTTTATCCAGCGTCTTCACATCCCAGTTACCAGATTTGGTGCCTTTGAAGGTGAAGATGATCTCCACGTCTGCGCGCTGGCTGTCGAAGTCCAGCGACTTAATGCGAACGATATCACCGGCACAATCGTAGTATTGGCCTACACGCCATGAGCGATCGCCGATAACAAGGAACTCACTCGCATGGTTAACCAGGTCAGGATCAACATCCAGAATGCCTTTATTTAATGCATCCTCCACCAGCGGGCGCAGGCGTTTGATATCCGTCGCGGCCTTCTGAGTACGGTTCAATAATTTCTCATAGCGGGAGATGGCTTGAGAGATATTAGCCTTGCGCTGAATGGCGCTTTTCAACGACGCGCGATACTGTGCTAACAACATACGGTCTGTGTGATGGACACTCCCCCAGCGTGCCTTCCAGTCTGCGTTATCCGCTGCCTTGGCCATTGCCGCCTGTTTGAATTTAGCTACCTCGGCGGTGGTCTTTTCAAGTTCCGCTTTGCTTCGCTCTAATTCAGCGGTAAGCACCTCCACATCCTCACCAGCTGCGTGCTGCGCCTTGATGTAGTTCTGAAGGTCGATAGTAGCCTGTTCTTTCTGGCGAGCGCGTTGCGCGGCTTTCGCCTTATCCATTTGAACCTGCATCATTGCCAGACGTTCGCCATCATCCTTAGCGGTATACATCTGCATTTCGATCATATCGTTGGCGTCGGCGTTCTCCATTTCTGACTTATCTGAACGGAGGATATCGGAGATCCAGCCTGCTTTACGCTTCAGCGTCTTCAGTCGGTATTCATCGAAAGAACCCTTGCCGCAGTAGTAGTGAACGCGAACGCTTGCACGGTTGGAGCCAACTCGGGCACCGCGACCGTTTCGTTGCGCAATACTGGCTGGAGTCCATGGCAACGTCAGATGATGGATGTCAGTCGTTCCTCGATGCAGGTTGATACCCACCTCTGCCTTTTTGTTGCAGATGATGATCGGAGTCCGGCCCTCCTGGAAGTCGGCTGCAATCTTTTCCAGACCGCCCAACGACATTTCATTTTGCTGCGCGATATAGGCGTCATACAGAGCCATTTGCTCGTTGTATTTCGCTATCTGTGCATCTGTTGGTTCATCCGGTAACTCTTTCGGCGGTTTAACCGCTTTCAGTTTCTTACCGGTTTTACCTGCCTCGGCAACCGTCTGAGCATTCAGTATCCCCACCTTTGAAGGTTCAAGGTTAAGAGCATTGCAGATAATGCGCTTGAGCTTCTGGTGCTGCGTTTTTTCATCGGTGAAGATGATTTGCTTACCTTCCGGGAAAAACTCCTTCAGCGTGGCAATCAGCTTCGCGTATTTGGGCGTAACGGGGTGAGTTACGGTCTGTTCGTCAATGCCAAACCTGGCCAGGCGCTTATTCACTTCCTGCTCGAACGCTTCCGGAACCTGCAACTGAATAAACTCGCCCTTATCTATCAGGGAGTATTGCGATTGCTGCGTGATTAAATCATCACTGTCGTCGTCTTCGCTGGTGGCTTGTTTAGGCAAACTGTCCGCCAGCTGCTGCACCGCATCGGCGTACTCCGGCAGGAAACGATAGGTGATCCGGCGATAGTACAGGTCCATGTCAGTACATACGCGGTCCATATCCCTGATTATTGAGAAGATCGGACGGGCCTTCTCGTGCTCAATCACGCCGTCTTCATTGACCGAGGTCGTTACGCCATTGTTGGCTTTGGCCGCCGCTTCCGCCTGCTGACGCAATTCTTCATACGCCGCCAGTTGTTCTTCAGTAAGTGGTGCATCCTGCTGGTGTTCGTCCAGCTCCGGGATCTCCACGGTATCCTTAACGTCTTCCGCCGTTTTAAGCGTTACCCAGCGATGGAATATACCGCGCAGCGCATCAAGGTTTTCAAAGCCCACCAGCGCCATTTTTTCTTCAACTTCACCGCTGATTTTCTGTACCGTTTCCAGCCTGGTCTTGCCGAAGAATTTAACGAAGTCATCAGGACCGTAGATCCCCATCTTCTGCCAGTATTCCTTCGGCAGAACATGAGAAAGCATGTTGTATGCATCGATCGGGGTGTTAACGACTGGCGTTGCAGTCAGGAGAACCGGCCCGCGCCCGCCATTCTTTTTCATCAGGTACGCGTTTTTGATTGCCATATCCCGCGCCGATTGCGCCACCGCGCTGGTGGGCAGATAGGCCAGTTGTGACGCTTCGCGACCATTTTTATAGCTATTGCGGTAGTTGTGGCCTTCGTCGGCGATCACACTATCGAAGCCCATATCCTCAAAGTACGGATATTTCTCTGCTTTTTCGGTACCGGTATCTGAATACTCCGACAATACCCGGCGACGCGCCGCCTCTTTACGATGGGAGTCGGAATCCATTGCGCTGGCTACGCGCCCGGCGGCAACGAAGTCATAAAGCATGTCTTGTGCATGCTCATCTACGGTGTCATCACGTAGCGGAATGCGGGCGTATTGTTCTTTGGTAAACACGACTGCACGGTAGTTTGAGTGCGGGATCGCGTTCATCCGCGCCGTGATAGTGGCTTCATCTGCCAGCTTAAGAGCATCGCGCATAACTGGAGTGCCATCAGTACCAAGAACAGGTTTACCGTTCTCATTGAGCACCGGCACCTGGCGAATCTGATCGCCATCCATCAGCACATCAAGACCGACGAACAAGTAGTTACTGAATGCCTCTTCACTCAGGAATTCTTTTGCTTCGTAATACCAATTTTCCAGCACTGATTTAGGCACTACATACGCAGTACGGGTAGAGCGACCGTTCTCATAGTTGAACGCCTCAAGCGCCAGCGCGGTCGTGGTTTTACCCAGCCCGGTGCCGAAGCCCAGGATGCCGCGCCCATCTTCGGACAGTCGGCGCACCTCGCTATTCTGGTAATCAAATGGCTGGCGCTTACCGCTTAATCCCTTCAACCCAAGCGGATCGCCAGAATGTTCATACGGGATATTGCTATTGAACACATCGTTGTATTTGGCAACCAACTCATCGTAGCGATCGTGCGTCTTGATCCACTTATTGAACTGGTCCTCAAGCAGTGCCATCTGCTCGCGGTAGCCGTTCGCCGTCGCGCTATCTTTGCCACCGATACGCGCACCATTGAGATACTTTTCCAGCTGTGCCGGGAACCCGGTCGCGTTTTCACCTGATTTACGGTCCCACTCGTAGCGGATCTCGCCTGTTTCTTTATCCTTACGCTGGACGACACCGTATCGGTGCCCGACGAACAGGCCATCACCACCGTGATAGGTGTCAGAAACCATTTCGTCGCCTTCCAACTGCACTGACTGCACATAGCGCAGATCCGGATAGCCGTTTTCCTGCAAAAACTCCAGAATGACGGAACGGTCGAACCAACGGCTATTGAGCTTAAAGCGGATATTCTCTGCTGGCGTCTTGATGCGCTTCTCTTCGATCGCTGCCAGCTGATTAAGGACGTTGTTCTTTACTGGACCGTCGGGGAGCGTGGCGAGGAATTCCTGTTTTGGAGCCACTATCTCGTTAATGTCGCCGCTGGTGGCGCGGGCGAACGGAACAATCCCGCCATACGGTGAAACCGCAATGCCAGGGGTGCTGGCCAATAAATTAAGCAACTCGTCATCACTGGCTGGCAGTTCGCCGGTAAACGCAAGGCGGAAATCATCGAGCTGGATTGGATCGCGAGTGAGATCACTGTAGAGATAACGCAGGGTGTCCTGATAGCTGGTGGAGTCATAACTGGCGCTGGAATCATGCGTAACCAGTTTTCCTGTCAGCTCGTCAGAAATAGTGCCATCCAGCTTAATTGCACCACGGAAAGCAAACCAGGCGCGCGCACCGCTCCCCGATAATTTCGCTATCGGACCGCGACCGGGGTTACCAAAACGGTCAATCTCTGCCTGCAAACGGGATACCAGAGAAAGGCGCTGCTGTTCGATTTGTTCAGCACTATGCCCGGCGGCCTTCATGTCCTGATATTCAATTAACATCCGGCCAATCATCGCCCCGCGATACAAGCGTTCACGGTATTTTTCAGGCTGGCTGTTAATCCAGTCCACCAGCTGCACCATATCGTCGCTGATTGATGTGGTGTACTTATCGCGGACATTTGCCATCTGGGTAAATGTCATGCCGAGACGGCCTTCTGTTGTAGTCAGGTTACGCTGAAGAGCCTCCCAGCTATCCGCGCCATAACTGGCAGCATCGATCTTAAGTTCCTTCCCTGCATCAGCTTCAATCCAGCGACCACCAGCATATTTTTGCCATACGCCATTAATCAGGCGCATTTCCCCTTCACCAACAACGTCTGCGGTCGGTGACGGTTCAGCCATATCGAGCAAAGACCAGTCGATACGGCTTTCGAAACGATGAATCAGCTTCGCTTTAAGAGCCTGGTTATCAATCTGACCGTCGGCACGAACCTCAATACGCCCCTGGAAGCCCTTTTCCTGGGTGCCATGAACAAACCGGCGGCCATCCTTTTCAAACCACTTGCCAGAAATAAACGTTGACCAAAGCACATTTGCCGATTCGAGAGTGCTTTCATCCACCAGGGGGATTTTCTCAGCCATCTCTGCCGGATGTTTGCGCATCAGCACCACATCTACGACCGTACTGGTCCCGTTAGCGTCAAAAGTACCGGTAGGCAAGCGGTGGGCACCAAGAAATTCAGCTTTCCGTGATAGGCGCAGGCGTAACCGCTTCATGTTTGAACCTGAAACAATGGACGGCGGCACAATCACGCACATGAATCCGCCTGGCTTTATCTTGTCCAGCATGCGGAGCATGAAGTAAGAACCCATGTCCGTTTCTTCTGCGTAAGGCTTATCGATGTTGCGTGTGTTATCACGACCACCGAACGGAACGTTACCCACAACATGGTCGAATGAATCGTTAGGCGTGCTTACAGCCAGTTGTTCGAACGGAGAAATCTGTACGCTGTCTTCCGGGTGCAACAGCTGGTTTATACGACCGGAAACACTGCTGATCTCAGTCGCGGTCATCACCGTACCAACCGGTTTTGTCTCATTAAAAACGCCGGTTCCCGCCGATGGTTCCAGAGTGTTACCTACGTCCGCGCCGTAGAGCTTCATGATCTCCCAGACACCTTCAGCGATCGGCTTTGGTGTGTAATATTCGGAGACGGACCCGCCAATGCCGCCTTCGCCGGTGTACCCAGCCAGGATCTGGCGCTGTTCATCTGTCAGTGTCGCGCCGTCCACCAGCGAATTAAGCAAATCTATCGCCTTCTGATTTGCCTCCCGGCGTAGTCGGTCATAGCTTTTGCCTTCCACCTTTTCCACGCCGTATCTAATCGGCGCTCGGTGAGATGTTATTGCCCTAATGTATTTCAATATTTCGCTGACACTTGAACAGCGAAACACCCCCATAGATAGCTTGTTCATTGGTAATCCTTAACAAGTGACTAGTGTTAAATTCCGTTCAAACACGATGCGAATTATTCTAATTAAGGTGCAATCTTGGCAGACAATAAAATCACGCTATCCTCGGTCAGGAAGGCGCTGGCGGGGGTTTTTAAAGACAACGGAGAACGGGACAACATCCTCCTGTCCGCGCTGGCTGTGCACGGCGGAAGTGGGTATTTGTTTTCTCGCGCAGGGGCACCGGTACAACTGTCCGGCTTCTTAGGCGGCAAACCGGGCGATAGTGGCATGGCTGGCGATGGGCTGGTGGACGGAAGTCGCTTTATCTTTGATGAAGTTCAACTGCCGGAAGACCGCTTGCAACGCTATCCGCTACTCGAAGAGATGGCGGTTTACAGCACGATCGCCACCGCGCTGAACATCCATATTACGCACGCGCTCTCTTTCGATAAGAAGACCGGGCAAACTTTCTCTATCGTGCCGGTACATCACGGAAACGATAGTGACTATGACGCCGCGCAGGCGTTGTGTGACGAGCTGATGAACGACATCGGGCGAACCATCAACAAAGAGGTCGCCGGGTGGGCATTTATCATGTCTGTATTTGGGGTGGCTTATGTCAGGCCATACGCCAAAGAAGGCATAGGGATCACGTCTTTTGAGTGCTCCTATTACACCCTTCCGGGCTTCATCAAAGAGTTCGAGCTCAGCGGCAACCTGGCGGGATTTAGCGGCGATTATCTGAAGGACGCGTCAGGGAAAATGGTTTTTGCCGATCCGTGGGCCATTATCCCTATGAAAATCCCCTACTGGCGGCCTAAGTCAAACCTTATGCCTGTGCACACTGGCCATAAGGCTTACAGCCTGCTGGATAATCCGGAAGAGCGCACACCGATTGAAACCCAGAATTACGGGACCAGCTTGCTCGAATACGCCTACGAGCCGTACATGAATCTGCGTTCGGCGATCCGCTCACTGAAGGCAACGCGTTTTAACGCGTCGAAAATTGACCGAATCATCGGCCTGGCGATGAATAGTCTGGATCCGGTAAAAGCAGCCGATTATTCACGCACCATTACTCAGACGCTTAAACGAGCAGCTGACCTGATGGAAAAGCGCGCACGCGGCGCGAATAACATGCCTACGGTGACCAATACTCTGCTGCCTATTATGGGCGACGGCAAGGGACAGATGACTATTGATACTCAGACCATCCAGGCTGACATCAACGGCATTGAAGACATTCTCACCTATATGCGCCAGCTGGCGGCAGCACTTGGCCTCGATTACACCCTCCTGGGGTGGGCAGATCAAATGTCCGGCGGGCTTGGTGAAGGTGGATTCCTGCGCACGGCAATTCAGGCCGCCATGCGCGCCTCATGGATCCAGCAGGGCGTAGAAGAGTTCATTCAGCGGGCTATCGATATTCATCTTGCTTTCAAGTACGGCAAGGTATACCCGGAAGGTGATCGCCCGTACAAAATCGAATTCCACTCCGTTAATACCGCTCTGCAACAAGAGCACAACGACAACCGCGACTCGCAGGCGAACTACGCCACCATCGTTACGCAAATCCTCGATGCCGTCAGCAATAACAGCGTCCTCGCCAATTCCGATGCATTCAAACGTTACCTGTTCAGCGATGTGCTGGAGATTGACGAAAAAATCTCTGAAGCACTGGTGAACGAACTGAAAGCGAAAAGCGAGGACGACGATCACCTGATGGATTCCATCATCAAAACACCGCCACAGGAACTGGCGCAAATCCTTGAATCGGTCTTTAAAGAGGGAAACGATAATGACTGATGTTTTGAAAACGGTCACTGACCGCTTTTGTCTCTATAGCAATGCTCGAAAAGGTCGCCAGAACGGGCGACAGTATGTATTAAGCGCGGTAAAGACCATGCTTGAAAGCAAGGAAACTCAGGAAGGTTTACGCCTTGGTGAGCTTTTCGGCTATTACGGTCACGGTCGCCGACAGCTGACCGGCAAACTGGAAGTACCAGAAACCAGCGTGATCATGGTGGAAGGTCGCCCGGTCGTAATCGACAATGTTCCAGCGTGTCGCACAGTGGCTATATCTGTTGACGACAACGGCATCGTTACCCATACACAGGAAATTCTTAACACAGAGCCGGGTAAAATTGTCGCCGCGATGATCGAAAGCCGAGCTGGTGGCTGGAGCTGGGCCACTGGCGGGCGCGAGTCCGGGAAAATCGCTGTAACCACCAGCTTCCATGGTGTGGATTATGTGACAACGCCGAACTATATCAGTCTGGATCATCCTGCCAGCGCCGGAATGTTTGAAAGCGCGGATTCTAAATCTCTACTGGCAGAGTCCCTGGCGGCGCATGGGTACTCCGACGAGTCAGTGCAGGCAGTTATATCCCATTACGGCAAAATGGCTGAACTGGAAATGATGGTGGAGGCGACAGAGCGTACGGCAGAACTGGAAACCGCACTACTCGAAAGCCAGGGCCGCCACCTCGAAGCAATGGCCAAGATCGCAGATGCTGAAGCGCGAATCGCTTTGCTGGAGGAAACAGCGGGTATCCGCGACGATGTGCTGGCAGCAATGCAAGACGAACTGGATAACCTCCCGATTTTCGTCTCCGCCGCCCAAAAAGACGCATTCCGCCTCAAAGAACCTGGTGATGCAAAAATCGTAGCCACGCTTTTCGAATCTCTGATCAAGGTTGGCGCGCGCAACTTGCCTGTCACCAAGAAAATTAAGGAGGTTCCGCAAGCGGCTAACGTCCAGGCACCGCGTGAGACAAGCATCATCACGTTTAATAATTCAATCAATCCGTTTAAATAACCATCAAAAATAACCCCGGCGGCTGCCGGGGTTCTCGTTAACTATTATCGCCTTCGTCTGCGTGCCATATATTTTCGCACCGCGCGACGTGGGCAATCTGAAGCGGTTTCTTTCTGCTGCATCAATCTTGCAGCCATGCTCAAAAATGTCAGGCACAGCCGAAGCCCGGCATATAATAGCGGTTCCAGTGGCCACGTCTCATTGAGCACATATACCGCCATGAAAATCGAGTCGAAAACTATCGCCGCCAGCGATAACTTCATTGTCGAAAGTCGGCGGAGCTGCCGGAGTTTATTCATTGACCAGTCCCGTCAGGCAAAGCTGACGTTCTTTTTCACGGCGAATCTTTAAGCCTCGCAGTGGCACGCCGTTACTGTTCACGAAATCAGGGAGATGGTTACACATATTCACCCATTCCCCTTTCTGCGCCCACTTGTGGATGGACGTTTCTACTCGCATGCCTCGCGCTTTGCTGTAGTAGGTCCGTAAACTATTGCATCCCATATTGAATGCCGCGCTTGTCATTGCACTGAAGGCATTATCGGGCATGTCTTTGCCCCGGAAGTGCTGATTAATACAGCGTTCAGCGATCAGGATATTCTTTTCCCAATCAGCGGCGATTTGCTGGTCGGTTTTTCGCACGCCTGGCGTTACCCCGTGTGTATTACCAATCCCGTCAGTCCATACACCCGCCGGGCACATGTATGGGTCACGTCGGCAACCTTCAGCGTTTCCGATAAGCTCAAGCCCCGCCTGGTTGGTTCGCACATTGCCATTACCCATCACGATGGTAATCATCACCGCGATAGCGCAAATTGCACCGCCTCCTGCGGCTGTTTTTCCCTTCATAAAGACCTCATAAGCGAATTTTTTACGCTCCAGGACAACACCCATTCACAGCCAATACCGACTGACTCGATCCCTTTAGAAGGCACAGGATAATGCAAATCACTTGTTAGCTACGTTTCAAAGATATACATTATTGCTCTAATTAATTTATTTTATTAGGTAAGATAAGTGGCACAACGCGGTGTAAACAAAGTCATCCTGATTGGTACCCTGGGGCAAGACCCGGAGATCAGGTATATACCAAATGGCGGAGCGGTCGGAAGACTCAGCATCGCAACGAATGAATCATGGCGCGACAAGCAAACGGGCCAACAGAAAGAGCAAACAGAATGGCATAAAGTCGTTTTGTTCGGAAAACTTGCTGAAATTGCGAGTGAGTATTTACGAAAAGGTTCTCAGGTCTACATCGAAGGGAAACTTAAAACCCGTAAGTGGACAGATGACGCCGGTGTAGAACGTTACACGACGGAAATTATCGTCAGCCAGGGCGGCACCATGCAAATGATCGGCGCTCGCCGTGACGATTCACAGTCCTCAAATGGCTGGGGGCAATCAAACCAACCTCAAAACCACCAGCAATACAGTGGTGGCGGTAAACCTCAGAGCAACGCCAATAACGAACCTCCAATGGACTTTGACGACGATATTCCGTTCTGAATGTGTAAAAAACGACTGAAAGAAAAGCGGTGGTCCAGACGCCAACAAAAGCACGAACTCGCTAAAAAACGCCAAAGTTGGCAATGGCACGCGTTTTTAACGAACAGAACACCACGAGATATTGCTTTCGCTGGTGGGAAAACATTCCTAACCCACCTGAAGACGCAATACATCAGTTTTTAAGCAGAGAAAAGACTATGACAGCACAAAAAACTAAAACCATTCAATACCGCCTACGTAATGGCCAGAGTGTCGAAGTGACCATCAATAATGATGGAGTACCTGGCGAAAAAGTTTCTATCTCTGATCTGGCTATCGAAAAAACCATCATGTGCCACCTTGGCTTTACTGAAGAAGTGAGCAAAAAGCATGGTGTAGCAATCTGGAGCGCAATGGATACTGGTATGCGCAAATTCATTACTGCTCGTACCCCAGGGATGACCATGATGGACCTCATGCAGATTGCGCCGCTGTTTGAATGTGAGCCTTTAGATGTATTCAGCAATCCAGCTATCTGCCAGCAGTTATATGGTGAGATGAAACTCGCGGTTACCCCCATTGTGCTGCATGAAGGATCGCTTGCTGGCGTGTGGAAAGTAGAGCGTATTTCAAGCTACATGCCTTTCCATGTCAACGGCGTAATCACTGGTGAAAATCAACCTGTTTCCGTTATAAAGTCAGACCTCAAGCGCGCAATTCTTGAAGCAAGTTGTCGAGTTGTCGGGCTGGGCAAACAGTCTTATGTTTCCTTCCCGGCTGGCCCTGAAGGCCCGGCAGAAATTCTGATTATGGATGCCGATCTGCTCTGGCAAATACAGTTTCTGATTGGCAAAAGCATCATCCGCGCTGAAGAACTCGATCAGTACATTACCTGCACGATGACGGATGAAGTCAAAAGTGTGGCTATAGCCAATGCCCGGAACCTATGTCGTGCTGCATTAACAGAACTGCAAGAAAACACCACGGAAGAAGTGGAAAGCGATTAAAAAAAATCCCGCCGATTGGCGGGATTTCTTCAATATACGATCTGGTCTACATGATCACCAAAATCATCGTCGTCGTCCTCATCGCCACCATCTACTGCTGGCCAATCAACAAACCAGCCAGCGTAAAGATGCAGCGTTCGGAGAACATCACTTGCGGGAGCATCAAGGGTGTTAACGAATCCCATATAGCTATTGGGATTTGCTCCAGCTATGGCTTCAGCGATCATGTCCTCGGTAATGTCACCGGAGATAATGCTTAAACGCCCGGAAACTTCTTCATTATCATCAAATTCGATAATGGCATCTCCGCCTAATGGCGCTGCGATTTTAATCTGCATTATTTAGCTCCTTTGCCACACCTAATAACAGTTCCAGCAATCCGTCACCATTCATCAGTGATGCGGCAGCGGCCTCTTTGTCATGATACAACTGAAGAGCCATAGAGAATACTTCCGTTGCTGACGTTTTGGAAATAGTCGGTGATTTCTGCCGAATTTTCCCGGAATTACTCACTGAGGCTGGCGGGTATACCTTCGCCATATAAATATTACTCAATCGAGATCTGAAGCACCATTCAGGCTTGCCACGCCCACCGATATTAACGAAAGATGGCTTATCCCCTTCAACATTGGCCTTCAGGAATGACCGGGCTTTCTCTAACAAACCAGGGTTACTGTACTCAAGATGATGACCCAGCTCGTGCCACAGTGCACTTGCATTTTCATCGTTCAAATTGACAGCAACAACACCATTAAGATTTGCATATGCCCTTCCCTGGTGGTGAACCACCTTTGTTAAGGTCGAAATTTTACCGCCGGTCAGGCGATAAATATCAGCAAGTTCCTTGCGCAGGTCTATCCCACCATTCTGTCCAGCGCGGGCTTCTTCCACTTCTTCCGTGATAAAAGAGTCGGCCCACTCAAGAGCTTTTTCTTCAGATACGGATGAGTTGGCGATCGCACTGTTCATGGCAGATAACACTTTCTCGTGGACCGAACCCATACTTCGCTGATTCATTTGCCAGCGTGTCTGCGGGTTATATGAGAATCGCTTAAGTAGTTGGTCAAGCTGCTCAAGTTCTTCTTCACTGACATACTTTTTAGCCTCACCAATAATGCCAGGGAGAATATTGCCGTTAGGATTAAACGCTCGCGAAAGGAAGAGTTTCAGCGCCCCCATGCCCTCCGATGCTTCAATATCACCAATAACCCGGTTAACAATGGCCGCACTCTTCGGATTAGCATCCGCCAACGCTCTGGCTACGATTTGCAGGGACGATACGACCTCACGCTGCATATCCGTCCTGATCTCATCAATAAACTCTGGCGTTATGCCGTGCTCTTTAAGGATATCCCGGCCTTCCGCCGTTACCCCATCGATATCACCGACATGTTTATTAACACGACTTTGCAATGCCTTAAATGCCTTCAGAATTCCACGGGCATCATCCGCTTTACTAACGGCCTTCCTGAATGCTGGCAAGAAGTCAGAGTTAACCTCATTTTGTTGATCGGCCCACTGAATGGAGGCTTCTTTCATCTCGTCCAGAGTCAGATCACCCAACGCGGTATGGTCTGTGAATATGAGCGACAACCTCTGAACCATTTCTGCCAATGGTGATGCCGAATGCGCCGCGCTAAGGAATGCTTTCACCCTGGTTGGGCGAATGGAAAACCAGTCAATAGCTGGTGGCATATCTCCGTTTTTTATCGCCTGCGCTATCTCATCAAAGCCGTCGCGCCCAAGGGAGGATGCGTGATTTAACAATCCGCGAAGTAACGAATTGCTGATACCGAATAATCGGCACCATTTATTCACGTCGGCAACAGGCATTCGAACAAAATGCGCAAGCACTTGTACAAGCTGTTCATCCTGGGGATCTGTACGGGAAAGCAGCCTGATCAGATGAATAATGTCTTTGATGCCGGATGCCCGATGTAATAGCAAGCTGGTATATGGAGCAACACCGTTGTAACTACCGCCGGAAACGGACTCGAAAAGACCGCCGGATATCCCTTGCATGCCTTCGTTTTCCAGTTCCTGAGACACCTGGCGAAGGATATCCTGTAACGACACATCACCACCGCCAAACATATCCCCCAGCGCCTGGCCCTGGTGCTGTAACTCATCATTGATACGTTGAGCCATCAATTTAAAGGCGGTGGCCATACGCTTCGCGCTACGGTTATTCGCGACGATGAACAACGCGAGAGCTTTCACTTCCGGGGCTGTTTCGCTGAACATATCCCCCTGAGCAATAACATCGGTAATATGTTGGCCTGACTCCTTCGATTGCCTTACCAGGTCTACCGCATCTTTCAATGCCGCCAGCGCCTTTTTATCGAGACTATCCGCTGTCTCAATACCATCAACAATAGTTGTCACAGCCTGCTTGTGCGCTTCTCCTGATAAAGCCTGCATCTGGACAAAATCATTGGCTGCCGCATTAAGCGCCGTCAGAACATTACGCATATCCGGATCAGGTTCTTCTGCAACCATTCTTACCAGGCGCGCATCCTTATATGCCTTGGCAAAGATCGCGTTTTGTATACGGTCAACAAGTTGCCGTGTTGGTCGCCCATCTTCCGTTACAAGTCCAGCAGCCTGTGTGGCACCAACTTGCGTCATGAATCCGCGAATAAACGCGTCATTACTGCGGCTAAGCAGATCTCCGCTTTCTGATGGGTTAAACAGCGCCATCATCGCCGGAGTTATGCTGTCGGCATCAACAAAAGCCTTTTCACTGGCTGCCATTTCCTGGAGATCAGAAATATTTGAGTCCTTGGCAAACTGAACACGGTCAACCTTCGTTAACCGGCGGCGCACCAGTACCGGAGCCGTCATTGATTCAACCTTTTCAGGTCGTATTCCGAATTCGGTCGCATGTTCAATCAGGTACTCCCGATACCGATCCGCATTACCGTCCTGATAGGCTTTAATGATCCCCATGGTCCTCCCATTACCTGACTCAACGGCATTGTCCTCACCAATTATCGGCGCGCCATGGCTGGATAAACCGGAATCAGTAAGCTGAGCAGGCCGCAAATCTTTGGATATCTGGTTAACCTGAAGAAGGCTGGATGCGCGGGTCCGGTCGCGCGGTTGAAGTTCCTGGGGATAGTCAGGATTAATTTTCCCATCCAGAGTATTGGATACCAAAAGAGCTGAGGCATCGACGATATCAAACGCTGTTTTTACCTCGTCTCCCTTCGCTGTCACCACATACGAAACCCGCCCATAATCGGGCAGGTTCTTTAGCAGCTCGATCAGCGTTTCTATGCTGGTGGCCATTACCACCTGATCGCTTAAGCTCATCCCTGTTACGCCTTATGCTGCCTCTTTAATGTTGGCGGCTATCCATGCCGCCGTGTGCTGTTTAACCTGGTCCAGGTCGATGTATGTGCCAACATATTGATTCAAATCCTGCAAGGTACCGATAAATGCATCGGTGCTCTGATCGACGAATTTATCAGCCAGGAAATCAGCAACCAGTTTTGGCACACCATCATGTTCCGAAGGTTGTTTTTCCTCGCCACTACCACCGCCGGACGCGCCGTACCCCATCTGTTGCATGATCTGGTCAATTTCATCGCTGATATCCAGCAACTCCATACCACTCGCGGTAGCCGCTTTGGACATCAGAGCATCCAACTTATCGCTGAGATCCATTAACTCAATAGCTGATAGTGTCATGCCGCTACCCCCGCTTTCTGGATTGCTACCAACAGATCAGCCAGGTGGCGAGCTGCGCCGTTAACCAGCTCTTCGTTTTCCTCAAAACGTCCGGCAGCCTGAAGGGCTGCAATCGCTTCCCGGACATTGCCCCGGGCGTTACGGATCTCCGCCATGTCAGTGCTTTGCATATCCATCACGTTATTGAGATATTCAATGGCTTTATTAGCCTCTGCATCTGCTTCGCTAACCGTTTCATCAGGCTGTGCCGGGGCCGGTTCTGGCTGAGTAATCTCACCGACTTCGGCCTGCAATGCATTGATCATGCTCTGCACCATTTTCTCGGTGCCAGCGCCCCCAGGAAACGCAATATTGGGGAAAGTTTTTTGAAACTGAGTTTTCAGCATTACGCGGAACTCGTCTGGTGAGCTGGTGGCCAGCTCCAGAGCTTTTTGTGCATATTTGCCAAACGGACCATTAGTAAGTGTCTTCGCCAGGAAATCGAAAGAATCCTCGCGAGGCAATAACTTCAGGTCGTACTCACTCATTTGCTGATCAGAAAGCGGGGTATCGTAAGTAGCAATGCCGTAGCGTGCATATTCATAATACGGGTCACCTTCATCAGGGCGCGGCAGAATTGCTTTGTTACCTTCAGGTATTGCGCCAGGGGCCGCCGGACGCATTTGCAGGGCATATCGATATGCACCTACAGAGACTTCTGGTTCAGGCGAAGAGCTACCGGTATCCTCCGCTGGTTCAGGTTCGACGTTTTCCGGTTTATGTTCTTCTGGTTGGACCAGGTATTCCGATACATTACCCGCTTTATAGGCTTTAAACAGCTTGCCGATCGCATCTGCCATGTCCACACCCTGTATGGATTTAGCCTTGATCATGTATACGCTGCCATCCGGATCGGTTAACTGGATATACCCTTCGCCGTCCCCAATGAATTGCTTCATTGATGCACCATTACTGAGCGTCGCTTCCCCGTCCATATGCATACGATTTTTGATACTGGCAAGGCGATCCGTCAGCGCGCGAGAGTGCCCACCAGTCATCCCCGCAGGGGCAATGGTATCGCGCCCACCAGTGCGATTGAGCCGATCAATCTCCCCCTGCAAACGCTCATTCTCTTCATAAAGAGAATCCGCTTCCGATGCAACAGCGTTAATTTTCTGCTCCAGATCTGCCTTCTGCCCTTCTACCGCTGCCACCTGATCCGCGAGGTCGCTCATGGCGTCCTCTTTCTGGTCACTGTCAGCCTGTAGTTGGGTTATTTCATCAACAAGGGCTTTTTTCTTCTTCTGCGCACGCTGGAATTTTGCCGAGTTTTTCTCTGCAAGGTTGGCAAGTTTCATGGTGACCTGCGCCAGCGTCATATCACGTCCACTCATCGGAGCAACGGTGTGAGTAACGTCTTTTTTATTCAGTAAGAACTGGAAAGCAACCAGCGTATCGCTATTGGTGATCCGGTTTTCCGCTGTCGGGCTATGAAACAGAATGCTGATAGTCTGACCATCACTGAGCGGAATAATGGCTGGCAGGACCGGCAGCCCGTTAACGTTACGTGCCCGGCCAATTTCAGCACCGCCGATCGCGCGCGCGCCGCTCTGGGCCACATCCCCCGTTTTATCACTCCCCGCAGAGATTCCGGTACCATTCAGCTTCTGGTTCAATGCCCGGACAAATGCCTGCATGGTCCGGTGTAACTGCAAACGAGTAGAACTAATCGCCTCCAGTAAATCCGTAGCACACCAGTGGATCGGCGTGTCATAGAAGAACGTAGCCTCGATTTCCTCCAGGGTGTTGGATTCCGTCATCAGATAGCGGTCCTCACCGGCCATTAATGCGCGATATTCATCATCAGTCACTGGCGGGGGAAGCACGTCAAGCCCAGGCTTGATCGTCACCCCTTTATTGATATTGAACTGTTCCATGTTAATTTCCTGCTTTCAGTTGCTTAAGACGGCGTTTGAGTTCGCCATTTCGGGCCTTTTCGTTATTGAGTCGGCCTGTCTCCTTATCCAGCTTCGGCCGCAAATCAGTGATCTGCTGTTGATTGAAAGACACCGAGTTCTGCGCTGATTTATAAGCGGCAACCACCTGAGCATTCCGCTGTTTTGCCTCTTGCAGGCGCTGAAAGTTGGATTTTACTGCCGGTTTCTTGTCTACCGGATTGGCAACACGTTTCGCTTTGGCGATCAGTGATTTCTGGAATTTTGCGGAGTTTTTGCGGGCCGCTTGCCCCATGACGGTACCAAGCGTCTTGATATCCGGCGACTGAGCGTTAGGAATAGCTTTTCCATTCAGCCTCACAGACGATATATCGCCAGTATCGTTTACCTGTATGGCAAGAATTTGTCCGTCGTTAAGAACCAGCTTTGCGGTTTTAACTTTAACGCCATCTTTCGTTGTTGCGCGGTTGCTGGAGTCAACCTCAATTACCGTAACACCGGTTTTATTGATCGCCGCGATAAGGGATTTCAGCCCCTTTTCATTAACCTGGTCAAAATCGACCGTTGCATACTTATTTTTCGTCATCTGACACATCCTGTGCGAGATTTATTACGTAACTTCTGCGGATTTGCTGAGTAACAGGGAAAATCCGATACAACGGGTTAATGAACGAGTCGCCATGCGTAACCATGACGTTGAAATGCCACAGTCGCTCTCCTTTACCCATATATTCAGTGGGTATGTACAACCATTCACTGTTTTCGCCCTGTTCAGCCGACGTCAAACAACGTTGTTCGCCTTCAATCACTGTCGTCGGCTTCTGAACATCGCGGATCCAATATCTGACCGTTGCGCCGCGCAAAAACGGGAATTTAGACCGGTATTTGAACGGCACCCGGATGAAACCCGGTTTAATTTCCACATCACCAAGTTCTAAATGCGTGATGTCCTTGCGTTTTAGCAAATAGCGATCGGCTAAGGCTAACGCAAGAACGCATACACCCCAGCCAATCATTTCCCGCCTCCCTTTTTCACCAAACTTGTAAGAACATTCAGAATGCTATCGATATTCACTCGTTTCATCCCTGAAATCACCTCATGACCGTTATTGCTGGCTATCGTTACCATTAAGTACGTAATTGATAACTCCCAGCCCTCGTGTTGCCCCAATAGGTACGCCACCGCGCCAGCTGTCACTGCAACAAAGATCTCCGTAACCAATCCCAACAAATTGCCAGACTGGCGACCGTCTCGGACATCCATCAGGAACGTGCCTATCCCACCAATTACTGAAAGCAGGAGCGCAATAGCAACTGGAGCTAATTCCTGTGTGTCAAGCACAAGTTCCCTCCTACGTTGTCAGGAGGTAATGGTATGCAAAGTAACTTCTCAACCGGTTATGTTGCATAAGAGACTTACCTATTCAACCGACTTTTGGAACCTTCAATAATAAGCCTGCTATTGGCGCTGAAAATAAGAACCATGCAGCTCTGAAGGCTTTCATTCATGTCCTTATATTCCGCGAGATACATGCCAATAAAGCCAGCAAGTACGGCGGAAATACATTCGGCCAGCAATTTCTTGCATGAAGACTCGTAACGGTTTTCACATAGCCCACTCAAATACGAATACACCCCACCAAGAAGGGATAACATCACGATATGTACATAAAATGTCATTTTTTACCTATACAACAGTAAGTTGAACAACATTTGAGAACGGTATGCACTTTGTGATTTCCACACACACTGGTTTTGTTAATTAAAACCTGTAGCTTGCAATAAATAACGATAGTGGGCAGAAAATATGTTAATAGGCTATGTATGCATATAGACAAATGAACAAAACACAGCTATGCAGTGAAAAGCACTTGAAAGCGCAGGATGTGAGCTAATTTTTGCGAATAAGGCGAGCAGCAAAAAAACTGGGCACCCTGGGTTAAAAAAGGTTCTGCGTATGCTTTCCAGAGGTGATACCCTAGTCTCGGACTAGGGACAACATTTCGAGAACAGTTTTCATTAGCGGTCAGCAGGCGCTAGATACATCGAATTGATGTGCCGCGCGATAAATGTACCTATTCTATCAAGATAAATTACACCGACGCGGCATTAGAATTACAGCTCAGATTGAGTTTGGCGCTTCTCTACAGGATGATAACGATAAATCGTCGATACACCGATATCGTAAATAATTGCCAACTGTTTCCTGCTGTAGCCATTTTCGATCAACCTCGCTATTTGCTCATGTTGTTCTTTTGTCAACTTCGGGCGACGTCCGCCAATGCGTCCCTGTTCGCGTGCAGCTGCCAGTCCGGCCAGTGTTCTCTCAACAATTAATTCACGTTCCATTTCTGCTAAAGCACCCATGACATGAAAAAAGAAACGCCCCATGGGTGTTGATGTGTCAATACTGTCTGTCAGACTACGGAAATTAACACCTTTTTCCCGCAACTCCTCTATAAGCGTGATAAGGTGTTTCATACTTCTGCCAAGCCTATCCAGCTTCCAGACAACCAGCGTATCTCCTTCTGATAACGTTCTGAGCAGCTTTTTCAAGCCTGGTCTGGCTGACTTTGTTCCGCTTATTTTATCTTCAAAAATCAGTTCACATCCTGCGCAATTCAGTGCATTTCTTTGTAAATCTGTGTTTTGGTCATTTGTTGACACACGAATGTAGCCAATTTGCATGAAAAACAACCTCTTTGTTTAGTTAAAAATACATCGTTGGTATAGGTAGGGATTAAGACTAAAACGTTGGTTTAGGGGAAGGCTCGGCGCTGCCCGTTGGTGTACCTGTTCCATGGCCCTCCGCCACACCACCAACGGG
>PPYF01195526.1_pt1 | contig 38327 bp, 28 predicted proteins | sample 1559871 | NCBI WGS metagenome assembly PPYF01 (sample SAMN08240021, study PRJNA423297) | Human gut metagenome, whole genome shotgun sequencing project.
AATTATCTGCAAATTCAGTAATGAGAGGACGTGTAAACGCAATAAGGACGTTCAAGGGCTTAGTTGCGGATTTGAGGATGAATTAAATTTCCCTAATCCTTCTTTTTTCTCGAAGTTCTTCAAACGAATGACAGGAATGACACCACACGAATATCAGCAAACGAAATAATCTTTATTTCGAGAACTCTTTAATCCGTTGTTCCTCTTCCAGTTTACAAATCAGTAATGTATTATCTTTCTCCGCGATGATATATCCATCTAATCCTTGAACAACAACTCGTTTTTCTTCGCTGGCATGCACAATACAATTCTTACTGTCATACAAACGTATATCGGTTCCTACCGTAGCATTTCCCGATTTATCTTGTGGCAAAAGACCGCGAAGTGCTCCCCATGTACCTAAGTCCGACCAGCCGAAAGAAGCCGGTAACACGTAAATTGCCTCCGCTTTTTCCATCACCGCATAGTCGATAGAAATACTTTCGCAAGTCGGGAACAACTTTTTGATTGTTTCATTTTCTTTTTCCGTATAGAAATCCGGGAAAATACGGTCAAAAATCTGTGCGATACCCGGAGCATATACACGCATCACGGAAGTGATAGTACGCACGTTCCACACAAAGATTCCCGCATTCCAGAAGTAATTACCTTCCGCCAAATACTTTTCAGCTGTCTCTTTATCGGGTTTTTCCTTGAATGCGTCTACTGTATAAATTTCTTTATCTGTTTGAAGCTGGTTGGCAGCAGCAATATATCCGTAGCCTGTCTCCGGACGAGTCGGCCGAATACCTATTGTGACAATAGCACTGCTATCATCCGTAAAACGAAGTGCTTTCTCCATCACTCTACGGAACTCGCCCGTATCGATGACTAATGCATCCGAAGGAGTTACTACAATATTAGCACGGGGATGCTTCTTTTTGATTTTCCAGCAAGCAAATGCGATACAAGGTGCAGTATTTCGTGCACAAGGTTCCGCTAAAATATTACTTTCCGGAATTTCCGGCAACTGCTCCCGAACAATATCAATGTATTTTTCAGAAGTTACCACCCACATATTTTCTCTGGGGCAAACACCATCAAACCGGTCTGCCGTCAATTGAATCAGTGACCGGCCACATCCCATTACATCAATAAATTGTTTAGGACATTCCGGAGTGCTCATCGGCCAGAAACGGCTCCCTATGCCACCAGCCATTATTACAACATGATTATCCATACCTATCATCCTCCTGTAAAAAAAAATATTATTTAAATAAGTGCGCAAGTTACATTAAAATGTCCAAAACAGCAAATAAAGACCAAGAGTATTTAATTTTCCAACTGAATAATCGAATAATTGTATTTCTACAATAAAAGACAAAGGCCGCTCCCGAATAACAGGAACGACCTTTGTCTTTTCATTTCAATAGAATATAATCATCTTATTTATATTCTGCCCAGCTCTTGATAGCTATATCATCCACACTCATCGTACAGAAGGCATTGATAAATGCACTAGCCAGACGAGCGTTCGTAATCAATGGAATATTTAAATCGATAGCGGCACGACGGATTTTATACCCATTACTTAATTCTCCGGCAGTCAAGTTCTTTGGTATATTGACTACCATATCAATTTCCTTGCGATGAAGCATCTCCAACGCCTGCGGATGTCCCTCTTCACTCGGCCAATAAACATGAGTACTCTCAATACCGCTCTCGGCAAGCGCTTTATGCGTACCGCCTGTCGCAAAGAGTTTATATCCCTTATTCACCAACATACGAGCTGCATCCATCATATCCGCTTTTTGCTTCATGGTACCTGTAGAAAGCAGGATATTCTTCTTCGGAATACGATAGCCTACAGAAAGCATTGCTTTCAATACGGCACAAGAAGTATCCACACCAATACAACCTACTTCACCAGTGGAAGCCATATCTACTCCCAACACCGGGTCAGCTTTCTGCAAACGGTTGAAAGAGAACTGTGAAGCCTTGATTCCAACATAGTCCAGTTCGAAGAGATTCTTTTCCGGTTTTTCGACAGGCAGGCCGAGCATAACCTTAGTTGCCAATTCAATAAAGTTGATCTTCAATACCTTGCTGACAAATGGGAAAGAACGACTGGCACGCAAGTTACATTCAATCACCTTGATATCATTATCTTTCGCCAAATACTGAATATTAAACGGACCGGAGATATTCAAAGCCTTGGCAATCTCACGGCTGATACGCTTGATACGGCGAACAGTTTCCACATATAGCTTCTGTGGCGGGAACTGAATAGTCGCATCACCGGAGTGTACTCCTGCAAATTCGATATGCTCACTAATCGCGTATGCCACGATTTCGCCATTCTGTGCCACGGCATCCATTTCTACTTCCTTGGCATGTTCAATAAACTGACTTACTACTACCGGATGTTTTTTCGATACATTGGCGGCCAGTTTCAGGAAGCGCTCCAGTTCTTCCTGATTGGAACAAACATTCATTGCTGCCCCAGAAAGTACATAAGACGGACGGACAAGTACAGGAAAACCCACTTCTTCAACAAACTCCTGAATGTCATCCATAGATGTTAATTCACGCCAACGAGGCTGATCCACACCGATACGGTCGAGCATGGCAGAGAATTTCTCACGATCTTCAGCGTTGTCAATGCTCTTGGCACTTGTACCAAGGATATTGATATTCTGTGCATCCAGACGCAAAGCAAGGTTATTTGGAATCTGACCACCGGTAGATACAATCACACCATGCGGATTCTCAAGCTCCAGAATATCCATCACGCGTTCAAAAGTCAATTCATCAAAGTACAAGCGGTCGCACATATCGTAGTCCGTAGATACAGTTTCAGGATTATAGTTAATCATCACGCTGCGCCATCCTTCTTTACGAATAGTATTCAAAGCCTGCACACCGCACCAGTCAAATTCTACGGAAGAGCCGATACGATAAGCGCCGGATCCCAATACGACAATGGATTTATGGTCGCCCAAGTAATGAACATCATTTGCCACACCGCTATAAGTAAGATACAGATAATTGGTTTGTGCCGGATATTCGGCTGCCAAAGTATCGATCTGTTTCACTACCGGAAGAATACCCGCCTCTTTACGATGTTTGCGGACATAAAGAATACCATCCTCCATATCACCTTCGTAGCCGATGGCACGAGCAACCTGGAAATCAGAGAAACCTTGAACCTTAGCTTTACGAAGCAGTTCGTTTGGCAGATCGGCTATTTGTTTGTGATTATTTCCCCAGCTATGCAGTTCTTCGGAAGTCTGCATGATATTCATCAATTTCTGAAGGAACCATTTATCAATCTTAGTCAGTTCGTGTACCTGATCGATGGTGTAGCCGGCACGAAAAGCCTTCGAGATTACAAAAATACGTTTATCAGTCGGTTCGCGTAAAGCCTTGTCAATATCCTGAATAACCAGCTCCTTGTTTTCTACAAAACCATGCATTCCCTGTCCAATCATGCGAAGCCCTTTCTGGATAGCTTCTTCAAAAGTACGACCGATAGCCATCACCTCACCGACAGATTTCATAGAAGATCCCAATTCTTTATCTACACCGTGGAATTTACCCAAATCCCAACGTGGAATCTTACATACAACATAATCCAGTGCAGGTTCAAAGAAAGCGGAAGTAGTCTTGGTTACAGAGTTCTTCAGGTCGAAGAGTCCGTAACCCAGTCCCAATTTGGCAGCAACAAAGGCCAGCGGATAACCAGTTGCTTTAGATGCCAAAGCAGAAGAACGGGAAAGACGGGCATTTACTTCAATCACCCGATAATCTTCGGATTCGGGGTCGAAGGCATATTGTACATTACATTCGCCCACAATACCGATGTGGCGGATGATACGTATTGCCAGTTCCCGGAGTTTATGATATTCCTTATTGGTAAGTGTCTGTGACGGAGCAATAACGATAGATTCACCGGTATGAATACCCAGCGGGTCGAAGTTTTCCATATTACAAACTGTAATACAGTTGTCGAAACGGTCGCGCACCACTTCATATTCCACTTCTTTCCAACCACGAAGTGATTTCTCCACCAATACCTGCGGAGAGAAAGAAAACGCTTTTTCTACAAGAATATCCAACTGTTCTTCGTTATCACAGAAGCCGGAGCCCAAGCCACCCAATGCATACGCCGCGCGGACAATAACCGGATAACCCAGTTCTTTTGCTGCGCGACGAGCATCTTCCGCATTTTCTACGGCTTCACTCTTAATGGTCTTTACATTGATTTCATTCAATTTCTGAACAAAAAGTTCACGATCCTCGGTATCCATGATGGCCTGCACCGGAGTGCCGAGTACTTTCACATTATATTTTTCAAGAATACCTTCCTTATACAATGCCACTCCACAGTTCAAGGCTGTCTGACCACCGAACGCCAGCATAATCCCTTCCGGTTTTTCTTTCTGAATCACTTTCTCTACGAAATACGGAGTCACCGGAAGGAAGTAGATTTGATCCGCTACTCCTTCGGAAGTCTGTACCGTAGCAATATTAGGATTGATAAGAATCGTTTCAATACCTTCTTCTTTCAAGGCTTTGAGTGCCTGCGAACCGGAATAGTCAAACTCACCGGCCTCACCGATCTTCAGGGCACCGGAACCCAACAACAATACTTTCTTTATATTTTCTTTCATTGATTCTACTTTCTGGTTCACCACAGATTACACAGATTAACACAGATTTTTTATAATCCGTGATGAATATGGGTTATAATAGTTTTACAAATTCGTCGAACAGGAATTCCGTATCCGTAGGTCCACTCGCTGCTTCCGGATGGAATTGTGTAGAAAACCAAGGGTTTCTTTTATGCTTGATTCCTTCGTTGGAGCCATCATTCATATTAATAAATAACGGTTCCCAATCTGCACTCAACGTATTATTGTCTACGGCATAACCGTGGTTTTGCGAAGTGATGAAGCAACGTTCCGTACCTACCATACGAACCGGTTGGTTGTGGCTACGGTGACCGTATTTCAATTTATAAATCTTGGCTCCTCCCGCTTTCGAAAGCAGTTGGTTACCCATGCAGATTCCGAAGATAGGCAGTTTCTCGTTTGACATTGCCTTACGGATATTCTGCACCGCGGCATCACAAGTATCCGGGTCACCCGGTCCGTTAGAAATAAACAATCCGTCAAATTCGAGTCCGTTATAATCATAATCCCAAGGTACACGAATCACCTCAACATTGCGTTTCAGCAGGCAACGAATGATATTAGTCTTCACACCGCAATCTACCAAAACCACTTTTTTAAGTTGTGAGTTAAAACCTGAAAGTAGAGAGTTGAGTTGCCCAATAGGAGTCGTTAATGGGAAAGAATGAGAGGTTCCGTCGGGAAGATAAGAGGTTATTTCCTTGCAGCTTACTCTGTCTACATAATTAATACTCTCATAATCTTCCATGTTCAATTCTTCATTCTCAACTTCATCGAAAACGATTTTCCCCATCATTACTCCATGTTCACGAAGAACTTTCGTCAACTCGCGTGTGTCAATGCCCGTGATACCAGGAACCTTTTCGCGTTTCAACCAGTCACCGAGGCTCTCCACAGCGTTCCAATGGCTGTATTCATAAGAATAGTCACTTACGATAATCGCTTCCGCATGGATCTTCTCACTTTCCATGAAAGTGGCAAGTCCATTCGGCTCGATAGTGAAAGGAGGAACACCGTAGTTACCTACCAAAGGATAGGTAAGCGTCATCAACTGTCCGGCGTATGAAGGGTCAGTGAGGCTCTCCGGGTATCCGGTCATGGCAGTATTAAACACTACTTCGCCCGCCACCGGCTTCTCGTAGCCAAACGACTTACCGGAAAACCGGCTCCCGTCGTCAAGGATTAATGTCACATTTCTCATTCTTATTATTGAATCATTGTATGGTTGTTAGAATTGATACAGTTGCTCTATGTAGTTGATAAATGCCTGATTCACCATTTTCACGCCACCCGGAGTAGGATAATTGCCGCTAAAGTACCAGTCGCCGCGATGATTCGGGCAGGCTTCATGAAGTCCTTCCAACGGTTGGTAGACAATTTCAACTTTAGCTTTCGTGCCTTTCGGAGTCAATAACTCTACCATCTTGGCAGAAATTTCCTCGTCAGTGAACGGCGCATATATTTCTTTTACATAGTTCACCATCTGTTCTTTCGGCAGTCCTACCTGATCCTTGGATTTTCGGTAGGCAGCCGCAATAATATCTTTCATATCGCGTTCTTTCAAAAGCTCGATAGCAGCCCTGAAGGCGATAAACTCGCTCATCTTTGCCATATCAATACCGTAATAGTCAGGATAACGCACCTGCGGAGAAGAAGATACGATGACAATCTTCTTCGGACCGAGACGGTCGAGAATACCAATAATACTTTGTTTCAGCGTAGTACCACGCACAATGCTGTCATCGATAATCACCAGATTATCAACACCGGGTACAAGACTTCCGTATGTAATATCATACACATGGGCAGCCAAATCATTACGGCTGTTTCCTTCAGCAATGAACGTACGGAGCTTAATATCCTTGATTGCCACCTTTTCGCTGCGAATACGACGGGAAAGAATAACTTCCAACTCCTCCATATTCGGGTTATGACCCAATGAAGCAATCTGCTGCACTTTCTCCTCATTCAAGTAATCATCCAATCCCTGCAACATTCCATAGAAAGCAACCTCCGCAGTGTTTGGAATAAAAGAGAAGACCGTATGATCAATGTCATTATTGATTGCTTTCAGTATTTTCGGAACCAACTTTTCGCCCAGCCGTTTCCTTTCTTTATAAATATCGACGTCACTGCCACGGGAGAAATAGATACGTTCGAAGGAACAAGCCTGATTTTCACGCGGCTTATTGATTTGCGAAGTACGTATCTTACCCTCTTTGCTAATCAGCAATGCCTGCCCCGGTTGCAGTTCCTTGATTTCCTCAAACGGAACGTTCAAAGCAGTCTGGATCACCGGACGTTCGGAAGCAAGAACAGCTATCTCGTCATCCTGATACCAAAATGCAGGCCGGATGCCCCACGGGTCACGGATAGCGAAAGATTCACCGCTTCCGGTCAATCCACAAATAACATATCCCCCATCCCATTCGCGACTGGAAGTACGCAGTACGTTTGCCAAATCAATATGTTCTTCTATATAATGCGTGATGCCCATGCCCGTAAGCCCTTCGGCTTCGGCAAGATTGAATACACGCTCCACTTCACGGTCAAGACGGTGTCCCACCTGTTCCAACATGATATATGTATCGGCATATTTACGCGGATGCTGACCAATGGCAGTGATTCGGGCAAATATTTCGTCCACATTCGTCATATTGAAGTTTCCGCAAAGAGCGAGATTCTTAGCACGCCAGTTATTTCTTCTTAAGAATGGATGCACGTATGAGATTCCGGATTTTCCCGTAGTGGAATAACGAAGATGCCCCATATATACTTCCCCGGCAAAAGGCAGGACTCGTTTGGCATACGCAGCATCATGCAACTGTTCGGGAGTGAGCTCCTTAAAGTTGTTTTGAACATTTTCAAAAATCTCAGTAATAGCTCCGGAGCCTAAAGCACGTTCACGAAACATATATTCTTCACCCGGATTTGCTTCCAGTTTCACACATGCCAGTCCCGCACCTTCCTGTCCACGGTTATGTTGTTTCTCCATCAACAGGTAGAGCTTATTAAGACCGTACATCCATGTTCCGTACTTTTTCTCGTAATACTCCAACGGTTTAAGCAAGCGTATCATGGCAACGCCACATTCATGTTTCAATTGTTCCATCTATACTATTTACGATTTGACGATTTACTATTTACGATTTAAATTACCACCTGCCAATCAAACAACTTACTATCTATCATTGATTCTTCAATCGTAAATAGTAAATAGTAAATTGTCTAATTGTAAATCACATTACTCTACCGTTACCGACTTCGCCAGATTTCTCGGCTGGTCTACATCCATCCCCTTACATACCGCAATGTGATAAGCAAGAAGTTGGAGAGGTACCGTAGTAATTAACGGATCGAGACACTCTATTGTTTCAGGAAGTTCGATACTACAATCGGCAATCTTGCTGATAACCGTATCTCCCTTCGTAACGAACGCAATCACTTTTCCCTTCCTCGCCTTGATCTCCTGAATATTACTTAGCACTTTTTCGTACAGTCCATTCTGCGTAGCAATCACCACTACCGGCATTTCCGCGTCAATCAAGGCAATCGGTCCGTGCTTCATCTCGGCAGCCGGATAACCTTCGGCGTGAATATACGATATTTCTTTCAATTTCAATGCACCTTCCAATGCAACAGGATAACTATATCCGCGTCCCAGATAAATAAAGTTATGCGCATACGTGAAAGTTTTCGATAATTCCGCCAGGGTATCATTCAGTTTCAGCACTTCTTTCATCTTCTCCGGAATATGATTTAATTCCTGTACAATTGAAAGATAATGCCGTTCGTCAATTGTTCCTTTCGCTTTGGCAAGCGTCAATGCCAGCATTGCCAACACAGTGACCTGTCCGGTAAACGCTTTGGTGGAAGCGACTCCGATTTCCGGACCTACGTGGATATACGAACCGGTGTGAGTGGCACGGGGAATAGAAGACCCGATAGCATTGCAAATACCATATATAAATGCTCCGCGGCTTTTTGCCAATTCCACAGCAGCCAAAGTATCCGCAGTCTCACCGCTTTGGGAGATTGCTATCACTACATCCTGTCCGTCAATCACCGGATCACGGTAACGAAATTCGGAAGCATACTCCACTTCCACCGGTATGCGGCAGAAACTTTCAATCAGATGCTTTCCAATCAGTCCGGCATGCCAGGAAGTTCCGCAGGCAACAATAATAAACCGCTTGGCATTCAACAGCTTTTCCCGATGATCGATCACAGCGGAAAGTACCACATTGTCTGCTTCCACATTGATACGTCCGCGCATACAATCGTGAATACAATCGGGCTGTTCGAAAATCTCTTTCAACATAAAATGCGGATATCCTCCTTTTTCCAGCTGGCCGAGATTTAGCTCCACTTTTTTAATTTCAGGTGTCATTTCAACATTACTCAAATTGACCACCTTCAATTCTTTTCCCAAATGGAGAACAGCAATTTCTCCGTCTTCCAGATAAACCACCTTATCTGTATATTCTACAATCGGAGTGGCATCCGAAGCAAGGAAGAACTCGTCCGCTCCAATCCCCACTACCAGCGGGCTACTCTTACGGGCAGCAATAATCTCATCGGGATGCTCTTTATCAAGAATCGCAATCGCATAGGCACCAATCACTTCTCCCAACGCCAATTGAACGGCTGTCAGCAAACTGACTTGATTAGTGACTTTCATGTATTCTATTAATTGAACAAGGACTTCGGTATCTGTACTACTTTTAAAAATATAGCCTTTGGCTTGAAGTTTTTCTTTGAGAACGGCGTAGTTTTCGATAATACCGTTATGAATGAGAGCGAGCTTTTCGGAAGAAGAGTAATGAGGGTGGGCGTTAGCGGAACAAGGTTCCCCGTGAGTAGCCCAACGAGTATGGGCAATTCCAATTGTACCGGAAATATCTTTTTGTGTGACGAAATTTTCAAGATCGGAGACTTTTCCTTTCGTCTTATACACATTTAACTGTCGGTCATCACTGATGATTGCTACCCCCGCGCTATCATATCCACGATACTCCAGTCGCTTCAGCCCTTTTATAAGGATAGGGTAGGCTTTTCGTTTACCAATATAGCCTACTATTCCACACATATTATGATATTTTTATTTCGACTGCAAATATACACATTACAAATAACATAAAGACAACAAAAAGCATATTTATTTGACAGAAACGCATAAAAAAGTTGTAAACACATCAAAAAGTTAAATAATATATTATTTTTAGCTCAAAAAGAAACAAATTACAATTAGCTCACCATTAACCCAAAAGAGCTAACAAATTAAAAGTAAATCTCCTTCTTTTAATTACAAATTAGAAGAAGACAGGCTCTTCTTTTAATTTCGCGTTACAGAAAACTTATATTTTACTATCATTTTGAAATTAAACCACTAACTTTGCCAAACAAATTGACACTTTAATTAGGTATTATCATACAATAAAGCTAGTAAGAATGAAGAAACAAGAACTTTTTAACAACGTAACAGAAGGATCCCCTTACCAACGACAGCCCAAACAGATGGGCTTGTACAATGCGGCATACGAACACGATGCCTGCGGTGTTGGTATGCTGGTAAACATTCATGGAGAAAAGTCACACGACATTGTTGAGTCGGCTTTAAAGGTATTAGAGAATATGCGCCACCGCGGCGCCGAAGGTGCGGATAACAAAACCGGCGACGGTGCAGGTATCATGCTGCAAATTCCGCATGAGTTTATTTTATTGCAAGGTATTCCTGTACCCGAAAAAGGACGGTACGGCACAGGATTGCTATTTTTGCCAAAAAATGGAAAAGACCAAGCAGCCATTTTAAGTATCATTATTGAAGAAATTGAAAAAGAAGGACTCACATTGATGCATCTGCGCAATGTACCCACCTGCCCTGAAATTCTAGGAGAATCTGCTCTGGCAAACGAACCAGACATCAAGCAAGTATTCATCACCGGATTTACGGAAACGGAAACAGCCGACCGGAAGTTATATCTGATCCGGAAAAGAATCGAGAATAAGGTCAGACTGTCATCCATTCCGACAAAAGACGATTTTTATGTTGTTTCGCTTTCTACAAAAAGTATTATATATAAAGGTATGCTTTCGTCGTTGCAACTGCGTAACTACTATCCGGACCTGACGAATAGCTATTTTACCAGCGGACTGGCACTGGTGCACTCTCGTTTCAGTACCAATACATTCCCTACATGGGGATTGGCACAACCATTCCGCCTGCTGGCACACAACGGTGAAATCAACACGATCCGTGGTAACCGTGGATGGATGGAAGCCCGCGAAAGCGTACTCTCCACTCCTACCTTGGGTGACATAAAAGAACTTCGCCCGATTATACAACCGGGCATGAGCGACAGTGCTTCCCTGGATAATGTACTGGAGTTCCTGGTGATGTCGGGGTTGAGCCTGCCACACGCTATGGCTATGCTCGTACCGGAATCTTTCAACGAAAAGAATCCCATCAGCGAGGATCTGAAATCATTCTACGAATACCACTCTATCCTGATGGAACCGTGGGACGGACCGGCTGCACTTCTCTTCAGTGACGGACGATTTGCCGGAGGTATGCTCGACCGTAACGGTCTGCGCCCTGCCCGTTATCTGATTACTAAAAACGATATGATGGTAGTGGCTTCGGAAGTCGGTGTGATGGATTTCGAACCGGGAGACATCAAAGAAAAAGGCCGCTTACAGCCCGGTAAGATTTTGCTGGTAGATACAGAAAAAGGTGAAATTTATTATGATGGCGAACTGAAAAAACAGTTGGCTGAAGCCAAACCTTACCGCACCTGGTTGTCTACGAACCGAATCGAACTGGATGAACTGAAGAGCGGTCGCAAAGTACCTCATCATGTAGAAAACTACGACTGTATGCTTCGCACTTTCGGCTACTCCAAAGAGGATATCGAAAAACTGATTATGCCGATGGCAAGCAGCGGAGCAGAACCGATCCATTCAATGGGTAATGATACTCCGTTAGCTGTACTTTCGGATAAGCCGCAATTGCTTTACAACTATTTCCGGCAGCAATTTGCACAAGTGACCAATCCTCCCATTGACCCGCTCCGCGAAGAACTGGTAATGTCATTAACTGAATACATCGGGGCAGTCGGCATGAATATTCTGACACCCAGCGAAAGTCATTGCAAAATGGTCCGCCTGAATCATCCGATTTTGAGCAACACACAACTGGATATTCTTTGTAATATCCGCTATAAAGGCTTCAAAACGGTCAAACTGCCCATGTTATTTGAAGCAGCGAAAGGGAAAGCCGGATTGCAGGAGGCACTGAACAGCCTCTGTAAAATGGCGGAAGAATCTGTGACGGAGGGCGTAAACTACATTGTCCTGACCGACCGTGACATGGATATTACCCATGCTGCCATTCCTTCATTGCTGGCGGTAAGCGCTGTTCATCACCATCTGATTTCAGTCGGCAAACGTGTACAAACAGCATTGATTGTAGAAAGCGGTGAAATACGTGAGGTAATGCACGCTGCGTTATTACTGGGTTTCGGAGCAAGTGCCCTGAATCCTTACATGGCATTCGCCGTTCTCGACCGCTTGGTTAAAGACAGGGATATTCAGTTGGATTATGCCACTGCTGAAAAGAATTATATCAAATCCATCTGCAAAGGCTTGTTTAAAATCATGAGTAAAATGGGGATCTCTACCATCCGCTCTTATCGTGGCGCAAAGATCTTCGAAGCCGTCGGTTTGAGCGAAGAATTGAGTAAGGCCTATTTCGGTGGACTCGGTTCGCCCATCGGAGGTATTCGCCTGGAAGAAATAGCCAGAGATGCCATTGCTTTCCATGAGGAAGGATTTTCAGAAATCAAAAATGGAAATGAAGGAACACAAAGTAATTCTCAATCTTCTACTTTCAACTTTCCATTATTAAAAAACAACGGTTTGTATGCCTTCCGCAAAGACGGAGAAAAGCACGCATGGAATCCGGAAACAATCAGTACGCTGCAATTGGCTACACGGCTGGGAAGTTACAAGAAGTTTAAAGAATATACTCATTTGGTAGACGAAAAAGAGAAGCCTATTTTCCTTCGTGACTTTCTGGGATTCCGTCGTAATCCGATTTCTATCGATCAGGTAGAACCGGTGGAAAACATTCTGCATCGTTTCGTCACGGGGGCCATGTCTTTTGGTTCTATCAGCAAAGAGGCTCATGAGGCAATGGCTATTGCCATGAATAAAATTCACGGGCGCAGTAATACCGGTGAAGGTGGCGAGGACGCTGCCCGTTTCCAACCGCTGCCCGATGGCAGTTCCTTACGAAGTGCAATCAAGCAGGTAGCTTCCGGACGTTTCGGTGTAACGGCAGAATATCTGGTTAATGCGGACGAAATTCAGATTAAGATAGCACAGGGAGCAAAGCCGGGTGAAGGCGGACAACTTCCGGGATTTAAAGTGAATGATGTGATTGCAAAAACACGCCATTCCATTCCGGGAATTTCACTGATTTCTCCCCCACCTCATCATGATATTTATTCGATTGAGGATTTGGCACAATTAATCTTCGATCTGAAAAATGTAAATCCACAGGCCAAAATCAGTGTGAAACTGGTAGCAGAAAGCGGCGTCGGTACAATTGCCGCCGGGGTGGCAAAAGCAAAGGCGGACCTGATTGTCATCTCCGGTGCTGAAGGGGGAACAGGTGCTTCTCCGGCTTCTTCTATCCGTTATGCGGGCATCTCACCGGAATTGGGATTGAGCGAGACACAACAAACATTGGTTTTGAACGGACTTCGTGGGCAAGTAGTTCTGCAAGCCGACGGACAACTGAAAACCGGACGTGACATCATCTTAATGGCACTAATGGGTGCCGAAGAATATGGCTTCGCCACCTCGGCATTGATTGTATTAGGGTGTGTAATGATGCGCAAATGCCATCAGAATACTTGTCCGGTGGGAGTTGCCACACAGAATGAGGAATTACGTAAACGCTTTCATGGGCGTAGTGAATATTTGGTAAATTTCTTCACATTCCTGGCACAGGAGGTCCGCGAGCATTTGGCCGAAATGGGATTCACCAGAATGGATGATATTATCGGGCGCACAGACTTGATCGAACGCAAATCCGTTACCAACGACCCGAATCCGAAACATGCGTTAATCGACTTCACCAAATTGCTGGCACGCATTGATAACAACGCGGCTATCCGCCATGTCATCGATCAGGATCACGGTGTTTCTACTGTAAAGGATGTAACCCTCATTGATGCGGCACAGGAAGCTATTGAACATGAGAAAGAGATTTCTTTAGAATATACGATTGCCAATACAGACCGTGCAATAGGTGCGATGCTATCCGGAGTGATTGCCAAGAAATACGGTGCCAAAGGATTGCCGGAACATACGCTGAATGTGAAGTTCAAAGGCTCGGCAGGTCAGTCTTTCGGGGCTTTCCTCGTACCGGGAGTTAACTTTAAACTGGAAGGTGAAGCGAACGATTATCTGGGTAAAGGATTGAGCGGCGGACGCATCTCCGTATTGCCTCCTATCCGCAGCAACTTCGAAGCCGAAAAAAATACAATTGCCGGTAATACCTTGCTTTATGGAGCAACAAGCGGTGAAGTATATATCAACGGTCGTGTAGGAGAACGTTTCGCAGTTCGTAACTCCGGTGCAGTTGCCGTAGTGGAAGGTGTGGGCGACCATTGTTGCGAATACATGACGGGAGGTCGTGTCGTAGTCCTCGGGCAAACCGGACGTAACTTTGCAGCCGGTATGAGTGGCGGTGTGGCTTACGTATGGAACAAGGATGGTAACTTCGATTATTTCTGCAACATGGAAATGGTGGAACTGTCACTCATCGAAGAAGCCAGCTACCGGAAGGAGCTACACGAACTAATCCGCCAACATTATCTGTACACAGGCTCAAAACTAGCCCGTACCATGCTTGACAACTGGAATCATTATGCAGAACAGTTCATCCAAGTAGTACCCATCGAATACAAAAAAGTATTGCAGGAGGAACAGATGAGAAAATTACAACAAAAAATTGCAGACATGCAAAGAGACTATTAGATTTACAATTTGACTATTTACAATTTACTATTTGAATGTATAGTCTGTAAATAGTCAAATAGCAAATGACAAGATAGTCTAAAAATAGTAAATAGTAAATCGTCAAATAGTAAATAACAAGATGGGAGATCCTAAAGCATTTCTAAATATACCTCGACAAGAGGCGGGATACCGCCCTGTAAACGAGCGAATCGCTGACTATAGTCAGGTAGAACAGACTTTGAATACAAACAGCCGTAAATTGCAGGCGTCACGCTGTATGGATTGCGGTGTACCTTTCTGTCATTGGGCATGCCCGATAGGAAATAAACAACCGGAATGGCAGGATGCATTATACAGGGGAAAATGGAAGGAGGCATACGAAATATTGTCGTCTACTTGCGATTTTCCGGAATTTACGGGACGTATTTGTCCTGCTCTTTGCGAGAAATCGTGTGTGTTGAAACTTTCCTGCGATCAGCCGGTGACTATTCGCGAGAATGAAGCAGCTATCGTAGAAGCGGCTTTTCGTGAAGGATATATACAGGTAAAGACGCCGAGAAGAAACGGAAAGAAAGTGGCGGTGATTGGTGCGGGTCCTGCCGGATTGGTAGTGGCTAATCAGCTGAATTTAAAAGGATATAGCGTTACTTTATTCGATAAAGATGAAGCACCCGGAGGGTTATTACGGTTCGGTATTCCTAATTTCAAACTGGATAAGAATGTAATTGACCGACGGATGAAGATATTGGCTGCAGAAGGAATACAGTTTGAAATGGGAGTAGAAATAGACGTCAATCATTTGCCGGAAGGATTCGACGCTTACTGCATCTGTACCGGAACGCCGACTGCACGTGACTTGAGTATTCCGGGACGTGAACTGAAAGGGATTCATTTCGCACTCGAAATGCTGGCACAACAGAATAGGATTCTGGCAGGACAGACTTTCCCAAAAGATAAATTGGTGAATGCCAAAGGCAAAAAGGTTCTCGTGATAGGTGGCGGAGACACTGGTTCCGACTGCATCGGAACCAGTGTGAGACAGGGAGCCGTCAGTGTCACTCAAATCGAAATCATGCCAAAACCTCCTGTCGGCTACAATCCGGCTACTCCTTGGCCACAATGGCCGGCAGTCTTCAAAACGACTTCCAGCCATGAAGAAGGTTGTACACGCCGCTGGTGCCTGGCTTCCAATCAGTTCCTCGGAAAGAATGGAAAAGTGACAGGTGTAGAAGTGGAAGAAGTGGAATGGATTCCGGCAGCAGATGGCGGACGCCCCACGATGAAACCAACAGGGAAGAAGGAAGTCATCGAAGCTGATATGGTATTATTGGCGATGGGATTCCTGAAACCGGAGCAACCGAAATTTGCAAAGAATGTATTTCTTGCCGGTGATGCCGAGACTGGTGCCAGCCTGGTGGTACGCGCCATGGCGGGAGGACGAAAGGCTGCTGCGGAAATAGATACTTATCTGACGAAATAGCTTTGCAGTAAGGAAAAAGCAGAAGTTTGATTAGTACTATCCGATTCGTTCCACCATGGTCGAACGAAAGAAATACCCAGGTAGAACGGAAAGATAACCTTGGTGGAACGAAAAGATAACCTTGGTGGAACGAAAGGGAAACCAAGGCGGAACGAATTAAGAATAGCTAGTCAGCTTCTTAGAAATAGCGAATAAACAATCAACAGATTACATTACCCCCTCTAAAAATTAAAGTTATGTGTGGAATAGCAGGTATACTCAACATCAAAGTTCAAACGAAAGAACTAAGAGATAAAGCACTGAAAATGGCCCAGAAGATCCGTCATCGCGGACCGGACTGGAGCGGAATCTATGTAGGCGGAAGTGCCATCCTGGCACACGAACGTCTTTCTATTGTCGACCCGCAGAGTGGAGGGCAGCCGTTATACTCTCCCGATCATAAACAGGTGCTCGCCGTCAACGGTGAGATTTACAATCACCGTGATATTCGCGCTAAATATGCGGGAAAATATAACTTTCAGACTGGAAGTGACTGTGAGGTAATTCTTGCCCTTTACAAAGATAAAGGCATCCATTTTTTGGAAGATATCAGCGGTATCTTCGCTTTCGTGCTTTATGATGAGGAAAAGGATGAATTTCTAATTGCCCGCGATCCGATAGGGGTTATTCCTTTATATATAGGAAAAGATAAAGAGGGAAAAATCTACTTCGGCAGCGAGTTGAAAGCTCTCGAAGGATTTTGTGACGAATATGAAGTATTCCTTCCCGGACATTATTTCTATAGTAAAGAGGGAAAAATGAAACGTTGGTATTCGCGCGACTGGACAGAATATGAAACCGTCAAAGAGAATGATGCACAAACCAAGGATGTGAAAGTGGCATTGGAAGAGGCTGTACACCGCCAGTTAATGAGTGACGTACCGTATGGAGTGTTGCTTTCGGGCGGGTTGGATAGTTCCGTTATCTCTGCCATTGCCAAAAAATATGCGGCAAAACGTATAGAAACAGACGGTGCAAGCGATGCGTGGTGGCCTCAACTCCACTCTTTCGCCATCGGTCTAAAGGGCGCACCCGATTTGATTAAAGCGCGTGAGGTGGCCGAATATATCGGTACCGTCCATCATGAGATCAACTACACCGTTCAGGAAGGTCTGGATGCTGTTCGCGACGTAATTTATTTCATCGAGACGTATGATGTAACTACCGTACGCGCTTCCACTCCCATGTATTTATTGGCGCGTGTCATCAAATCAATGGGGATCAAAATGGTGTTGAGCGGTGAAGGTGCCGATGAAGTTTTCGGGGGGTATCTGTATTTCCACAAGGCCCCTACTCCACAGGCATTTCACGAAGAAACAGTACGTAAACTTTCAAAGTTGCACATGTACGATTGTCTCCGTGCCAATAAAAGTTTGTCAGCATGGGGAGTAGAAGGACGCGTCCCTTTCCTTGATAAAGAATTTCTCGACGTGGCAATGAACCTGAACCCGAAAGCTAAAATGTGCCCCGGAAAAAACATCGAGAAACGAATTGTTCGCGAAGCCTTTGCCGATATGTTACCGGAAAGTGTGGCTTGGAGACAGAAAGAGCAGTTCAGTGACGGTGTAGGATATTCATGGATTGACACATTGAGAGAGATCACAGCAACTGCCGTGAGCGATGAGCAAATGGAACATGCTGCCAAACGTTTCCCGATCAATACGCCACAAAACAAAGAAGAGTACTACTATCGTAGCATTTTCGAAGAGCACTTCCCCAGTGAAAGCGCAGCACGTACCGTCCCCAGTGTTCCGAGTGTAGCCTGCTCCACAGCAGAAGCACTGGCATGGGATATCGCTTTCAGGAATCTGAATGAGCCTAGCGGACGTGCTGTGAAAGGAATACATGAAGAGGCCTATACTTAACTGATAAAAAATAACGGAAACAGCAAATTCTGTTATTCTTTTGTAGCATTTCTATTCTAAAATCCCAAGGATTAACGCAGATTAGCATATTATCGGCTGATTTGCGTTTTCTTTTTTATAATTTTGAGGCCAAACCCAATTAAATCTATCAAACTTTTAAAAGATCAAACAAATGAATTTAAAAAAAATGATGATGGCTTCTGCCCTTCTAATGGCTGCTTGTTGTATGCAGGCACAGACAAAAGTGATAGCTCACCGCGGTTTCTGGAAAACTCCGGGATCATCGCAGAACAGTATTTCATCACTTCTAAAAGCAGATTCCATCGGTTGTTACGGTTCAGAATTTGACGTATGGATCGCGAAGGATAACAAGTTAGTGGTTAACCATGATCCTGTATATAAGATGAGGCCGATGGAATATTCCAAAGGTGATGCACTGACCGGACTTAAATTATCCAACGGAGAAAACTTACCCAGCCTGGAACAGTATCTGGAAACCGGAAAAAACTGTAAAACCCAATTGATTCTCGAACTGAAAGCACATAGCAACAAGAAACGTGAGACTAAAGCGGTGCAAGGAATCGTTGCCATGGTGAAGAAAATGGGACTGGAAAACCGTATGGAATATATCACGTTCTCTCTACATGCCATGAAAGAGTTTATCCGTCTGGCTCCTGCCGGTACTCCGGTATATTACCTTAACGGAGAATTGTCTCCCAAAGAGTTGAAAGAACTTGGTGCTGCCGGTCTGGACTATCACATGGGAGTGATCAAGAAACACCCCGAATGGATCAAAGAAGCTCACGACCTCGGCTTGAAAGTTAACGTATGGACTGTGGACGAAGTGGAAGATATGAAATCGCTGATCGAACAAAAGGTAGATTTCATCACCACTAACGAACCGGTCATCTTACAAGAAGAACTTAAAAAGCTTCAATAAGATAAAATCATTACAAAGTAAACTTTTTAATATCCGTCTTTAAAGAAACAGCTCGTTCCTTTAAAAGAAACAGGATGTTTCTCGGTGTCGAACGGGTGGTTCCTTTAAAAGGAACCACCCGTTTCTTTTAAAGGAAAAATGAGCTTTCATAACAAACTAAATATCAGCACATTAAGAACACCCATTTTTTCATCTGAAAAAGAAAAGGTCATTTTCATATATGCCAATAAAAGATTACAAACGATTTACTGGAAATCATCTAATACCTCTTTCAACTCTTCTACCGTAAGCTCTCCTACCTGCCTCCATAATTCATGCCCCTTATGCAATAGAAGGAAAGCCGGTACTGTTTCTACATTATGCGCATCGGCAATTGTTCTATTCTCTTCTGCATTCACTCTAATCAATTCCACAGTTCTCTTTTCGTAAGTTCGAAGCACAGGCCCTATCCACTCATAATGAGGGGACCAATCGGCATAGAACACCACCAACACCAGATTGTTGGTTTTAACTGCTGTTTCTAATTGTTTCTCTATATTCATATCGCTACGTTTTTATATTAATGATAGTGCTAAAACAATGAATACAGAAAAAGGTTCTTCAAAACACACCGCGAACAATATGATAGAGAAATAAGGATTTTCACTTTCATATCGTCAAAAGAAAAAGAATATATTTCTTGTTTTTATAACTGGTTTTATGGATTATCAGGACTAAATATTCTTCATATATTATGAAAGAATATACAAAGCAATTCGTTCAAATAACAGTTTATTAATATATGAATATATATAATTCCAAATTATAACTAAACATAGCCGTATGAAAGGCAATTATAAGTTCACAGAAAATTAATAGAGATTAGACATACTTTTCAATAAAATATAAAGCAAAAAGTCATATCTTTGCATCGTAATAAAACAAAAGGATATAACAATCAACAAATACCAATCAAAATGACAACAAGGATTAAGTTCACTAAAATGCATGGAGCAGGAAATGACTACATATATGTAGACACGACCAGATATCCGATAGCAGACCCTGAAAAGAAAGCGATCGAATGGAGCAAGTTTCATACAGGAATCGGAAGCGATGGACTAATATTGATTGGTGTCTCTGATAAAGCGGATTTCAGTATGCGTATTTTCAATGCCGACGGTTCGGAAGCAATGATGTGTGGCAATGGTAGCCGCTGCGTAGGCAAATATGTATATGAATACGGATTGACTGATAAAACAGAAATAACTTTGGATACACTATCGGGAATTAAAATTCTGAAATTGCAGGTAGAGGGAAAAACAGTCAGTACAGTCACCGTAGATATGGGCAGTCCGCAAGAAACAGGAGAGATTGATTGGAGAAAGAAATATCCTTTCCAATCTACTAAAGTATCAATGGGTAATCCTCATCTCGTCACATTTGTTGATGACATTACCCGAATTAATCTGCCGGAAATCGGCCCTGAACTGGAGAATCATCCTCTCTTTCCCGACAGAACGAATGTAGAGTTTGCACAGATCGTCGGTAAAGACACCATACGGATGAGAGTGTGGGAAAGAGGATCGGGAATTACTCAAGCTTGCGGAACAGGTGCCTGCGCCACAGCAGTAGCCGCCTTCATCAACGGACTTGCAGGAAGAAAAAGTGATGTGATAATGGATGGAGGGACAGTTACCGTCGAATGGGATGAAACCTCCGGACATATATTAATGACCGGACCGGCAACCAAGGTTTTCGATGGAGAAATTGTTGAAGAAGTTGAGAGTTGAGAATGGAAAGTTGAGAATGAATAGTAATAGAAACTTAAAACAATAACAAGATGGCATTAGTAAACGAGCATTTTTTAAAATTACCGGGAAGTTATTTATTCTCGGATATAGCAAAAAAGGTAAATACTTTCAGGATAACGCATCCCAAACAGGACATCATCCGGCTAGGTATCGGCGACGTTACGCAGCCACTTCCTCCAGCCTGTATAGAAGCAATGCATAAAGCGGTAGAAGAACTGGCCGGCAAAGATACATTCCGCGGATATGGTCCTGAACAGGGATATGATTTTCTGATTGAAGCAATCATAAAGAACGATTTCGCTCCACGCGGGATTCATTTCTCTGCATCCGAGATTTTTGTCAGTGACGGGGCTAAAAGCGATACCGGAAATATAGGTGATATTCTTCGCCACGACAATAGTGTAGGTGTTACAGATCCTATTTATCCGGTTTACATAGACAGTAACGTTATGTGCGGACGCGCCGGAGTATTGGAAGAAGAAACGGGTAAATGGAGTAACGTTACTTATATGCCTTGCACAAGTGAGAACAACTTTATCCCGGAAATTCCGGACAAACGGATAGACATCGTTTATCTCTGTTATCCGAACAACCCGACAGGGACCACCTTAACCAAACCGGAACTGAAAAAGTGGGTGGATTATGCCTTGGCAAACGATACACTGATTCTGTTCGATGCCGCTTACGAGGCATATATCCAGGACGAGAATGTCCCCCACTCTATCTATGAGATTAAAGGAGCTAAAAAGTGCGCGATTGAATTCCGTAGTTTTTCAAAAACGGCAGGATTTACAGGAGTACGCTGCGGATATACCGTGGTTCCGAAAGAACTCACTGCCGCCACTCTGGAAGGTGATCGCATACCACTCAACAGATTATGGAACCGTCGCCAGTGTACTAAGTTTAACGGCACTTCTTATATTACCCAACGGGCAGCAGAAGCCGTTTACAGTGCAGAAGGCAAGGCACAGATTAAGAAAACAATCGACTATTATATGACCAACGCAAAAATCATGAAGGAAGGCTTGGAAGCCACAGGACTGAAAGTATACGGCGGCGTCAACGCTCCCTACTTGTGGGTGAAAACTCCGAACGGACTTTCTTCATGGCGATTCTTCGAACAGATGTTGTATGAAGCCAATGTGGTCGGGACTCCCGGTGTAGGCTTCGGACCAAGCGGTGAAGGGTATATCCGTTTAACTGCATTCGGCGAACGCAACGACTGTATCGAAGCGATGAGAAGAATAAAAAACTGGCTCTGATTGAATGAATAATGGATAGCGGGAAATAGAAAGTTCAACATGCCCCCATTAAACGAACATCATCATTCCTGCAGGATCAGTTATCCATAATCAGTTATCCATAAAAAACGATAGTATTTTGCGCGCTACTATATAACAAATGGACCGTACATCCACATTTTTCTAACTTTTAAAGGTAAAAAGACGATGAAAACGACGATTAACAACAAATTGGGGGTAATAACAGTAGCATTATTACTGTCAGGACTTGTCCCGTCTACAATGATGGCACAAGATAAGGTAGAAGCTTCCGTTGGGGCAGATTTGGTAAGTGGTTACATCTGGCGCGGTCAGAATTTAGGCGGAATTAGCGTCCAGCCTTCACTGGGAATCTCTTACAAAGGTTTATCACTCGGAGCATGGGGATCAGTAGGAATTGAATCCAAAGATGCAAAAGAGTTTGACTTAACTCTCGGTTATTCAATTGGTGGATTTAGTGTTTCAATAACGGATTATTGGTTTGATAAAACATATACAGGGGATGTAGACGAATACGGAAAGGAGATTTATACAACCAATAAATATTTCCAATATGGAGCCTATTCTACAGCACATGTATTTGAAGCACAAGTGGGATATGATTTCGGTCCGCTAGCCGTCAACTGGTACACAAACTTTGCAGGTGCCGACGGTGTGAAAGAAAACGGTAAAAGAGCTTATTCTTCTTACCTCGCACTTAGCGCACCTTTCAAATTGGGAGGTCTCGACTGGACAATAGATTTAGGTATGGTTCCCTGGGAAACGACTTTTTATAATGGCTATACCAGTGGATTCTGCGTAACAGACATCAGTCTCGGAGCATCCAAGGAGATTAATATCACAGATTCCTTCTCTGTACCGACATTTGCGAAAGTAACAGTGAACCCACGCACTGAAGGAGCCTACTTTGCTTTCGGACTAAGTTTTTAAGAGAGAGAATTTACAATACAAAGAGCGTATAGGGATTAGAAAAGGTAGTTAGAGTTTAGATTTTATCGGTTTGTTGTATGGTAACCTGCTATGGCTACCGCTACCCTATACCTCTTTCTTTTACAGGACACACTAATATTTAAGGTATATGAAAAAGATTGAAGCTATTATCCGTAAAACCAAATTCGAAGACGTAAAAGACGCCCTACTCGAAGCGGACATCGAATGGTTCTCTTATTACGATGTAAGAGGCATTGGAAAAGCACGGCAAGGACGTATCTACCGTGGCGTAGTTTATGACACCAGCACCATTGAACGAATTTTGATCTCTATTGTCGTGCGCGACAAGAATACCGAGAAAACAGTGCAGGCTATCATCAAAGCTGCACAGACCGGAGAAATCGGTGACGGACGTATTTTCGTCATTCCTATTGAAGACGCTATCCGCATACGCACTGCCGAACGTGGTGACATAGCCCTCTACAATGCAGAACAAGAACGTTAATCGGCAGCGGCAAGGTGCCGCTCCCAGGTTTCCTTGCGGATCATAACGTTTATAAAGAGGTTTACAACATCACTAATAAATAATAGGTATAAAATAAGATAATTATTATGGATACAAAATATAAAAGCCATAGCTTCGTAAAGCTGTGGATAGCCACTACTATATTCATTTTGTGCTGTTTTACTACTGATATGTCGGCACAAAACACGGCCGCTGCCGATACAGTTGCAGCAGTTACAGAAACAATTACCGAAGTCGTTACCGCTCCTGCCGAAGAAGCATCAGCAGCTCCCGATACGGTCAGTGAATTAGCTCTTGGATTGAATACTGTATGGATGTTGCTTGCAGCAATGCTCGTATTCTTCATGCAGCCGGGATTTGCATTAGTAGAAGCAGGTTTTACCAGAGTGAAAAATACTGCCAACATTCTGATGAAGAACTTTGTAGACTTCATGTTCGGCTCTTTACTATACTGGTTTATCGGTTTCGGATTGATGTTCGGTGCAGGCGGATTCATCGGAATGCCCCACTTCTTCGACCTTTCTTTCATTGATAATGGTTTGCCAACCGAAGGATTCCTCATATTCCAAACCGTATTCTGTGCGACAGCAGCTACAATTGTATCAGGAGCCATGGCAGAACGTACAAAATTCTCCATGTATATCGTCTACACCATCTTTATCAGTGTACTGATTTATCCGATATCCGGTCACTGGACATGGGGCGGAGGCTGGTTGATGAACGGTGAAGAAGGTTCTTTCATGATGAGTCTCTTCGGAACCACCTTCCATGACTTTGCCGGTTCTACGGTCGTTCACTCTGTAGGTGGATGGATTGCTTTGGTAGGTGCTGCCATTCTTGGCCCCCGTATCGGTAAATACGGTAAAGACGGCAAATCAAAAGCTATCCCAGGCCATAGCCTGACTATTGCCGCACTAGGCGTATTCATTCTTTGGTTCGGATGGTTCGGGTTCAACCCCGGTTCTCAATTGGCAGCAGCAACCGAAGCCGATGCTATCGCCATCTCCCACGTATTCCTGACAACGAATCTGGCTGCTTGTGCCGGTGGTTTCTTCGCTCTGTTGGTGAGCTGGATGAAATATGGAAAACCTTCCCTGTCATTGACACTGAATGGTATCTTGGCAGGGCTGGTAGGCATCACAGCAGGATGTGACGCAGTATCTCCTGCAGGAGCAGCCTTAATAGGTGCAATATGTGGTGTTGTAATGATATTCTCCGTTGACTTCATTGACAAGGTGTTAAAGATAGACGATCCGGTAGGTGCATCTTCTGTACATGGTGTTTGTGGATTTTTAGGAACTATTCTTACAGGTTTGTTCTCCACCAGTGAAGGTTTATTCTATGGCTACGGTTTCGGATTCCTCGGTGCACAAATATTCGGAGCATTGGTAGTAGGTGCATGGGCAGCAGGCATGGGATTCATCATTTTCAAAACGCTTGATAAGATTCACGGACTTCGCGTTCCGGCACGTATCGAAGAAGAAGGTCTTGATATTTACGAACACGGAGAATCGGCTTACAACTAATTTAGTGATGAACGGTTTAGTGATTAGTGAAAGACAGCTACGCACAACTTACTACTAATCACTACCCCGCTAATCACAGAAAAAACTTCCGGACAGGTTTGATCGCCTTTCCGGGAACCACATAACAAAGTAATTATTTACTCTAACATATTTAACAACAAATCAAATCAGGTATTATGTCAAAACTTAGATTCAGAGTAGTAGAGACAGCTTTCAAAAAGAAAGCTGTTGAGGTAGCAACACCTGCCGAACGTCCTTCGGAGTATTTCGCCAAGTATGTATTCAACAAGGAGAAGATGTTCAAATACCTTCCCAGCAAGGTATACAATGCACTGATTGACGCCATTGACAACGGTGCTCCGCTAGATCGCAGTATTGCCGACGAGGTAGCTGCCGGCATGAAGAAATGGGCCATTGAAATGGGTGTTACTCATTATACGCACTGGTTCGCACCGCTGACCGAAGGCACAGCTGAAAAACATGATGCTTTCGTTGAACATGATGGCAAAGGCGGTATGATGGAAGAATTTACTGGTAAACTGCTTGTACAACAGGAACCGGATGCTTCTTCTTTCCCGAATGGCGGTATCCGTAACACATTCGAAGCCCGTGGTTACAGCGCATGGGACCCCTCATCACCTGCTTTCATTGTAGATGATACGCTTTGCATCCCAACTGTGTTTATCGCATATACCGGCGAAGCTCTCGACTATAAAGCTCCCTTGCTGAAAGCATTGCGGGCTGTAGATAAAGCTGCTGTAGACGTATGTCGTTACTTCAACCCGGAAGTGAAAAAAGTAGTTGCTTACTTGGGCTGGGAACAGGAATACTTCCTAGTAGACGAAGGATTGTATGCCGCACGTCCGGACTTACTAATGACCGGTCGTACTTTGATGGGACATGACAGTGCCAAAAACCAGCAGTTGGAGGACCACTACTTTGGTGCTATCCCCACCCGCGTAGCCGCTTTCATGAAGGACCTCGAAATTGAAGCGTTAAAGCTGGGTATTCCTGTTAAGACCCGTCACAACGAGGTTGCCCCGAACCAGTTCGAGTTAGCCCCCATCTTTGAAGAGTGTAATCTTGCTAACGACCATAACTTGCTGATTATGTCATTGATGCGTAAGGTAAGTCGCCGTCATGGTTTCCGCGTACTGCTTCATGAAAAACCTTTTAAGGGCGTCAACGGATCGGGTAAACACAACAACTGGTCTTTGGGAACTGACACGGGCATTTTATTAATGGCACCGGGTAAGACTCCGGAAGATAACCTGCGTTTTGTTACCTTCGTCGTAAACACATTGATGGCAGTTTATCATCATAACGGATTGTTGAAAGCTTCTATCTCCAGCGCTACCAACGCCCATCGTCTGGGAGCTAATGAGGCACCTCCTGCCATCATCTCCTCTTTCCTAGGGAAGCAATTGTCGCAGGTATTGGATCACATTGAAAACAGTACGAAAGATGATTTGATTAGTCTTAGCGGCAAACAGGGAATGAAGTTGGATATTCCGCAGATTCCAGAATTATTGATTGATAATACTGACCGTAACCGTACCTCTCCTTTTGCTTTCACCGGAAACCGTTTTGAGTTCCGTGCCGTAGGTTCCGAGGCAAACTGTGCGTCTGCCATGATTGCATTGAACTCTGCCGTAGCAGACCAATTGGTGAAGTTTAAGAAAGATGTGGATGCTTTGATTGAAAAAGGAGAACCTAAAGTGTCTGCCATTCTCGAAATTATCCGTGGATATATCAAGGAATGTAAAGCGATTCATTTTGACGGCAATGGTTACAGCGACGAATGGAAGAAAGAAGCCGCCCGCCGTGGACTGGATTGCGAAACCAGTGTTCCTGTTATCTTCGATAACTACCTGAAGCCGGAAACCATTGCCATGTTCGAAGCTACCGGTGTAATGACAAAGAAAGAACTGGAAGCCCGCAACGAAGTGAAATGGGAAACGTATACGAAGAAGATTCAGATCGAGGCGCGTGTATTGGGTGATTTGGCTATGAACCATATCATTCCAGTGGCCACTCAATATCAAACGGATTTAATTAATAATGTCTATAAGATGCAATCTCTTTTCCCGGCAGAAAAGGCAGCGAAATTGTCTGCTAAAAACCTGGAACTTATTGAAGAGATTGCCGACCGCACAGCCTTCATCAAGGAACATGTAGATGCAATGATTGAAGCTCGTAAGGTTGCGAACAAGATAGAAAGCGAACGAGAAAAGGCCATTGCCTACCACGACACGATCGTTCCGGCACTGGAAGAAATCCGCTACCACATCGATAAGTTGGAACTCATTGTTGACAACCAGATGTGGACGCTTCCGAAATACAGGGAACTGTTATTTGTGAGATAGAAAAAAAGAACGGTGAACAATAAACGGTGAACAAATTGCACTGCAACGCATTTACCGTTTAGCACTCACAGTTCACCGTTATGAAATTATCTATTTCTTTTGTTGGTTGTTTTAAGTTTGCGGGGAGGGGTGCTGTGAAGCAGTCCTCTTCTTTTTTATTCAACAGGATAAAATTCATTTTTAACTAACTCATAAAAAGCCGCAATCAACTTTTCTTTTCGAGGATGGGAAGAACTTAACAAGATAGAAACATATAATTGATACTCTTCAGTAGTAGCCGAAGCATCAAATTTTAGAATATCTTTGGTTTTAAAATTAGTATACCACCGACTAAACAATCTATTTCTTTTATTTTCTTTTCCATCAATATTATCGCATACAAGAATCATTGCTCTTTCTTTACTTTGAAAGAATTCTCGTAAAATCGTAACAATTGTTGCCGCTATCTTTGGATCAATAGGATGAGGAGTTGATTCTTCCGGTTCAAAATTAAAAGTATATACTTCGTCAAAATCCGGGTGATATACAGAGTAATCAACAAAATAAGCGATGTATTTTACACCGCTTATCGTTATAAATGAGTAGTTCCAATCTGATTCCTTACAGAATTCATACGGGAGTTGAGAATTTGATGTCACGCTCTTTGGCTATTTTTTTCAAGTCTCCACCCTCCTGTATACATTTCCTTATCGCTTTCTTGTCCTCCAATACTTTTTGAAAGAAAGAAGAAGATTTGCTTTGTTTCTTTTCAGGCTTCATACATTTGTTTTTATTATACCACAAAGATACTCTTTTTCAGAGACATAACAACATTACCTACTATTTTTTATTTTTATTCGATTATCTTTGCATCCTCAATATCATCATCGTCATGTACCACCGGAGTCTTCGGACGACGACGGGTAAACTTGAACCAGTTGATTAATTCGGTAAGCGAATAAACCAAACTACTCACACCAATAATTATAAATGCAGTATTACGTGCTCCTGTCGGATTAAACAAAGCGATGATACCCGCAATAAGAATCAATGAAGGAACCAGGTAAAACGCTCCCGGAACGGGCATCCACCGACGTGCCATCGATAAAGAAGCAATCTGTTGCACTCCTCCCATTATCAGGATAAATCCCAATAAAAACATCAGAACATCTGCAAAGAATTCAGGCATCACAATCAACCAAAGTCCAAATAATAAACTGCCGATTCCTTCTATCGGGAAACGGGGAGCCGCTTCACCTTCCTGTCTTTTCCGGCCGAAATAACCAAAAAGGCTGATAACACCGGGAATTAAAAAGGCAACACCAACTGTAATGACAATATAGCTGGCAGCCGCATTTGGCCAAATAACGAGCACCAATCCTATCACAAGTGCAAAGAGAATACGAATAAGGGAATAATTCATTGTTTTCATAAATTCTATATTTTTTAACCGGGTCTGTTTCAATACTTTTGCGAATATAAGTGTTTCTACTGAAATATAAAAATAACAAATAAACTTTGTAATAAGTTCGTAATAATATCGTTATGACGATCACATCTCACATTGATATTTTTGCAGAAATTTTAAACAGTTCCTTTTTCACAATGAAACAAAGCGAAATAAAAAAGAAATACCCTTATGTAGAGCGTGACATCAGTTGGATGTACTTCAACCAACGTATTCTGCTGGAAGCTGCCCGCTCCGAAGTGCCACTATTGGAACGGCTCACTTTTCTTGGGATTTATTCAAATAACCTGGATGAATTCTTCCGTGTCCGTGTAGCTACTCAGAACCGGATCGTAGAATATGCCGATAAAAACATACAGGCAGAACAAGAAACCGCCGCCTGCACTCTGAAACAAATAGGGAAGCTGCACAATCGTTACTACAAGCAGTTTGAGGAGATATTCGCTTCCATTATGGAGGAATTGAAGAAAGAGAATATCTACGTCATCAAAGATGCGGAAATGACGGACGAACAGAAAGCATTCGTCACTTCTTTCTATCGCAACAAACTGAATGGTTCTACCAATCCGCTTTTCCTCAATGGAACCCGCCCGCTGGACGATCAGACAGATGAGGATATTTACCTTGCCATCCGTCTGCTGCGCAAAGATGAAACGGGAAAGATAAAGGAGAAAGACTATGCAGTGATTGAACTGCCGACCGGAGACTTCGGCCGTTTTATTCAATTACCTGATTCGGATGGAAAAACATATCTCATGTTTCTTGATGATGTGATCCGCTATTGTTTGCCGATGATTTTCGTCGGTATGAAGTATACAGATTATGAAGCGTACACTTTCAAATTCACAAAAGATGCTGAAATGGAGATCGACAGTGATTTACGGACAGGGGTACTCCAGAAGATTTCCAAAGGTGTGAAAAGCCGGGAAAAAGGGGAACCAATCCGTTTCGTCTATGACGAACAAATTCCTAAAGACTTGCTGAAAAAGTTGGCCGGTCGCCTGAACGTGGATAAGAATGACACGCGTGTAGCCGGAGGACGCTATCACAATTTCAAGGATTTGATGAAATTTCCGGTTTGCGGTCATCATGAACTGAAATATCCTGTTTGGGAACCTATTTTCAAGCCTGAACTGAATGGCATGGAAAGTCTGCTCACTTTGATTCGTAGGAAAGATCGTTCCTTACATTATCCTTATCATAGTTTCGACACTTTTATCCGTGTGTTGCGAGAAGCCGCTATCAGTAAAGAAGTAAAAAGTATCAAGATGACGCTTTATCGCTTGGCTAAAGAGTCCAAAGTGATAAAAGCTTTAATCTGTGCAGCCAGAAACGGGAAAAAAGTCACAGTAGTTATCGAACTGTTGGCACGTTTTGATGAAGCGTCTAATATCAACTGGAGCAAGAAAATGCAGGATGCGGGGATTCATGTTATTTTCGGAGTAGAGGGTTTGAAAATCCATTCTAAATTGCTGCATATCGGCACTCGGCACGGAGATATAGCCTGCATCAGTACAGGAAATTTCCATGAAGGAAATGCACGTATGTATACTGATTATACCATTATGACTGCTCACCATCCCATTGTCCGGGAAGTCAATGCCGTATTCGATTTTATCGAAAAGCCTTATACTCCTGTTGATTTCAAAGAACTGCTCGTTTCTCCCAATGATATGCGTAAACGGTTCATTGCGCTTATCAACAAAGAGATAAAAAATAAGGAACAGGGAAAAGAGGCTTATATCCTTGCTAAAGTAAATCATATTACTGACCGTGCACTTGTTGAAAAGCTATACGAAGCCTCAACAGCGGGTGTTCAAGTGGAACTGGTAGTACGCGGTAACTGTTCTTTAGTAACAGGCGTTCCGGGTATCAGCGAGAATATACACATCAATGGTATTATCGACCGTTATCTCGAACATTCGCGCATTTTCATCTTCGCCAATGGTGGAGAAGAAAAATACTACATTGGTTCTGCCGACTGGATGCCTCGCAACCTGGATAATCGTATTGAGGTGGCAGCACCGGTCCATGATAAAGAAATTCAGGCAGATTTAAAACAAATTGTCTGCTACGGATTCCGAGATACGGCAAAAGGAAGAATTGTAGATGGTACAGGTGAGAACCGGGAAAAAGAACGGGAAGAAAACAGTGTCCTATTCCGCTCACAAGAAGAATTATATAACGAATACAAGAATACATTATGATAAGTATGAAAAAAGTTAATTATGCAGCAATAGATATAGGCTCTAATGCGGTACGACTGCTAATAAAATGTGTAAACGAGGAGAATGCGCCCGAATTAATGAGTAAGGTGCAGCTCATCCGTATTCCGTTACGGTTGGGAGAAGACGCCTTTACTGTGGGGAGTATCTCTGCAGAAAAAGAGAAAAAACTGATTCGGCTGATGAAAGCCTACAAACAATTAATGAAGATATATGATGTGGAAGACTATCGTGCGTGTGCCACCTCTGCCATGCGTGATGCACGTAATGGCAAGGATATCGTTCAACAGATCGTCAAAAAGACGGGTATTCGTGTAGAAATCATCGACGGGCAGGAAGAAGCGCATATTGTTTACGACAATCATATCGAACAGTTATTTGCTTCAGGACAAAATTACCTGTATGCAGATGTGGGAGGTGGTAGTACGGAAATCAATCTTATCAGCAACGGTGAACTGAAAAATTCCCGTTCATATAATATAGGTACGGTACGTATGCTTAGCGGCATGGTAAAGGAAGAAGAAAAGGAAGCTTTGCGCACTGACCTGATAGGGCTTGCCACAGAATATGCCCCTATCAGTATCATCGGTTCGGGAGGAAATATTAATAAGTTATTTCGTTTAGCGGACAAGAAAGATAAAAAAGCGTCTCTCCTACCCATCGAATCACTGCAGGATATATATGAAACATTGAAAGCCCTCTCTACCGAACAACGTATTAAGCAATATAAGTTGAAACCGGACCGGGCCGATGTTATTGTTCCTGCTGCAGAAATATTTCTCGAGATAGCTACTCATGTAAAAGCTACCGGAATTATTGTACCTACCATCGGACTGTCCGACGGTATTATAGACAGCTTATACACGCAAAACATGAACAGGTCTGATTCTCCGCAATCTTGATGAATGAATATATAAAAAAACTCCTGATACCAGTATATCCAGACTTAGTATTGGGAGTTTTTGTCTCATCTTGCTATAATGTATAGATTCATCTTTAAAAGAGTTAGGTATTCGGATTTTGTTCTTTATATTTGTGCAACTATATATTTGAAACAATATGGATATAAAACTTAGAATTGAGCAATCTTCAGATTATCATGAAACCGAAAACATTACACGGGAAGCATTCTGGAATCATTATTCTCCGGGATGTGACGAACATTACCTCCTTCATATTATGCGTAACCATCCTAAGTTTGTGCCGGAGCTCGATATTGTTGCAGAACATAATAACAAGATTGTCGGTAATGTTGTCTGCCTCAAATCATTTATCATGGCAGATGACGGTAACCAATATGAGGTTTTGAGTCTGGGTCCCATTTCTGTCCTCCCCGAATACCAACAGCAGGGTATCGGAGGAAAAATGATTGCACTTACCAAAAAATTAGCTTCCGAAATGGGATTTCGTGCTATTTTACTTTGTGGTGACCCGGATTATTATCTCCGACAAGGATTTATTCCCGCCGAAACATTAGGAATTCGTACTGAAGATAATATGTATGCTACTGCTCTTCATGTTTGTGAATTATATGATAATGCTTTAGCCAATGCAAAAGGCCGTTATATAGAAGATGAAATATATCAGATTGATAGATCTGCTGCTAATGAGTTCGACAAACAATTTCCTCCAAAAGAAGTTGAGGTTGGAACTCCGTCACAAAAACGATTTAATCTGCTGGTAGTAATGAGAAGAAAAGCGATTTAGTCCATTTTTTGTACCAGATCACATAAAGCCAAGATAATTATCGGGATAATCAAACTTTTAATAACTTTATGTTGAAAGCCAGCCCATCCCGATCAATACCCAGAGTTCCAATATACAAAGCGGAAACCACATTGAACATGCCAGCCACACCGGAATTCCTTTACACCATTCACTACGGCGATAATGAATCATAAGGGCAGAACGGCGTTGGGTTCGATAACGTAACATGCAAAATACGACCGGTGGGATAATACAAAGAAAGAACAGACCAATGATATGCCAACCATCTGTGATACTATTGAAACCGAAGAAAGATACATACACAATGGCAGAATAATGCAAAAGCTCCAATATGAAAAGAGTACAATCATTCCGCTCGTTCTTATTCCTTTTCCTTTCTCACTCCATTTCTCGCCACAATAATACATATAATCGAAGAAGTAATAATGATGCTTCTTTGGATACAACTTTTTCTGTTGACGTTCAAAATAGTTTAATGGCTTTTTCTTAGGAGGGTAATATCTCATGTCCGTTCTATGTACAGTTTATATGATGTAAAAAAGACGATTAATATCGGGAAAATCCTTCGTATTAATCGTCTTTCTATATTCAGGAGAATTATATTATACTGATCTTTTATAAAATCAATAGCTTAGTACTTTATAACCTTATCACTGCTTACAGTATTATACCAATCAGTATTTGTACTTTGATCTTGCGCCCAGTTGGTAAATTTAGAATATGCATTCGTTATTACCGTCGTTTCCGTTGGATAAGCAAATTTATCCGGAACACAAAGAGCCCATGTATTATTGACAGCTTTGATCACATCCAGTGCAGAACTATCCGCCAACTGCCCATTTGCAGTTGCGGAGTTAAATCGATTCAAATGAACTTCCGTTCTCTTCTGACCTGTGGCTGGATATGCAATAAAGAAGTCCAAATCATTCGTCGCACTAGGAATAGATATCGCATTCTTCAGTTTAACTGTCACTTCAAGAGTATATACATCTGCAAGAGGTTTAGTCATATTTCCTGTATTTAACATCGGACGCCGCGTTCCTGTAAATCCATATATATGATGAGCATCTCCAAATAAAGGAATCACAAGTTCACTCCCATTGGTTTCGTAAGCTGCATTTTCAAATATACCAGAACTCAAAGAGTTGCTACGTTGAGTAGCACCTGTCCCGAAGCTGACTTCTTCTACATTACTCTTATTTATTCCTTTTATTCTCAATCCGGCACCCAATTGCTTCACAGCACCAACTGCCCTAAGAGCAACTGTGTATTTCAATTCTTTCACATTATTACCGGCAGCAGGCAAAGTTACATTCAATACAATATCATTGAAGTCATAGTCCCCTGCTTTCGGGTAATTATCTTCAAAAGCATAAGAATAAACAGCATTTCGAATCTCCACATCGTCCGGAGTTTCATCAGAACCATATCCCTCTTTAATACATTCGCCGTCAGCAGGAAGCATAAAGTCAGCCTTACCCGGATTACAATGAGTAGCGCCTTGCTGCAATCCTTTATTCACTAACCACGCAAAAGGAGACCAGTCATAGTGCGCTTCACCTTTATATGTTTGATCCGTAATTTCACAAATAATATTATTCGTCACTTTAGAAGTAGATTGAGCCAAACCATCAGTATTAGCAATCTCATTAATTTTCAATAAAGCAGTACCAACGGTTGGACCGGTAACCGTTCTATATAAGCTGGCCTTACCTGTACAAGTCAACATGGATTGTGCCTCCATTACAATGTCATTGTTATTACCATTATTCCCAAGTTCCTCGCAAATAGCTTCAGAAGTATTTCCCATAACAAGTGTACCAAATTGGAATTTATCAGTTTTCAGATAACAACCATTTTTTATATGGGTATTATTATTACCATCAATAGTTACAGCCTCAATCGTTCCATGATTTGTCAGTGTTGTACCAGCTGTAGAAGCTCTGTAAGAATTCAATTTAAGTATTCCATAATTCATAAAATCAACTCCACTTCCACCTCCATCAATCTTCAATAAATCACAATCAATTATACCTGCGTTATAATTAGTAAATCCGGCCGAACTATTTGTCATATAGATAGTTCCTTTCCCCATAATACTTCCACCTGGCATTACAGTTATATAAGAAGCCTGCGTCAATATCAAAGTCGCATTTTCAGCTATCTTTATTATTCCACCATTCTCAACTATAATCTCTGTGATATTATCAAATTGATTACTATTCTCAATCATCCACATACTTCCTTGTGGAATAATTATTTTGATAGCCTCTGCTCCACCACTGATTCCAGAAGTTTTTAATCCAGCTTTAAAAATTCCACTCGGAATCTTAAACCAACGTATTTTTTCTTTGAATACAGGTAATTTAGCATATTCAAACCATCCGGGACCTGCACTAAGGTCCCAACCAGCCTCAACCGGAGTAGCATCCTCCTTTTTAGCACTAATAAAATCAGCCGTATAAGGAGCTTTCATAGTCGGTATACCAGTCGTTACAGCTCGCGACATAGAACGCGTAGATACATCCGCATATCCAAGACGCGCTGTCACTTCTCCATTTTCAATGGTCACCGGCTGCACCATATAATGTTCATGCTCGTCTACACGCGCAACAAATACTTTATTCAAGGCAATTGCACAATCAAAAGCCACAGTAAGTATTGTTCCTTGAGTTGCATCTTCTTCCGCTAAAATTTTTGCCGTACTTTCCGAACTTAATGGATCGGCATCGAATATCCGTATCTTGTAGTTTACTCCCTCATAGCCATTAACTAAGATATGTGCAGTTACACTCCGGGAGAGTGTCCAATCACCGTCAGGATCAATATTTTTTACAGGAAAGGTTTCTTCGTAAATTTGTTTTAATTGATCTGCATCAAACAGATTTTTCTCATTATCAACACAGCTGATAAAGCTGATGGAGGACGCCAACAACGAAAAAGTGAAGACTTTTACAATGTTCTGTTTCATAATCTTTGAATGCTTAAGTTTGCTTTATTTGCACAAAATACAAATCACCACTAATCAACAATCAGTAATGAACACACAAAGATAGTTATATTTATAGATAAAAGACGGTTAAAGTTGTATTTTTCGATACACAGTTAACATCTTTTAAAAGATAAGAATCTAATTATTTCCATTGAAAGATAGGTGGCTACATCATTGAATATAAAAAACTTAGAAGTATAAACATTGCAGTATACAACAAAAACAAAGAGTTGCATATTCTATGCAACTCTCAATGAAACGACAAAGATTCAGTGCTACAGAGCACTACAAAATCCCGAGTTCTTTCATTTCCCTATTGAAAGGATAAAAACTAAAAATTAAAAGGGGAAAATCAAAGGCAAAACAAAAATCATCACAATCCCCATAATAATCTGCAATGGTAATCCTACTTTTACATAATCCATAAAAGTATATTGACCGGCAGACATCACCAGGGCGTTAGGCGGTGTAGAACAAGAAGGGAACCGGAAAAAGCCAACGGCATCAACAGCCTGCTGGGATTCATGCCGACACTCATCGCCAGACTAACAACAATAGGAAGCATCAATGCCACCGTACCTGTGTTACTGACAAACGCACCAATGGCCGAAGTCACCAACATCACCAACAGAAACAACCGGATCTCACTGGTTCCCACAAGTTTAAGAATACGGGAACTAATCATCTTTGCCAATCCCGTTTGAAAGATAGCCCCTCCCACTACAAACAATCCGATCATCATAATGACTACCGAATTGGAAAAACCGGAAAGTGCTTCATCAGGAGTTAATATCTGAAAATAAGTAAGTTAATGATTGTTTTATTTTGACTCTATCAAAACTTATTTAGGTGAACAAAAATAAAAAATACTCCACATTAAAACAAACTAGGTATGCTTAAAGTGCAACCTCTAATATCCTACGAGCAACAGCACCTGTTACATTTCCATTCTCACCATATTTAGCACCACGTTCATTGAAGCGGCGTTCGATTTCCAGAATAGTTTCCTGTCCGATGTTCTCTTCATGCAAACGTGTAGTCAGTCCCAGTGAACGGAAAAATTCTTCGGTACGGCAAATTGCTTCATCAATCCGCTCTTCTCTTGTACCGGAAGTAATTCCCCAAACTCTTTCACCATACTGCAAAAGCTTATCCCCTTTTTCTTCATGAAGCACTTGCAACGTGGCAGGAAGAACAATGGCTAACGTATGGCCATGTGTCAATCCGTGCAAAGCAGTAATTTCATGCCCGATCATGTGAGTAGCCCAGTCTTGAGACACTCCCATAGCAATAAATCCATTCAATGCCATTGTAGCCGAAAGCATAAAATCAGCCATCAGTTGATAATCATGCTGGTTTTCACGAATTTTCGGAGCAATCTCCACCAGAGTTTGCAGAATACCTTCCGCCCAACGGTCCATAACGCGACTCTGTCCGGGAGTAGTCATATATTGCTCCATCACATGAACATAGGTATCAGCCAATCCACAAGCTACCTGATGAGGTGGCAAGGTAAAAGTTACTTCCGGATCAAGAATAGAGAAGATTGGATAGTTGGCATAAAAAGGATATTTCTCTTTCGTTTCGCGACGGGAAATAACTGCTCCGTTATTCATTTCCGAACCGGTAGCAGGCAAAGTCAATACAGTGGAAAGAGGTACAGTATGAGTTACCGGGCGTCCGGCAAGTACTAAATCCCAGGCATCACCATCATACAGGATTCCTGCGGAAATCAATTTCGTACCGTCAATAACAGAACCACCGCCAACAGCCAGCAAATAATCCACTTTCTCTTCTTTTCCCAAAGCAATCGCTTTACGGAGAGTTTCGATGGCAGGATTGGGTTCGATTCCCCAAAATTCTACCGTAAAATGGTCCTTCAATGCCTCCTTTACCTGATCGTACACTCCGTTTTTCTTCACGCTTCCGCCGCCAAAAGTAATCATAATACGTTTGTCGGACGGTATTTCTTTAGCCAGCCGGGCAATCATCCCTTTTCCCATGATTAGTTTCACGGGATTTTGAAAAATAAAATTTTCCATATCTTAGTCTATTGTTATTATTTTGGTTATTAGTCACTATCCTTGCAAAGATACATGATTTATCCGAAGCCTGTCAGAATCAAGCAAAGAATTGTTGTGCCACGGAAGGAACCATAGCCGACAACCAGGGTTTCATATCCTCTGCTACCAATAACCAATACAATAATAATATAATGAAAATGGCAATAGCGATACCTACTAAAACTTTTCTCTGTTTCATAATTGTTTTTGTTTAAATATTCAATATTTATAAGAACAGTTCAGGTTGAAAATTGTTCTATATCAGAAAAATGAAGGCAAAAGAGAAAAAAAGTCATATTTTGTTTGCTGTTTCAAACAAAGTGTCTATATTTGCCCCCATAAAATTACAAAAGACAATGAGAACAATGTTAGTAAATACATATTGGTGGTGGCGCCCGTTACAACTCCGACAGTCGTAAGGGAGC
>PPYF01525278.1_pt1 | contig 38288 bp, 22 predicted proteins | sample 1559871 | NCBI WGS metagenome assembly PPYF01 (sample SAMN08240021, study PRJNA423297) | Human gut metagenome, whole genome shotgun sequencing project.
CGATATTCTGATTTTAATCAATTAAGAGCTAGGGTTTAAATAATCTATATATTTGAAGTCTAAAACAAAATAAAAATGGAAAGCGATATACCTAAGTTTGATTTGCCGGTTGATTATGTTGTAGGAGAAGGATATGAGATAAATTTATTAAATGGGTATAAAAACTTTCCTTGTAAAATAGAGGCAGGCTTTTTCATTCTCTGTGTGAAAGGAACAATACAAGCAGTAATCAATGGCAATAACCATAATATTGGTGAGAACGATTTGATTACTTTACCACCTAATTATTTTATGGAGATTCAGGATTTCTCACCGGATGTTCATATTTACTATGCCGGTTTTTCATCTAAATTTATAGAAAGTATAAATTTGATGAAATCTACCGAACATCTTCTTCCGATAATTATAGAAAATCCGATTGTTACATTATCTCCACTACAAGTTTGTAGCTATAAGATGTTTTATGAGTCATCAATTCTTTCGTATACTTCGCCAAAGACACTGGCAAATAAAGAGATTGTGAAAGCTGTTCTTACAATGTTTATCCAGGGAGCTACTGAGATTTATAAATTGCAGAATAAATCATATTTAGCTTCTCAATCAAGAAAGTATGAAATTTATCAGGAGTTCTTACAGTTGGTAATGAAGTATTATGCACTTCATCACGGGGCTTCCTTTTATGCCAACCAACTGGGACTTAGTTTGCCGCATTTCTGTTCGACAATAAAGAAGGTTGTAGGAAACACCCCATTGGAAGTGATTGCTTCCGTTATTTTGATGGAAGCCAAATCCCGTTTAAAGTCGACTCATGAGCCTGTGAAGAACATTGCTTTATCCCTGGGGTTTAATAATATCTCTTTCTTTAATAAATTTTTCAAGCAACACACGGGTACTACTCCACAGGAGTATAGAGGTCATTAAGATACCTCTTGCTGCCTTTCGAAGGGTAATGTAACAGTAAAACAGCTACCTTTCCCGACTTCTGATGTAACAGATATACTTCCTTGCAGATGTTCCACAATTGTTTTGCAGATGGAAAGCCCCAGTCCCGTACCTTGTTTGAAAGTGTTGACTTTATAGAAACGGTCGAATATTTCTTTTTGACATTCCATAGGTATTCCTTCTCCCGTATCTTCGACATATAAACAAACAGAATCGTCTTCTTTAGGATTAACCATGAATCCAAAATGAATATGTCCTTCTTCTGTAAACTTCCGGGCATTATTTATGAAATTACAGATTACTTGTTTCAAACGTGTGGCGTCAGTGTTTATATAAATATCATTATCCGGCAATAATGCCCGTATCTCGATTCCCGGAATATGTTTTACCGCTTGTTCTTTCTCTATATCTTTCATCATGGACTTTAAAGAACAGTTGGAATATGTAAATTTGATAGTATTTGATTCAATTTTTGATAAATCAAGTATGTCATCAATCAATCGTACCAAGTGCTCACTGTTGATACTGATTAACCTTACAAAGTCAGTCCGTTCTTCATCGCTTAATTCATTGTAAGTAGAAGCTATTACATCGGAGAAACCTACTATCGCATTTAGCGGTGTCCGGATTTCATGGCTCATATTTGCCAGGAATGCCATTTTAAGCCGGTCGCTTTCTTCTGCTTTCTTACGGGCTTCAATCAGCGTATTCTCTATGTCTTTATATTCCTGAATACTCATGCAGATTCCTACTAACCGGTAGGGATGCCCGGATATGTTGGCAATATAGGTGGATTGTCCTTCAAACCATTCCCAAGTGCCGTCACCGCGACGTAGACGGAACGGGACGGTTTTGTCGAATGTCTGGATACCACTAAGCTGTATAACAAAAGCATCCGCCATTGCTTGTCTGTCATCCGGATGAATCATGTTTACGTATTCTTCCATTGTTAAGGTATTATTTTCTCCTGCCGGAATACCCAAATGGTCAAAATAACGATTGTCCAGCGTAAATTCGCTTCTGCTTATATCATAATACCAAGGATATATTTTGGTTCTTTGCAAAGCGGTGTTCAGAATATATTCTTGCGTAAGCTCTACTGTAATATTTCGGAAAAAGAACAAGATGGTTTTTAAATTTCCTTCATTTCTGATAGTGGTAAATTCTCCCTTTATAGGGAATTGTGTATGGTCGACTTGTTCCTGCATATAGATGTGTTCCGGAAGTACATATCTCCGTTCACCTTGACGAATCTTCTCTAAAATAGTTGAAAAAATATCTTCCTTATTATTCAGTAGCTTGAATATATGATTTGTTGAAAGGGGCATCATTGCATTGACCGATGAATGTACATGAAGTTCTGCAAGAGCTTGCTGATTCAGTTGTATAACTTCTCCATTTATATCAAATATGATAACTCCGTCAGGCAAAATGTTCAGCAATTCATCATTGTAGAGTGTTTGTTCGTTCACTTCCATGTGTTGTTGTTTTAATGCAAAGTATGAGGTGATAAATATAAATCCATAACAAAGAAAATCATTTCTTTGAAGATAATACTACTTTGACAGGTGTTTTTATAGCCGTAAATACGGCTATTTTAATTTGCAACACATTGAATGTTAATACAGTGTTCTTTTTTTAATATTCGATATTCATTTATTAATTCTTACTCCATTTATTTGCCAATCATTTTTGGCTGGCCCTTCTGTGAAATTGAATGATTTCACTTGGGGAGACAATGGCTCGAATGTCAGTGAAAATTCAGCTTCTCCACTTTCGGGCAGAAAGAAATGTTCACCGGGTGTAATGCCGTCGGCGCTCTTTAAAGTATATGTTGTTCCTTTCTCGTCCATTAACTTGGCATTAGGACTCACTTGTATCCAATATTTAGGAATATAGTAGGCACGGAAGTGGATGATTGTTGCCGTATCTGCCAGCTCTACCTGCTTTATTTCAAGAATATCGGTATTGGTTGATTCTATAATCGGATAGTTTACTAATTTCGTGTTGCCTTGTTGAATGATACTCATCTCATGTTTCGACGCATCCAGATACCTGCGCATTTTTAGTTTCAGACTGCCTTTTCCATACCCCGACCACATCTTTATGATTTTACCTTCGGGAGAAATAAGAACATAATTAGGGATACCACGGACACCGTACTTTGCGTATAGTCCTGCTGTTTGTTTCAAGTCGCTTAAGTTCTGCCACGTCATTTCATGCTGTGCCGAAGCGGCTTTCCAACGACTTTGGGTGTCCGAGCTAAGACTGACGATAGTAAGACGCTCTTTATATTGTTCCTGAATCTCTTTCATCTCAGGCAAAGCCATAACACAAGGTCCGCAACCGCTACTCCAAAAATCGAGCAGGATATATTTCCCTTTGAAATCAGCTAGATGATGAATATTCCCGTCCAGGTCGAAAAGGTCGGTATCAGCCAAATCGTCTCCTTCTTTTACAATTGTAGGTGGAAAGAGGTTGACTGTAATTTCTTGTCCTAGATTAGACGCTTTTTGTTCTTCGTTTAATCTATTATACAAAGCCAGTGTTTCCTCTTTATATGAGAACTTCGGATTATATTTTGCAGAAAGACTTAGCCTGTGTAATTTTTCTATCCAAACAGAAGAGACAGGGAGTTCCTGCATTAGTTTCAATTCACGGCTGCTGATTATAACAGATATACTGTCTTCCTTTTCACGTATTGCCTTCCGGTCGGCTTCCGGTGCAGAACGCATTTTTCTTGCTTCGATGGATAGGCGCTGATACTCATCCCACAAATCACGTGATACATTTATGAATTTGTTATATTCCTGTTGTTCCTTTACCGGACTGTCTACTTTCCAGGTGTAGATTAATATGTTTGTACCAGTCACTTTAATTTTTGCATTGGGAGTAGCATAAATGCTCAGTGACATAGAGGGGAAATCTGCATTACGGGTACACATAAGAGATAATTTGTCTAAACCACTTTCTCCGGCATTACGCTTAAAGAAGAAGTTTCCATTGCGTATGCTGTCTGTGGCAACAGTACTTCCCACATTACCATCAAGTAAAAACAGAGAGACAAGAGTTCCGTCTTTTACCCCTTCTACATGCCCTTCAATCGTATATTCGTGTTGTGCCTGTGAAGTGAGACAGCTTAGTAAAAAGAAGCTGATAAATAGTAGTTTTCTCATAATAAAATCATTTAAGATAATAATAATCTGCAAGGTAGGACTTTTCTTTGTAGAATGTTTTTCTTTTATTATTCTTTAATATTTCCGTGAAAGGAAGGGGTACAAAACAGCACTTCATCCGTCTACTTGATATGAAGAAAAAAGAACGAATGAAAATATATACTTTACTGCTTGGGGCATTGATAGCTTGTCCGATGCACGCACAAACGATACATGATTGGGAAAATCATCATGTACTTCAAATCAACCGGGAACCGGCGAGGGCTGCATTTATTCCTTTCTCCGCACAGAAAGGAGATTGTTCCATGTGTCTGGACGGGATGTGGAAATTCAGATGGACTCCTGTCCCAGACCGGCGAATCGTTGATTTTTATCAGACGAATTTTAATGATAAAGATTGGACTGATTTTCCGGTTCCTGCTAATTGGGAAGTAAACGGATATGGTACTCCAATCTACGTATCGGCTGGTTATCCGTTCAAAATAGATCCGCCACGGGTAATGGGAGAGCCGAAAGCGGATTATACGACCTATAAAGAAAGGAATCCGGTAGGGCAGTACCGACGTACATTCGTTCTGCCTGCTGACTGGGCGGCGAAAGGACAGACATTCCTTCGATTTGAAGGCGTAATGAGTGCTTTCTATGTTTGGATAAATGGTGAGCGGGTAGGGTATAGTCAGGGAAGTATGGAACCAAGTGAGTTCAATATCACAAAGTATCTGCACCCTGGAGAGAATCAAATAGCACTGGAAGTCTATCGGTATAGCGACGGTTCTTATCTGGAAGACCAGGACTTTTGGCGTTTCGGGGGCATTCATCGGAGCATTCATTTAGTGCACACACCGGATGTTCGTATTCGCGATTATGCAGTGCGCACTCTTCCTGCATCTGCCGGTAATTATGAGGATTTTATTTTGCAGATTGACCCGCAGTTCAGCGTATATGGAAGTATGACCGGAAAAGGATATACTGTGCAAAGCGTGTTGAAGGATGCAACCGGAAAAGAGATTGTTACATTAAAAGGAGAAGTTGAGGATATACTCGATTTGGAACATAAGGCTAGCCGGATGAATGAGTGGTATCCGCAACGTGGTCCTCGCAAGATGGGACGATTATCCACCATCATAAAATCACCGGAAAGGTGGACAGCGGAAACTCCTTATCTCTATAAACTACTCATTACTTTGCAGGATGCGGAAGGAAAAGTAGTGGAACAAGTAGAGCAGTCGGTGGGTTTCCGTTCTGTGGAGATTAAGAAAGGACAGCTATTGGTAAATGGCAATCCGGTTCGTTTTCGTGGAGTGAACCGCCATGAGCACGACCCTCGGACAGCACGGGTAATGAGCGAAAAACGAATGATTCAGGATATTCTCTTAATGAAACAGGCCAATATCAATGCGGTGCGTACCAGCCATTATCCCAATGTGAGCCGTTGGTATGAGCTTTGTGACAGTATGGGGCTTTATGTAATGGATGAAGCGGATATTGAAGAACACGGATTGCGGGGGACTTTAGCCAGTACTCCCGATTGGCATGCCGCATTTATGGACCGTGCAGTCCGCATGGCGGAACGTGATAAGAACTATCCGAGTATCGTAATGTGGAGCATGGGGAATGAAAGTGGTTACGGTCCTAACTTTGCGGCTATCTCGGCATGGCTGCATGATTTTGACCCTACGCGTCCTGTTCATTACGAAGGAGCACAGGGGGTAGATGGTAATCCTGACCCAAAAACAGTTGATGTAATCAGCCGTTTTTATACGCGGGTGAAACAGGAATACTTGAATCCGGGTATTGCGGAAGGTGAGGATAAGGAACGGGCGGAAAATGCACGTTGGGAGAGGCTGTTGGAGATTGCCGAACGTACCAACGACAATCGTCCGGTAATGACAAGTGAATATGCCCATTCCATGGGAAATGCATTAGGCAATTTCAAGGAATATTGGGACGAAATATACAGCAATCCCCGCATGCTGGGCGGATTTATTTGGGATTGGGTAGACCAGGGAATTTATAAGACATTACCCGATGGGCGTACTATGGTGGCTTATGGCGGAGACTTCGGTGATAAGCCTAATTTAAAAGCCTTTTGCTTTAACGGATTGTTGATGAGCGACCGTGAAACGACTCCTAAATATTGGGAAGTAAAGAAGGTGTATGCTCCGGTACAATTAGGTCTTGAGAACGAAGAATTGAAAGTGACCAACCGGAATCATCATATTGATTTATCATCTTATCGTTGTCTGTGGACATTATCAGTGGATGGTAAAGAGAAGGAACGGGGAGAACTAACATTGCCCGAAGTTGCTCCGGGAAAAACAGGGACAATCACTTTGCCTGATTTTCATTCATTATCAGATAAAAGCTCTTTCAACAGAAAAAACACAGGAAAAGATGCTGCAAAGCTTGCAGCCGATTGCCAGCTTAAAGTTAGCATCGTTCTGAAATCAGATGCTCTTTGGGCAAAAGCCGGACATGAAGTTACTTGGGAACAATTCTGTTTGCAGAAAGGTGATTTGTTATCTGCCGAACTAGCCAACAAGGGGCAATTAGAAATAAAAGAGGATAGTAAAACTCTGCAAGTCAGCGGACGTGGCTTTTCCGTTCAATGGGAAAAAACAGTGACCGGAAGCATGACTTCCCTTATTTATAAGAATAAAGAGATGTTGGCACACTCCGAGGATTTTCCGGTTCAACCTGTAACGCAAGCTTTTCGCGCTCCGACTGACAATGATAAGAGTTTCGGTAACTGGTTGGCGAAAGATTGGAAATTGCATATGATGGATAATCCGCAGATTAGCCTGGAATCTTTCAACCATCAGCTACGCGCAGATGGAGCTGTGGTCGTTCAAGTTCGGACAAATAATGTATATAAGGAAGGAAAGGTAACGACAACCTCTGTCTATACCATTTTTTCTGATGGAACAATAGACCTGAAAACGAGTTTCCTGCCGCAAGGAGTACTCCCGGAATTACCCCGATTAGGAATTGCTTTCTGTTTCTCCCCGTCTTATAATACATTTACATGGTATGGCAGAGGTCCGCAGGACAATTATCCTGACCGTAAAACTTCTGCTGCAACAGGACTTTGGAAAGGTACGGTAGATGAACAATATGTGCATTACCCTCGCCCGCAGGATAGTGGGAATAAAGAAGATGTACACTATCTGACACTGACGGACAAACAAAATAAGGGCATCCGCATAGATGCAGTGGAAGATGTATTCTCTGCGTCCGCTTTGCACTACACCGCACAAGACTTGTACAAGGAAACACATGATTGTAATTTAAAACCCCGTGCTGAGGTCATTCTTAGTTTGGATGCTGCCGTACTTGGATTAGGGAATAGCAGTTGCGGACCAGGTGTATTAAAGAAGTATGCCATTGACAAGAAAGAACATACCTTACATATACGTATAACTAAAAATTGAATCATTAAATAACTAACACAATAATAAAAGTAACAATGAAAAAAGTAACCACTTTATTATCAACCTTAGCGTTGGCAACTACCCTGGCTGCTCAGAATCTTCCGCAGACGGAACGGCAATATCTTTCCGGTCACGGATGCGACGACATGGTAGAATGGGACTTCTTCTGCACCGACGGACGCAATTCCGGCAAGTGGACGAAGATTGGCGTTCCGTCCTGTTGGGAATTGCAAGGCTTTGGCACTTATCAGTATGGAATCACCTTTTACGGTAAAGCATTTCCCGAAGGAATTGCCGACGAAAAAGGAATGTATAAGTCTGAGTTTGAAGTTCCCGAGAAGTTTCGCGGACAACAAGTGAATCTTGTCTTCGAAGCTTCCATGACAGATACGGAAGTGAAAGTGAACGGACGCAAAGTCGGCTCGAAACATCAGGGAGCTTTCTATCGCTTTTCATACAATGTCACGGATTTCCTTAAATACGGAAAGAAGAACCTGTTGGAAGTGACAGTAGCTAAAGAGAGCGAGAATGCAAGCGTAAACCTTGCTGAACGCCGTGCCGATTACTGGAACTTCGGCGGTATCTTCCGTCCCGTATTTCTGGAAGTGAAACCTGCTGTCAATTTACGTCATATTGCTATTGACGCACAAATGGACGGTTCTTTCCGCGCGAATTGTTATACCAATATTTCCAATGACGGAATGAGTATCCGTGCGCAAATTCAGGATAATAAAGGTAAAAAGCTAACTGAAACGACTGTACCGGTGAAAGCCGGTGGAGACTGGACTTCTATCCAATTGAATGTCTCCAATCCTGCTTTATGGACAGCAGAAACACCGAATCTTTATAAGGCACAGTTCTCCTTGCTGGACAAGAACGGCAAAGTATTGCACAACGAAACAGAAACATTCGGCTTCCGTACCATTGAAGTACGAGAAAGTGACGGGCTTTATGTCAATGGAGTACGTATCAATGTGCGTGGTGTCAACCGTCATAGCTTCCGTCCGGAAAGTGGCCGTACATTGAGCAAAGCGAAGAATATTGAAGATGTTCTTTTAATGAAGGGCATGAATATGAACTCCGTCCGTCTAAGCCATTATCCGGCTGATCAGGAATTCCTGGAAGCGTGTGATTCTCTCGGTTTATACGTAATGGACGAACTGGGTGGCTGGCATGGCAAATACGACACTCCGACCGGAGTACGTCTGATTGAAGGTATGATAGAGCGTGATGTAAATCATCCTTCTATTATCTGGTGGAGCAATGGTAATGAAAAAGGCTGGAATACGGAACTGGATGGAGAATTCCATAAATATGACCCGCAGAAACGTCCGGTTATCCATCCGCAAGGTAATTTCTCCGGTTTTGAAACCATGCACTACCGCTCATATGGAGAAAGTCAGAACTATATGCGCCTGCCGGAAATCTTTATGCCGACAGAGTTCCTTCACGGTTTGTATGATGGCGGTCACGGTGCCGGATTGTATGATTATTGGGAAATGATGCGCAAGCATCCCCGTTGTATCGGCGGCTTCTTATGGGTATTGGCAGACGAAGGCGTGAAACGTGTGGATATGGACGGTTTCATTGATAATCAAGGTAATTTTGGTGCTGACGGTATTGTAGGACCACATCATGAAAAAGAAGGTAGTTATTACACTATCAAGCAGTTATGGAGCCCGGTACAAATAATGGATACTTCTATTGACAGACAGTTCAATGGTAAACTCTCTGTGGAAAACCGTTATGATTATCTGAACCTGAACACTTGCCGTTTTCTTTGGAAGCAAGTAAAATTCCCTTCGGTAACAGACGCTTCTAATATCGGCACTCAAGTTCTAAAACAAGGTGAAGTGCAAGGCAGTAATATCGCTGCTCATTCGGCAGGCATTCTGGATATTAAAACAACTGTTCTTCCCGATGCGGACGCTCTCTTTGTGACAGCAATCGACAAATATGGACATGAACTCTGGCGTTGGACATTCCCGGTAGACAAATTGAACCAGTCAAAAGAAGAACTTTCTCCATTATCCAGCAAAGCAACTTACACCGAAACAGATAATGACCTTACAGTAAAAGCAAACAATCGTACTTTTATCTTTTCAAAGAAAGACGGTCAACTGAAAGGTGTATCCGTAAACAACCGCAAGATTAGTTTTGCCAACGGTCCCCGCTTTATCGGTGCCCGTCGTGCCGACCGTTCGTTAGACCAGTTCTACAACCACGATGATGAAAAGGCGAAAGAAAAAGACCGTACATATAGCGAATTCCCCGATGCGGCAGTGTTTACGAAACTGGACGTAAAAGAAGACGGTGGCAATCTGATTGTTACCGCAAACTACAAATTAGGTAATTTGGATAAAGCACAGTGGACAATTAACCCGAGCGGAGTAATGGCACTTGATTATACCTACAATTTCTCCGGAGTTGTCGATTTAATGGGAATCTGTTTTGATTATCCCGAAGAGCAGGTTATCAGCAAACGCTGGTTAGGAGCAGGTCCTTATCGTGTATGGCAAAACCGTATCCATGGTACGCAATATGACATTTGGGAAAACGATTACAATGACCCTATTCCGGGAGAGACCTTTACTTATCCCGAATTCAAAGGATATTTCGGCAATGTTTCCTGGATGAATATTCGTACTAAAGAAGGTACTATCAGCCTGTCAAATGAAACGCCCGATGCTTACATCGGAGTATATCAACCACGTGATGGCCGTGACCGTTTGCTTTATACACTTCCCGAAAGTGGCATATCCGTATTGAATGTAATTCCGCCGGTACGTAACAAAGTAAACTCAACGGACTTGTGCGGTCCTTCTTCACAAGCCAAGTGGGTGAATGGCCCGCAAACGGGACGAGTCGTTTTCCGGTTTATGGAATAAATGAAAATAGCAGAAAGATAAAATTCTGTCGATCCTTACAAAAAGAGCTTTCTTATTCAATGAGAAAGCTCTTTTTATATTATCTACTGGTGACTATGAAATCTCAACTCTATATTGAATAGCCATCACCTAATAGATTATTCAAAATGAAATTATTTCTGAAGTTCAAGAATAGCACTTAGTGCTTGTTCTGCTTTCTCCCTAGGTACAAAAATATGATCGTGATAATATGCTGCCACAACATTTGCGCTTATATTTTTCTCTGCAAGTTTAGTTGAAAATGCTGCTGTCAGCCCTACCGCATCTAAACTTGAATGTACATTCAGAGTAATAAGCTTATAAACGGATTGATAATCAATATTTCTATTCACAGCATCTTCCCGGTCAATAATTAAGGTAATGCCCTCTTTCTCATGGAAAATGCCGATTGGGGTTAATTCGCTGATTTGCTCCCAATCTAAACTAGGGAAAAAGCAGAAAACAAAATCACGTTCATCCAATATCGGTTCTATATTGGATAATAATATATTTAAATCTTTAATGCCTGCCATAATATTCGAATTGTTAGGATTCATATTTATTCTAACCTTGTCTCTTTTGTAATTCTCTTATTAATTCATCTACAATATACGCATCACTCATCAAATATAAATCCCCAAGACGATGGATAATACGCTGATAGATTTCACTATTATAGAATATATCAAGTGCCTGCAAACTGGAAATGTGTAGGCGGGTGGCAAGCAACTCTACAATACTATAATATTTGCCTTGCATTACAATATCAGCATTGGGAATTTCTTTTGAGAGAGACGGGAAAGGCAAAAGTGTAGCGTCTACAAAATGTAAGTGTTCATCAATTACTTTTTGGTTCGTAATACAAATTTGATTGTTAGGTTCTTGATGAATCAAACGTGATAATGCTTCTTCACGAGTATAGTCACCACGCATATAGAGGTCGATAGTACGTATCACACGGTCGTCCGCTATACCGCCTTCTATTATGTCATAGTCCTGCCATATAGCGTTTCCTTGTCGACACGCTACAACAAAATCCAACCAATGCGCATCGTATGTGGTAAAGTGTAAATAATGATAAGGAGAGTTACGACAAGCGTCTATATCCAGTGAATAAATATTGAGCCATACGCTATTTTCATGACGAATATCAGCTGTGCGAAGTGCCCAACGAGTTGCCTGTTCCTTTAAATTAGTAAGATAGAAGCCTATTCCGAAATCAAGATTCGGCCGGCATACTCCGGCTAACGGTTGTTCTACACGGTAAGTAGAGCCATGGTAAACAGTTAACATGACTTATCTCCTTTTTGTTGTGTCGAAACTTGAAAAGGGCGATAATCTTCCGGTAACCATTGCGGATCACGATGATAGATATATTCTAATAAAGAATCTACTATGTATGCTTTGCCTTGGGTATGCAGAGTATCATAAAAAGCATTTATATAGCCGTCTATGGCACCTAATTCCTTTAGTTTGTTATATACATCCGAACTATAACGTCCTAATCGTTCGGCTGTATTCTCTATACAATAGATGATAAACTCTAACTGCTTTTCTTTAAGGGTCATATTATTTTCTCCTTTCTTTTCTTAATCAATTAGCGAAAAAGACTAATATTAGCAAAGATAGAAAAGTTCCTTCTTTCTTCCAATTTTTCTGTATAGTATATCATATACATTAGTGAATATTAAAGCAAACTCAATATGCATTCATTATTGTTTTCTCTTCTTTCACCAACTTTCTCCACCTTTGAAATGCCCTTATTAAACTTTCTTCTTGTACCAGTTCCGTTATTTCATAGTGTTCAACGAATTGCTCCATCGACTTTTTGAACATCACTCCTTTATTAAACTTATTATCCAATAGAAAAGAGTATAATTCCGCCTTCATTTCTGTTTCTATTTCCTTTTCTATAATTGATGCGCTGTCATGTCCGATATAATTATAGACTTCCGGATTCTTCCCATAACGTGGTTGGGGCAATATAAAACAAATATTTCCAGTCTCTTTCCATGAAACGTTTGGTGGGTGAGGAACAGATAGTTGGTGAAGGAAGTGATAAACGGGAGCAATATGGGGGAGATGGATAGGGATAAGTCGTTGCGAAGGAGAAGAGGAGTGAGACTGATTCTGATTCTGATTCTCTAAATCGGGTTCTAAACTCTGCCCGTATCGGACATACATGTATCTAGCCAAATATGGCTTGATAGTAATTGTAACTGTAACCATGGGAAATTTCTTGAAGTTTGTAATAAAAAAGTATATATGAGCAGTCCTTTTGGACTACGAATTCCGTTTTGTTTATTGAGAATATTCCCATGGTTGTCGGGACGGAATTCTTTTTTATAATAAGTTGATATACAGCACTCTACATATACTGATTTTGGTTTAAAACCAAGGAGCCGTTCCTTTTAAAGGAACGCCCCGTTGCTCACCGAGGAACGACTTGTCCCTTTTAAAGAAACGGATGACTCCTTAAAATCCGGGAACAAAACTAGTCGTAATATTCTGTTTTTTCAAAATGGATAGTTGACGTTTTAAATGATATATGTAAATATACGTAACCGATTTATCACATCGTTTGTTTTGCGCGTGTATATATACTCTGTATGTCACAAAAGTTAACCGAATAAATAAGATAATGATTTAACAATGTTTATCGGATAAGCCGTTTTTGAGAAGGGATAGACTCTTATTATGAGTGATTATGAAATTATTTTGAACGAAATTTCGGAATCAATGTGCAATTTCAGAACGTTTTATTTTTATATATATTTCTTTTGTAAATTTGCGGCGTTAAATAATTAAATGAGCATAAACAAAGAAACACTCAATATACACATTTAATGAAGATAAAAGGCATAATAATTCTACTTTTCATATTTTGGGGAAGCATCTTACAATGTTCAGCTCAGAAGGCAGCGGTAAAAACAAACCTGTTTTACGGTATATATTCAAGTTCGCCTAATATAGAAGCCGAGTTCGGACTTTCACCGCGTAGTACGATAGAACTGGGCGGCGGCTTTAACTTGTTTACATCCGGCAAGTCGTCTGCAAACAAGAAGCTGGTACATTGGCTCGGTTCGGCAGAATATCGTTATTGGACATGTGAAAGGTTCAACGGACATTTTTGGGGAATACATATATTAGGCTCCCAATACAATATAGCCGGTCATCATCTGCCACTTCTATTCGGAGATGATTCCGGTCAATATCGTTATGAAGGATGGGGAATAGGTGGAGGTATATCGTATGGCTACCATTTTCTTCTAAGTAATCGTTGGAGCCTCGAAGCGAATATAGGCATGGGATATGCCCGGTTGCATTACGATAAGTTTCGATGTGAGACTTGTGGTGAAAAGACCGGAACGGAAAACCGCAACTACTTTGGGCCGACTAAAGCTGCAATCTCACTTATATTTCTCATAAAATAATAGAAACATGATAAAAGTAAAATCAACCTTATGGTTACTGACCATATTACTACTGGCTTCACCCTTATTATATGGAGAAAACCTACCAGATAAATGGTACACGGGAACCATACAACCAAAAGCTCTTGAACTACAACAAGTAGGAGACTCTTTACACATTCAAATGCTTTACGACTTTGATAAGATAAAAGTCAGTTCCAATCATTCTATAGAATTGATACCTGTATTGATTGCCGGAAACCATCAGATGGAATTACCGGAGATTTCTCTCAAAGGTCGTAATAATTACCAAAATTTGAAGCGCAAACTTGCTTTGATGAGTACATTGGAACGTGACTTATACCAGTCGGAAGCTCCATACCATATATTAAAAGGATACGGAGCAACTGGAAAAGAACAGGTTCGGTATTCGTTGGTAATACCATTCGAATCATGGATGAAGGATGCGCGCCTGGATATAAAGAAAGAGGTAATGGGTTGCTGCAAACCGGGCAAATTGTTATCAACATTCCCTCTTTTCAGCACTATTGCTTTGGAGCAGTTTTCAATTCCATATCAGGTTATTCCGCACATCAGTTACGTCCAACCCCAAGTTGAACCTATTAAAAAACGTGAGATGGCATGTGAAGTGTTTTTGGATTTTGTCGTTTCTAAAACTGACATAAAGCCGGATTATATGAACAATCCGTCTGAGTTGAAAAAGATAGCTTCCATGCTTGCAGAAATGAAAAGTGATACAACTATATCAATTCGTGGAATATCAGTCATCGGTTATGCTTCACCGGAAGGCTCTTTCTTGTTTAACAGACAACTTTCCGAAGGACGTGCGAAAGCACTTGTAAATTACCTGCTCCCCCGTTTCTCTTTTTCAAAAGAATTATATAAGGTGGAATATGGTGGTGAAAATTGGGCTGGACTACGTAAAATGGTAGCTGAATCTGACATGCTGGAGAAAGAAGGCATTCTTCATATCATTGATAATATACCGGCTTCTATAAATTATAATACAAATACTAGCCGTAAAAAATCATTAATGCTATATAAGCAAGGTGAGCCTTATCGGTATATGCTGCACGAGTATTATCCACATTTACGAAAGGCGATATGTAAGATAGAATATAATGTTCAGAATTTTAATATAGAACAGGCAAAAATACAGCTTCATAGCCGACCGCAAGATCTGAGTCTGAATGAAATCTATCAAGTAGCTCTTACTTATGAGAATGGTTCGCCGGAGTTTATAGAACTGTTTGAAACAGCCGTCAGAATCTTTCCTGACGATGAGGTTGCTAACTTAAATGCCGCTTCGGCTGCGCTTTCACATGGAGATACAGTATTAGCAGAAGAATATCTTAAGAAGACAAAGATAGCCGTACCTGAGTATGAAAACACAGTGGGAGTGTTACACTTATTGAAAGGGGAGTATAAACAAGCAGAGGTACATCTCAATAAAGCTGCCGAATCCGGATTAAGACAAGCACGTCTCAATCTTGAGGAATTGGCAAAAAGGAGAGTAATATCCAAACAATAAGCAAACAAAACTATTGATTTTTTTATTTACTATCATTTATAATTATCATTTCATTTACAACATTTAAACATTTAAAAAGATGAAAACAAGAAGTTTTCTATTATCGACGTTGGCAGCTTTTATGCTTGCCGGTTGTAGTAGTGAGGAAGCAGGGGAAAACAACATTCCGGGTGATGACCTGAATGGCAAAGCGTATCTGTCGCTGTCGCTAAAAAGTCATTCAGCTATTACAAGAGTAGCAACAGAGCCGGGTAGTGAAGGGGAAAGTCACGCGGGGAATGTAACTGTTCTATTATTTGACAAGGATGATGTATGCCTTGATGTGGTTGACTTTAGTGGTGCTACTGTTGGAAACAGCAACGGAGGAGAAGGGAATCCACCTGCTGCCGCCAGTGATGTTAAACTAGTGCCGGAAAAGAGTGAGAAAGTATTTGTGGTTATCAACCCTTATAGTGCAGGGTGGAATTTATCTAAAGATGCCGTAAAGGGTAAACCTTGGAACACGATTAATGCTGCTATTGATGCGACTATTACCAATGTTACGGGCAATAAGAATTTTATGATGGCGAGTGCAGGCACCACCGATGCTGGAGCATTAACGGATGTAAAGTCGAATGTGGTTAAAGCTACTCCGGAGAATGAGGCTACGGCAAAAAATCAAGCAAAAGCTAATCCTGCTATAATTAACGTAGATCGACTGAGTGCAAAAGTAGAGGTTGCGGTTAAGTCACCGGACTTTACAAAACCTGAGGGTTCCAGTTTTACTTTCGGTGGTTGGGAATTAAGTGTTACCAACAAGAGCGTAAAGCTATATAGTGACCTTATCACTTATGCTAATGCTACGGAAGGAGCTGTTTACCGTCGGGATAAAAACTATTTGCTTGGCGAACAGCCTACAGGTGGTGAAAGCGCTATGGATGCGGCATTCGATTATCTGAAAAACATCGATAGTCAAGATGGTGTTATTCCTGATGTTGCACAAACAGACGGAGCAAGTCGTTACTGTCTTGAAAATACCATGGATGCTGAAGCACAACAATTAGGTTTTACCACAAAGGTGGTAGTAAAAGCCCAGTACACCCCTAGTGGCTTAACTGAAAATAGTAGTTATTTCTCTTGGAAAGGTAATTATTATACATTGGCAACGCTTAAAACTGAGTATGCAAAACATGCAAATGGTAGTGGGCTGAAAGTTGATTTGCCTATATTCTTAAAAAAGGCGGGACTCATAGCAGAAGATGTCGTTAACCAAGAGGCAATAGATAATGCGGTTAATGCTCTTCTGGATGATGATTTTAATGAAAAAACCGGTATTATCGGACGTTTTTGTGCCGTACGTTACTATCACTCATCTGTTTGCTATTATGATGTCTTGATTCGTCATGACCAGGCTATAACAACCAAAATGGCTTTAGGTAGATACGGTGTAGTACGAAACAACTGGTATCACCTTGAACTTCAGAGTGTGAGCGGTCCCGGTACGCCGTGGATTCCCGACCCGTCCGATCCTGATCCAACCAATCCTACACCACCGGATACCGACGATGATGAAGCAGATGCTTATCTCTCTGTACAAATCACTATCAATCCATGGACTTTTTGGACACAAGGTGTTGATTTACATTAATAGATGGAAATAAAAAGACACATAGAGAAATACAAAATAATCCTTGCCGCTTTTATGGCGGCAGGGATTACCGGTTGCGATGTTCTTCATGATGACTTCAGCCAGTGTGACCTTTTTCTTGAATTCCGCTATGACTATAATATGGCAAATGAAGATTGGTTTGCCAAACAAGTGGAAGAAGTAAAGGTTTATGTGTTTGATGCAAAAGGGAGTTATATACAAACATTCACCGAAAATGGCAGTCCACTAAAAAGTCCGGGCTACCGTATGCAGATACCATATCGGTTGAAAGGCTCTACGGCTGTAGTATGGGCTGGAAAGACAGATAGCTTTTACTCATTGCCGATAATGACTGCGGGCGACCCGATAGATAAATTGATATTGAAATATGAGCCGGAAAATAACATAAGTAATAATCACCTTGATGCGTTATGGCACAGTGGACCCTTACAAATGTTTTCATCGGAGAATATCAGCAATACGGAAACCGTCAGCTTGATACGAAATACCAATGATATAACGATAGGCATTACACAGGGGAATACCCTGGTAGATATTTCGAAATATGATATACAACTAATTGCAACAAACAGTTCTTATGACTATAAAAATAATTTTGGAGATAAGAACAAGACCATAACTTATTGTCCTTGCCTTGAAGCGGAATACGACAGGGCATCTTTCCAAACCCGGATTCACACGCTCAGGTTTGTTGAGGATGGCGATATGACTTTTTCCATCACAGAGAAAGCCTCAGGAAAAGCGATAGATATCGGAGGAAAAACAACCATAAACCTTATTGACTATTTGTTAATGGGCAAACCGGAAATGATGGGTGAGCAAGAGTATCTCGACCGTAGATACCAGTGGGACATCAATATCCGTATCGGAGATAAGGAAGAGAATGGGTATATTGCATTGAGCATAACAATAAATAATTGGACCTATTGGTTCCAACCAACAGATATGTAAATCGTTTCTTTGAAACGGGATTTAGGCACGATTAAGAATGGATATAACTATAAATATAAAATTTTCGGCAGTTGTCTTGCTTTTGACGATATTTGCCCTGTTGTTTGATTCTTGTACGAACGAGAATGAACCTGCAGGCGCACGTATTTACAAAGGAGAAAAAATACCGCTGAGTATCAATTTGGGGATACGTAATATTACTGCCGATAATGATAAAGCCATAAGTTCTGTACGTGCTATTGTTTTTAATGACAAGGATGAACTGGTGTATAATGGCGTTTCCAAAGCTTCCGGAACTGATAATGACGCTACATATACTACAACAATCAGGGCGGCACGTGGATACAATAACATCTACATCATTTGTAATGAAACGACAGAACTTACAGAAAAACTCGACGGCATTACGCAGGAAAGCCAGATCGAAGAAGTGACCTTCTCTGCCATAGGAATAGTTGCTCCGCCACCCATGTACGGAAAGGTGGAAAACGCCTTTGTAGAATCCCGGAGTGACGGGAAAAATGCCACAGTAACAATTGGTGATAATAAAATGACGGAACTGCCGGTTAAGGTGACCCGCATGGTATCCCGTCTCAGTTTTACAGTTATTAAGAATATCACTGAGGGCGAAGATTTTAAAGTAACCAAACTGACAATCAAAGTATGTCATATGCCGGCCGTCACTCCCATAGGAGAAGGACAGGTATATACGAAAAATGTTTGGTCGGATGACCTTACTGTCTCGGGAACAAACGAGCTCAAGAATAACGGTGCATATACTATCAATGAAAGTAACTACACGGTTCCTGAAAATGTAGATTTCATATCAATTCCCAACATTTATATCCCCGAGCACTTGTTATCCGAGCCTAAAAATGCTTCACAAGCAACCTATCTCAAGATTGACGCACAATGCATACTTGAAAACGGAAGTACGCAGGTATTAAATTGTGTCTATTTGTTGGATATCGGGCAGAATCCCCCTGAAAACCATAACCTGACACGAAATAACCATTATCAGATATACGCTACCATAACTGGTATGGGTGCAATGGGACTTTATGCGGAAATAGTGGCAATGGAGGAACATGATATCACAATCAACTGGAAACCTATTGACGGGCTGGTAATAGTGAGTGACAAGGCGGCAGATTATGACGCCACAGCCGATACATCCAAAAATGTGAATATATGGAATGACTTTACTGTCTATTCAGGTATACTGAAAGCATACCATTCGGAGACGGGATACAAAGATGTTCTGTTCAAGTATGGCAGCCTGATAGCTATCCACAGCGCGTCGGAAGAAGAGACAGAATTTATAGCACCCGTCGCTAATGCCAACGAGTTGAATGATGTTCTTTGGTATCCCGGCTCATATAATCCACTAACTATCAAAGGGTGGTCAGACATTCCTTATCAGGATACTGGTGAGATACCCGAGAATAATACTGTCGACAGAGTTACATCAGGGTTAGGAGATCCATGCAAACTTGCCGGACTGTCTGAAAGCCAAATCAAAACTTTTGGAATTGTGGATAACGGACAGTGGCACATGGCTACTTCGGATGAGAATCATATTCTGATAATGGCTGCTGATAAGGAAAACAATTTATATGGGTTTCCTTCATTTCATTGGTTACTTTCGCCGCATAATCGGTATAGGGATACGAAAGGTATTTCCAAAGGAGATCGTTCCAATGGATGGTATTGGGCAAAAGACACACCGGTATTCAGCTTTTCCGGTCAATCACAGAATGCGGAACTTATAAATGATATAAACAGACAAAATGCATATATGATCCGTTGTGTGCGTAATGAGATACCGGAAAGCCGGATGAAGGTAGGCAATATCGTCAGTCCTACTTATCAAGGTACCGAAAATAGTAAGAGTTCTTATTTCGGCATTATATCGAATATTCCTTATTGGACGGCAACACTTGTTACATCAGGTTCGGAAATGGGAACAGCATCCCCCAGTGATTTTTCATTTGAGCCTGGAGGTGGCAGCATACATACCACCCACGGCAGTAACACCCAGAATATCTCTGTATATGTCAAACGTAAGGAAAGTGCCTCGCCACGTTCATTTAGAGTGAGGGTGGAAGGCATCGGTCTGGATGGGAAGACAGAGAGTCTTTTACTCACTGTCTCGCAAAGCGGATATGATTTACGTGCCAAAACAGGATTGAGCAATTCTGGCAATATACCTCAGAAGGGAGGGGCTTATGAGACAACCATTCAACTTACCCCCACAGATGTAGCTGTGCCTGCCGGAAAATTGTATTTGAGAATCAGTTATGCAGGTACCACAAAGTGTATCAGCACCGAAGTAAATACTGAATCGTATAAATATGAGTATCCTGTCTCAATAGAAATTCCGGCAAACGATAGTCCGAGTGCCATTAATCTTACGTGCGAGATATTACTAGCAAGAGAGTCTAGTTCGATAGTTTCTCTTGGTAGTCCGATTATTTCACAGGATGGTTATCAATAAGAACCGACATGAAACTTGGTGGTAAATAGATATGAGAATAAAAATAAAATATGGAAAGTATTTCCGGACAGTTTGTACAACCTTGCTATCATTGCTATACTTGGGTTGTACAAATGACAAACTGGATGAGTTTAGTCCGGGAAATATTTCAGGTAAAATGGTCATGGTCAGCCTGAATGTCAGTCTTCCGGCTGCTGTAGAACCTTCATCCACAAGTGGATATACAGCTACAAAGTCCTTTTTTAGGAAAGGAGTCTGTTCTGACTCTCCGTTTACAGTGGTTTTGGATGGAGAGCAGGAATCGCGTGACATAAATACCCGGGCTTCTGATGGTAAAACCCAACTATACAACCTCTGGCTATTCCAGTTTAAGGAAGATGGCTCCATTAATGGAAAACCTCATAAACTAAGTGATACGGCAACAGCGATTAATGATTTGGTGACAATAGATGTCCCCCTTGTAGTAGCGGAGAATCAGACTTTATACCTGCTGGTGCTAGGACCTAAACTTAATTATGACATGAGTAAGGTAAGTTCTCGTGATGAACTTAAAAAATGGAGTTTTGAATACCTGATTAATATAGAAGGACATACCCAATCACTTATTACCGCTGACGATGAAGTACCATTTGCCGGAGAAGTATCAGGCGTCACTGTTATAGATATTGACGGAGGTAACCGGGGATTGGTAGAGTATAATAAGCCGATCGGTTTTGTAGGAGGTATCGAAATAAGAAAGCTGATGGCACGCATTACATTGCGTTATAAATTTGAAGTGGAAAATTACAAATTGCAAGGTTTGAAATTATTGAATGTAAACAGTATGATCCGGCTCGCCAATCTCGAAAAGAACAGTGATGAAGACACCTATGTCACGTTTGAAATAGATAAATTGGGTGAACCTGATGCAAACGGCTTCTATTCGGCGACATGGTATGTTGCACAGAATTGTCAGGGAACTGTAGGAAGTATCATGAGTGAAAACCAGCGTTATTACAAAATAGTCGACAATAAAGGAGTTGGTGCCGCACCGGCATTGGGAACACAGATTGAGGCGTGGGCATATTCAACTACAACTAGTGAATATGCTATTTATCAGATATATATTGGAAATAATAATACCAATAACTTTGATGTGAAACCCAATCATTTTTATAATCTGCGCACTACCATTAACGCAGATATAAATTCGGCAAAAAACGATGAACGGATTAGGGCATACACCGCCAGTCAATATGTGGAGTTTCATGCCAGTTTTAATGTCGCAACTAGCGGTGAGGCATCATTTGATACCAATAAGAACCTCTATAACAAATCAGGGAAAGATTATGATTTTGATGCAGCTTATGATGTCCGACCGATAGTTATACAAACTCAGGGAAAAACAGTGGAAGTGGAGATATATACGGATGAAGAGTGTATACATAAAGCTCCCAATGATAGTTGGCTTCACTTGTCTTCTTCATCTAACTATACCGATGCGTATAATAATGATAAAGAACCACTGAATACATATATCAAAGCAAGTACCTTACTTCCCACCCAAGTGAAATTTTTTCTTTATAATGATGAATACATATATGATGAAAACGGTAATCTGGTTGACTCCGGTGGTGAAAGCGATGCGGAAGGAAAGCGTTCATTGTTTATCAAAGTTACTACAACAACCGAAGGGGATGGAGAACCATTGCAAGCTTCGCATATATTCAGGATGGATCAGCGACCGGCAATATATGTTGGACGTTTCGGAGGAAAAAAAGACGTGAACGGGAATTATGAAATGGGATTAGTGCATGACAGATTATCAGTGCGCAACTCAAATAAATATTTAGTGGGCATAACAACCATGGGAAAAATACAATATGGTTATAACAATGTTGAAACAGCGGCACAATCATACGGGACAGATGATGTGAATTGCGGAAAAACAGCAACGATAAACTTGGCTGAAAATATCTATGATCTTTCTTGGGTGGGGGATATACCTGTTCCGCAGAAAGATGCAAGTGGGCACGTATTATTATACCAATACCAGTATCCGGTCAGTACCTTTTCTGCCAGAGTCTGTTATGATAAAAACAGAGACGAAGATGGTAACGGACGAATAGAGGGAGATGAACTAAAATGGTATCTGCCTGCATCCAACCAATTGATTGGTGTTTACATAGGTAGTTCACTGAATATTACCAGCGGAAATACCACCACGGAAGATGGAAGTGGTAGTGCTAAAAGATGGTATAACGGACTAAATTCTTACTATAAAACTGATGGTGGCTCAAGATGTGTAAGGGATATACACATCAAATAGAGATGAAATTAAAGCGAAATAAATAAAAGAAGAATAAAATGCAACAACTGATTATTATAATTTCCGCATTCCTCTTCATACATCTGGAGGGATATTCTCAAACAATGGGTATATATACAGATGAGAAAGGCAATAAATATGCGGCTATATATTCAACAGGTTTACCGGAAAATAGAGTGGAAGACAGGAGTGAGAATTCAACATTTTACACTAAAATTCAACTATATGAATGGACTTCAAATGGTCAAAACACGAACCCGGTCAAAGATAGTGATGGTAATTTAGTTTTTGTTAAACGGGTAAGCCGACATAATAATATTATAAATAGTGGTAATAATGATATGAAAGTCTCTAAGGCATTTATTATTTCTCCAAATGCGATTGATAGTGATGGTGCAAGTACAGCTACGGCAACAATGGACTGGGCTACTGCAAACGGTTATCTTGCTACAACAAACCAAAACAAATGTGACGTTGCGAGTTTTGCCGTCCCCAAGGGCTGTGCCATGTACCGTGGAAAAGATGGAAAGGATGAACCGGGAACGTGGCGGGTTCCTACCTTCCGGGAAGGTAGTCTGATAATGATTTTTTATAGAGAATTGGAGAAAACAAGAGAGCAGACTGATTTTAAAGAATTCGCTTTGTCTACAAACGGTACCACTTATTGGTTGGCAACAGAATATAACGGCTCTTATTCTTATGCATGGTATATGAGATTATATCCTGACGCTACAAAAGTGAAATATACATCTTCCACTGCTTCCAAAGGTAGCAGTAAATATTTTCTTCGCTGTATTAGGGATATTCCTTCGAAATAATTCATGAACGAAGTATGTGTTGTAAAAATAGCATTAATAACATTCAATGAAAATGAATATACCATATAGGCCGGATAAAGTAGTTGATAAATTATTGGAATCTGAAGAGTTTAACGTATATACTACAATAGCCCATTTACCTCTTGATGAAAATCCGACATATCTTGAAGAGGGAATCAACGGTGTATGTACGGGAGGAAGCGCACTATTCAATGTCTTTGGTAATAAACGGCGAATCGTTTCCAATGATTTGATAGTCATTTTTCCTTTTCAATTGGTTTCCCTCACAGAGATTAGTGACGACTTTTGTATGACATTCCTGAGAGTGCCCAAAAGCTTGTTTATGGATACGATAAGCGCGGTATGCATGCCTACTCTTGATTTCTTTTTCTATATGCGGAAGAATTTCAGTACTTCGCTACATGATGAAGAGTGTCAACGTTTCATTCACTTTTGCCAGATATTGACTTACCGTATTAACTTACCACGGAACTTATTCAGACGGGAGTCTATCATGCAACTGTTACGTGTTTTTTATTGGGATATATATATGTCTTATAGAAGAAATCCGAAAGCGGCCGAGTTGGTAAAGTATACCCGTAAAGAAAAACTTTTATTTGACTTTTTTTGTTTGGTGATAGAGTTTCATACAGTATGCAGGGATGTTGCTTTTTATGCGGAAAAGATGTGCGTGTCTGCCAAACATCTTACAACGGTAATAACAGAAATGAGTGGTCGTTCGGCCAAAGATTGGATTATAGAATATTCCATTCTGGAAATAAAGGCCCTATTGAAAGATAGTAATCTTGGTATAAAAGAAGTGGCTTCGCGGACAAGCTTCCAATCAAACTCTGTTATGACAAGATTCTTTCGCGAACATACTGGTATGACTCCTTCCGAATATAGGGAGAATATTTATACTCAAGGTTATCTGGAGTAATAATAGCTAAGATATATACGAATACTGCCTGTGAAGGTCGTCTATTGTTTGTTTTGTTTGTGTGTGCACCTTTTTCCCAGTGGGGATTAAGGTGCACTTTTTTAATTTCAAAGTTCATATATTCCCTGCCTTATATGCATATGGTGAGTACAAAACAACCGGATTTTCGTCTTTACTTTAGTAAAAATAGATATTGGAATGAAAAACCGACTGAAACAACGAATAATTGTAATTTCCCTATTGGCATGGATAGCTATAAGTCCTTCCGGTGCCCAACAAACACATTCGCTTCGCGAACAATTCCTGAACCCGTCAGATGAAGCGAAGCCTTGGACATTTTGGTATTGGATGTATGGTGCCGTATCCAAAGAAGGAATCACGGCCGATTTGGAAGCTATGAAACATGCCGGATTAGGCGGAACTTATCTGATGCCTATCAGAGGAGTCAAAGAAGGGACGCAATATAACGGGAAAGCACAACAATTGACACCGGAATGGTGGGAAATGGTACGTTTCAGCATGGAAGAAGCGGACAGGTTAGGATTGAAGTTGGGAATGCATATCTGTGACGGCTTTGCCTTGGCAGGCGGTCCTTGGATTACCCCGAAGGAATCAATGCAGAAAGTGGTCTGGAGTGATACAATCGTTGACGGCGGTAAACTCAAAGCACTGCACTTGCCACAACCGGAAACATATGAAGGTTATTATGAAGATATAGCATTGTTTGCTCTTCCCGTAGATGGAGCGATGGATGAAATGCCGACAAAGATTACTTGTGCCAATATAGCCACAGGAAATCATATTGATTCACAAAAGACAGTGAATATGGATGCTTCGGGAGTGATTCGTTCCTCATATCCTTGCTATATCCAGTATGAATATGAGATTCCTTTCACATGTCGCAATATCGAAATTATTCTGAGTGGCAATAATTATCAAGCACACCGGCTGAAAGTGATGGCGAGCGACGATGGTATAAATTATCGTTTTGTGAAGCAATTAATTCCTGCCCGCCAAGGGTGGCAGAATACGGATGAAAATTCCACTCATACTATTCCTGTAACAACAGCCCGTTATTTCCGTTTTTACTGGACACCGGAAGGAAGTGAACCCGGAAGTGAAGATATGGATGCTGCCAAATGGAAACCGAATCTGAAAATAAAGCAATTGCGCTTGCATCGTGAAGCCCGCCTGAACCAGTGGGAAGGAAAAGCCGGACTCGTATGGCGTGTGGCTTCCGCTACCAAAGAGACAGAAGCAGGGAAAAAGGACTGCTACACCCTTTCACAAGTTATCAACCTGAGCAATCAATTCAACAATAATTCAACAGGCGACTTTAAAGAGAAAACATTAACCGCTGTCCTGCCCAAAGGCAAATGGAAACTATTGCGCATGGGGCACACCGCTACCGGACATACCAATGCGACAGCCGGAGGCGGAAAGGGACTGGAATGTGACAAGTTTAATCCGGTTACTGTCCGCAAGCAATTCGACAATTGGTTTGCACAGGCATTTGTGAAAACAAACCCGGAAGTTGCACGTCGCGTACTGAAATATATGCATGTTGATAGTTGGGAATGTGGCAGCCAGAACTGGAGTGCAAATTTTGCTATTGAATTCAAAAAACGTCACGGATACGACCTGATGCCTTATTTACCACTACTAGCAGGTATCCCGATGGAAAGTGCGGAACGTAGCGAAAAGATTCTGCGTGATGTACGTACGACTATATCCGAATTGGTTGTCGATGTTTTCTACAAAGTATTGGCAGATTGTGCCAAAGAATATGACTGCCAATTCTCTGCGGAATGTGTAGCGCCTACTATGGTCAGTGACGGACTACTACATTATCAAAAAGTAGACCTGCCGATGGGAGAGTTTTGGTTGAACAGCCCGACGCATGATAAACCCAATGACATGCTCGACGCTATCAGCGGGGCACATATATATGGAAAGAATATTATCCAGGCTGAAGGATTCACAGAAGTGCGCGGCACGTGGGACGAGCATCCCGGAATGTTGAAAACATTGCTCGACCGTAATTATGCCTTGGGTATCAATCGTCTTTTCTACCACGTATATGTACACAACCCGTGGCTGAACCGCAAACCCGGAATGACTTTGGAAGGCATCGGACTTTTCTTCCAGCGCGACCAGACTTGGTGGGACAAAGGCGCAAAAGCACTCTCCGATTATGCTACCCGTTGCCAAACATTGTTGCAATACGGGCATCCGGTGACGGATATCGCTGTGTTTACAGGAGAAGAAATCCCCCAGCGTTCTATATTACCGGAACGGTTGGTTCCCTCTTTGCCGGGTATATTTGGTGCGGAACGGGTGGAAAGTGAGCGTATCCGGTTGACAAATGAAGGACAGCCGTTACGTGTACGACCTGTCGGTGTAACACATTCTGCTAATATGGCTGACCCCGAAAAATGGGTGAATCCGCTTCGGGGATATGCTTATGATAGTTTTAATAAAGATGCCCTATTACGGTTGGCAAAAGCGGAAAATGGCAGAATGATATTGCCGGGTGGAGCCAGTTATAAAGTTCTGGTACTTCCGCTCGCCCGTCCGATGAATCCCGACCCGGTGGAACTTTCGCCGGAAGTGAAGCAGAAGATTAATGAGTTGAAAGAAGCAGGCGTATTAATTCCTGCTATACCTTATAAGGAAGACGATTTTTCAGCGTATGGTCTGGAACGTGATTTGATTGTGCCGGAAGACATTGCCTGGACACATCGTCGTGGTAACTTGGGAGATATTTATTTTATAGCCAATCAAAGGGAAGAGACACGTACATTTACTGCGAGTATGCGTATCAGCGGAAGCAAACCGGAATGTTGGAATCCCGTGACAGGAGAAATTGATACCAATCCTCTTTATGAGCTAAAAGATAACCGCACGGAAGTAACTCTGACATTAGCTCCCAATGAGTCCGTATTCGTTGTTTTTTCTACAGAAGGAATTAGTAAAAATAGCGGGGACGATTCACAAAAGCAAAAGCTATGGAAAGAGAAAAAGAATCTTGCTAAAGAAGTTCGGGAAATTCCTCTAGACATGGAAGAATACCAAATAAACTTTCTTAATACAGGAAAAGAAGTAACCCGGGAAACACTGTTTGACTGGAGTAAAGAAGAGGATGAACAGATTCGTTATTATTCGGGAACTGCCATTTATAAAACAACATTCCGCTGGAAAAACAAACTAAAAAAAGACGAACAAGTTTATCTGAATTTGGGAAAGATATGCGATATAGCAACGGTTCGTTTGAATGGCGTAGATTGTGGTACTATCTGGACGGCTCCTTATCGGGCTGATATAACGGCAGCTTTGAAAAAAGGGATGAACGAACTTGAAATAGAAGTAACGAATACGTGGGCGAATGCATTGAAAGGAGCTGACGAAGGCAAAGCGCCGTTTGATGAAATTTGGACGAACGCGAAATACCGCAGGGCGGAGAAAACTTTGCTTCCGGCAGGGTTGCTCGGGCCTTTGAGTTTCTCTGTTATAGAGTAATTCGCGTAATCCGTGCCTAAATTCATCATAATAAAGTACTTAAATGATAAAGACATACTATAATGAAAAGTTCAATGATTAAAACAGGAACAATGTTAGCAAGCTTTCTGCTTGCTGCCTGTCTGTCAACACATGCGGAAGTAAAACTACCTGCAATCTTTTCCGATGGAATGGTGATGCAGCAACAAACAAATGCCAATCTTTGGGGTACGGCAACTCCGAACAAGAAAGTGACTGTCACTACCGGTTGGAACAACAAACAATATGTGGTGGCATCGGATAAAAACGGTGCATGGAAACTTGCTGTCTCCACTCCGGAAGCGGGCGGCCCCTATACACTGACATTTGACGATGGAGCTAAAAAGACATTGAATAATATTCTGATAGGAGAACTTTGGCTTTGTTCCGGACAAAGTAATATGGAAATGCCAATGAAAGGATTCAAGAATCAGCCGGTAGAAAATGCCAATATGGACATTCTTCACAGCAAGAATCCGCAAATCCGTCTGTTTACGGTGAAACGTACTTCTAGATGACCGCCGACTGGCTGAAAGCCTTCCCCGACGCTAAAATTCCTCAATCGGAAGCGGATATAAAATCAAAGAACCGTACTCCGACTGTGCTTTACAATGGAATGTTGCATCCCCTTATCGGCATGACGATGAAAGGAGTGATATGGTATCAGGGTGAAGACAACTGGAATCGCGCCCATACGTATGCAGATATGTTTACTACATTGATTAACGGTTGGCGCGCCGAATGGAAACAAGGAGATTTTCCTTTTTACTATTGTCAGATAGCCCCATACGATTATGGAATCATTACGGAAAAAGGTAAAGAAGTCATAAATTCCGCCTACCTTCGGGAAGCACAATCGAAAGTTGAGCATCGTGTAGCGAATAGCGGCATGGCGGTATTGCTCGATGCCGGAATGGAGAAAGGAATCCATCCGTCAAAGAAGAGGGTTGCCGGAGAACGTCTGGCACTTCTTGCTTTGACCAAGACTTACGGAGTAGAAGGAGTGAATGGTGAAAGTCCTTATTATAAAAGCATTGAAATAAAGAATGACACGGTAGTCGTAAGCTTTGAACGTGCCGGTATGTGGATTAGCGGCAAGAACTGTTTCGAGTCGAAAAACTTTGAAGTGGCAGGTAAAGACAAAATATTCTATCCTGCGAAAGCTTGGATTGAGCGTAGCAAGATGCTCGTAAAAAGTGAGAAAGTCCCGCATCCGGTAGCTGTCCGGTATGGATTTAAGAACTATGTGGAAGGAGATGTATATTGCGACGGACTACCTTTAGGGTCTTTCCGTTCGGATAACTGGTGATTGGAATATGAAAAGATTTTATCTGATTATAACAATATTATTTATTGGCGTGTCGGCACTTTGGAGCCAACATGCCAATGTCGTTTGGAATACTCCCAGCCGTAACTCTTCCGAATCCATGCCTTGTGGCGGTGGGGATATTGGTATGAATATATGGGTAGAAGATGATGACGTCCTGTTTTATGTAAGCCGTAGCGGTACATTCGACGAAAACAACTGCCAACTGAAACAAGGTCGTTTCCGTCTTCGCCTGTCACCTAATCCTTTCAAAAACGCTACTGATTTCCGTCAGGAATTGAAGTTGAAAGACGGTTATGTAGAGGTCGAAGCCAGTGGCACGCAAATACAATTCTGGGTAGATGTTTTTCATCCGGTCATTCATGTCGAGATAGCAAATCCCCAGCCTTTACAAACTGAAGTCTCCTATGAAAACTGGCGTTATCAGGAACGTCCCATCCGAAAAGGAGAGGGGCAACAGTGTTCTTACAAATGGGCTCCCCCGAAAGGAACGGCAACAGGTGCGGACTTCGTTTCATTGAAAGACAATGTATCCGGTAAGAAGAACCAACTTTTATTTTATCATCGCAACCCCGAACTAACCGTTTTTGATGTTGTCGTAGCCCAACAAGGGATGGGCGAGGTGAAGCCACAAATGATGAATCCTCTGAAAAACCTGACTTTCGGCGGAACTCTTTTCGGCGAAAATCTGGAATTTACAGGCACTACGGACGATACATATGCCGGAACGGACTACCGCTCTTGGAATTTCCGTTCTTCCAAAACTTCCCGCAAGGAACAGTTCTGTATCGTATTGCATACAGACCAGACAGAAACCGTAGCGCAATGGGAACAAGGTCTGCAAACCGCTTTACAAAGAATTGCCCCGAAAGGAAAAAACTCCGCAAAGACCATCGCGCAAGATAAGAAACAAACCCGTTCATGGTGGAATGCCTTTTGGCAACGTAGCTTTATCGTAGCAGAAGGAGAGACACAGGAAATCACCCGAAACTATACGCTTTTCCGTTACATGCTGGGATGCAACGCCTACGGTAGCGTACCGACGAAATTTAACGGCGGATTATTTACCTTCGACCCCTGCCATGTGGACGAGAAACAATCGTTTACCCCCGACTACCGGAAATGGGGCGGTGGCACGATGACTGCACAAAACCAACGGCTGGTATATTGGCCGATGCTGAAAAGCGGTGATTACGACATGATGCCCGCCCAATTTGATTTTTATAACCGGATGCTGAAAAACGCAGAATTGCGCAGCCGCATATATTGGCAACACAATGGAGCCTGCTTCAGTGAACAGATAGAGAACTTCGGTTTGCCTAATCCTGCGGAATATGGTTTCAAGCGTCCGGAGTGGTTCGACAAAGGATTGGAATATAACGCTTGGCTGGAATACGAATGGGATACGGTTTTCGAATTCTGCCAAATGATACTGGAAACAAAGAACTATGCGGATGCCGACATCACCTCTTATCTTCCTCTGATAGAAAGCTCGCTCACATTCTTCGACGAGCACTATCGCATGCTTGCTTCCCGTCGTGGCAGGAAAGCACTGGACGGCGACGGGCATCTGGTTCTTTTCCCCGGTTCCGCCTGCGAAACTTATAAGATGACCAATAATGCCAGCAGCACCATAGCGGCCTTACGAACCGTGCTCGAAACATATGGAAAGAAAGAGGAAATGCTGAAAACAATTCCCCCGATTCCATTGCGGTACATAGAAGTAAAAGATTCTCTGAATCCGGAATCTGCCCCCGAATTGAAACAGACGATTTCTCCTGCTGTAAGTTGGGAGCGCATCAACAACATAGAAACTCCGCAACTTTATCCTGTATTTCCGTGGCGTATCTACGGAGTAGGGAAGGAAAACTTGGAACTCGCCCGTAATACATATTTCCATGACCCGGACGCAATCAAGTTCCGTTCGCATACCGGATGGAAACAAGACAATATCTGGGCGGCCTGTCTGGGGCTGACCGAAGAAGCAAAAAGGCTATCCCTTGCCAAGCTTTCCGACGGTCCCCACCGTTTTCCTGCCTTTTGGGGACCGGGATATGACTGGACTCCCGACCATAATTGGGGTGGTAGTGGTATGATAGGGCTTCAAGAGATGCTCTTGCAGACCAATGGCGAACAAATATTACTTTTTCCGGCATGGCCGAAAGAATGGAATGTACATTTTAAACTGCATGCTCCGGGTAAGACTACGGTGGAAGCGACTCTAAAAGACGGAGAAGTGAAGAATTTGAAAGTTTTACCGGAAAATAGAAAGAAAGACATTATTATAATGATAAAAGAATAAAATAATTAGGCATGGATTACACGGATTTCACGGTTCTAAAATTATGATTGTATATGGTAACAGCGTAATCCGTGTAATCCGTGCCTAAAAAAGAAGCTATAAAAATAAAAGAGTTATGAATAAAAGACCGTTTTTAATCTTATCAGCTTTTCTGTTGTTGTTCTCATTGACAGGGAAAGGACAAGCAACAGAAACTTACCGTCCCGAAACATCGGTCGCCGGATTTATCCAGCTTCCCGGTAGCGGGCGACAAGTGTATAATTTCAATCCGGGATGGCGATTCTTTAAAGGAGATATTCGTGGTGCGGAAGCTGTGAACTTTGACGACCGTTCCTGGGAAATAGTCTCTACTCCTCATACAGTGGAACTGATGCCTGCCGAAGCCAGCGGATGCCGTAACTATCAAGGTCCGGCATGGTATCGCAAGCATTTTGTAGTTCCTGCCGAGACTAAGGGACAACGGGTGTCGATTCATTTTGAAGCAGCCATGGGCAAGCAGATTATCTATCTGAACGGAAAACGTATCCAAGAGCATATTGGCGGCTATCTGCCATTTACGTTAGACTTGACCGCCAATGGTGTGCAGGCGGGAGACTCTTGTCTACTTGCTGTCTTTACAGACAATAGCGATGATAAATCTTATCCCCCCGGCAAACGCCAATACACCCTGGATTTTGCTTATCACGGCGGTATCTACCGCGATGTATGGATGATTGCCAAATCTCCGGTAGCCATTACGGATGCTCTCGATTCGCAGACCGTTGCCGGTGGCGGAGTATTTGTACATTTCGATAAAATCAGTGAAAAGAGTGCGCAAGTTTATGTAAAGACAGAGTTACAAAATGATGCGCAACGTCAGGAATCTGTAACCGTAGAAACAACCCTGACCGATGCAGACGGAAAAGTAATCAAACGTACTTCCGGCAAACTCTCTCTGAAACCCGGAGAAAAGAAGTCTATCCAACAACAGATGGAAGTGAAGAACCCGAAATTATGGTCACCGGATACACCTTATTTATATAGAGTACAATCACGGATAAAGAAAGGCAATCAGTCCATCGACGGTGGAATTACCCGTGCCGGTATCCGTCTTGCCGAATTCCGTGGAAAAGACGGTTTCTGGCTGAATGGAAAACCTTTCGGACAATTAGTAGGTGCCAACCGCCACCAGGATTTTGCCTATGTAGGCAATGCTTTGCCCAACTCCCAGCAGTGGCGTGACGCGAAGCGTCTGCGTGATGCAGGATGCACTATTATTCGTGTAGCTCACTACCCGCAAGACCCTTCCTTTATGGATGCCTGTGACGAACTGGGAATGTTTGTCATTGTAGCCACTCCGGGATGGCAATATTGGAATAAAGACCCCAAATTTGGAGAACTGGTTCATCAGAATACCCGTGAGATGATTCGCCGTGACCGTAATCATCCGTCTGTACTGATGTGGGAGCCGATTCTGAATGAAACCCGCTATCCACTCGATTTTGCCTTGAAGGCATTGGAAATAACCAAAGAAGAATATCCTTATCCGGGACGTCCCGTAGCTGCTGCCGATGTACATTCGGCAGGCGTGAAAGAACATTATGACGTAGTTTACGGTTGGCCGGGAGACGATGAAAAAGCAGACAGACCGGAACAATGCATCTTTACCCGTGAATTTGGGGAAAATGTGGATGACTGGTACGCTCATAATAACAATAACCGTGCAAGCCGCAGTTGGGGAGAACGCCCGTTGCTCGTGCAGGCACTATCTTTGGCAAAAAGTTACGATGAAATGTATCGTACCACAGGACTATTTATCGGTGGTGCGCAATGGCATCCGTTCGACCATCAGCGCGGTTATCATCCCGACCCTTATTGGGGCGGCATCTATGATGCTTTCCGTCAGAAGAAATATGCTTATGAAATGTTCCGTAGCCAGTCGCCTGCCAACCTTGAGCATCCGTTGGTTGAATGTGGCCCGATGGTATTTATCGCACATGAGATGTCACAATTCTCTGATAAGGACGTAGTTGTATTCAGCAATTGCGACTCAGTCCGCCTTTCCATCTACGACGGAACAAAAACATGGACGAAACCTGTGGTTCACGCAAAGGGGCATATGCCTAATGCGCCTGTCATCTTCAACGATGTCTGGGATTTCTGGGAAGCACGCGGATACAGTTATACCCAGAAGAACTGGCAGAAAGTCAATATGGTTGCCGAAGGTATTATCAACGGGAAAGTGGTATGTACACAAAAGAAAATGCCTTCCCGCCGTTCTACCAAACTGCGTCTGTATGTAGACACTCAGAAAGTAAATTTGGTAGCAGATGGTTCCGATTTTATTGTAGTAGTTGCCGAAGTGACCGATGATAGCGGAAACGTGCGTCGTCTGGCTAAGGAAAATATCGTATTCACAGTAGAGGGTGAGGGAGAGATTATCGGAGATGCCACAATCAATGCCAATCCCCGTGCCGTTGAATTCGGCTCGGCTCCCGTATTGATTCGTTCTACACGGAAAGCCGGAAAGATAAAAGTGAAAGCCCATGTCCAGTTTGAAGGGACACAAGCCCCGACTGCTGCCGAACTGGAATTTGAAAGTATCCCGGCAGAACTTCCTTTCTGCTACGAAGAGCAGACTACAATTTCATCAACAATGAAAACAGATTTATCGAAAAGTAAATCCGAAGGAAAAATCAAGTTGACAGAAGAAGAACGTCAACGGGTATTGGATGAAGTAGAACGCCAGCAGACCGAATTTGGAACTGAAAAATAGAATAAGAAAAGATAAGAAGATAGTGATTTAGGTCACTATCTTCAAAAAAAAGATTATCTTTGACTGCATTTAATTCCAATTAGTACCCTAAATGAGAAAACGGAATATTCTAATACTATTACTGTCGATGATGGGCGTCTGTGCTTTTGCCTATCCGAATATGATTGTAGAACACTACACAGCAGAACGCGGTTTGCCCAATAATATTGTTAACTGTACATTAAAGGGAACAGACGGTTTTGTCTGGTTTGGCACCTGGTATGGATTATGTAGTTTTGACGGAACAAAATTCCGTTCATATGATAACCGCGACGGCTTTTATTCCGCCGATATCCCCCCTCGCAAGATTCAACGTATTGTAGAAGATAAAAACGGTTTCCTGTGGATTAAGACCATCGACCGCAAACTTTATCTGTTCGACAAGCGGCATGAGAGTTTTCACGCTGTTTATGACGATGTGAAAGAATACTCCGAAAATATCCAGATAATTAAAATTCAGACAACAGAAGACGGAGATGTCCTGCTGTTGACCAAAGACAAGAGCCTTCTGCGTGCCTACACCGATAAAGAAGGCAAGATTACGATGAAGCAGTTGCACGACTCGCGCCCCAATGTGAACGTCTATGATATGCGCTTGAAACATAACGTATTCTGCGAAACAACTGAATTCATCAACTGGATTGGCATGGATTATCAGATTTTGTCTCTTAGAAAGGGCGAAGCCCTGAGAGACAAGCCTGCCGACTTCATACAGAAAAAGATTTCTGCCAATCCCGAACAGTTCACCTGCGCTTCTTACAATTCCAAATTTCTGTGGCTGGGAGACAAAAACGGTCATATTTACAGCATAGACCCGCAAAACGGAGTCGTGAACCGTTACGAAATACCGGAAATCAAACAGCCTGTCTCTAATATACTGGTTACAGAATCCGGCTTGATGTATATCACCACGAATGAAGGAGCCTACGAATACAATATCGGCTACAAGCAACTAACCAAACTCCCGTTTACCATTCCCGAGAAAGATGGCGGAATCATATTCCACGATAAATATGACAAGATATGGTTTCAGGAAGGAAATCATGCTTTGACTTACTATGACCCTCTGAACAGAAGCAACCAACGTTTTACATTTCCCAATCAGAGCAACGCCATCGGGAACTTCGAAATGCAGGATGCCGGCGAACAAGGCATGTTTTTCCTGACTCCGGGCGGGGAGATTCTTCTGTTCGACAGGGACAAACTGGAAATGACGCGTATCAACCAGATGAAACCTTTCTCCGATGATATTCCCGACCAACTTTTTTTCCACCTTCTTCTGGATAAGGATGGAATCCTCTGGTTAGCATCTACAAGCAGCGGAGTATATAGGGTGAACTTCCCCAAAAAACAGTTCCAGTTGTTGACCGAAGTATCTCCCGTACCCGTAACAACCGAAAGGCCGACTTCCTGGAACCAGGGAATACGTGCCCTTTTTCAGGCGCAGAATGGTGACATTTGGGTGGGAACCCGTTGGCAGACTTTGTATCGTCTGGATCGCAACGGACAAGTGAAACAGATTTTCTCGGACAAGAACTATCTATTGGGAGCCGTCTATCATATAATGGAAGATAAAGATGGCAATCTCTGGTTCTCTACCAAAGGAAACGGGCTTGTCAAAGCAGAACCGGATATGAATTCACCTCATGGCTTGCGTTTTACCCGTTACAAGAATGATCCTAAAGATCCGAACTCTATCAGCAACAATGATGTGTACTTCACCTATCAAGATAGCCGAGGGCGCATCTGGGTAGGATTATTGGGCGGCGGACTGAACCTTCTTTCCGAAGAAAACGGCGAGATTGTCTTTATACATAAATACAATGGGCTAAAACAATACCCACCCTACGGTCTTTATATGGAAGTGCGCACAATGACGGAAGACGAAGACGGACGTATTTGGGTGGGAACAATGGATGGCTTGATGTCTTTTGACGGGCATTTTACCGTACCCGAACAAATTCAGTTTGAAACCTACCGTCAGGTCAGCGAACGTTCCAACGTAGCGGACAATGATATTTATGTATTGTATAAGGATACTGATTCACAAATCTGGGTAAGTGTGTTTGGTGGCGGACTGAACAGGCTGGTGCGATATGATAAGGAAAAGCATGAACCGATTTTCAAATCTTACGGCATACGTGAAGGTATGAACAACGATGTAGTCAAATCAATCGTAGAAGATAAGAACGGTAATCTGTGGTTCACGACAGAAATAGGTTTGTCCTGCTTCAATAAAGCTACCGAACAATTCCGCAACTACGACAAATATGACGGTTTCCTGAACGTGGAAATGGAAGAGGGGAGTGCGCTCCGTACATTGAACGGCGACTTATGGATTGGCACCCGGCAGGGAATCCTGGCATTTTCGCCCGATAAACTGGAAACGCAACATACCAACTATGATACGCGCATCGTAGACTTTAAGGTGTCCAACCGGGATTTGCGTAGTTTTCAGGATTGTCCGATTTTGAAAGAATCCATCACATACACTGATGCGATCCGGCTGAACTACAATCAATCCATGTTCACGATAGAATTTGCCGCCTTGAATTTCTACAATCAGAACCGGGTGTCTTATCGTTATATACTCGAAGGATATGAAAAAGAATGGCACTATAACGGTAAGAACCGTATCGCTTCTTACACCAACGTCCCACCGGGCGACTATACATTCCGCGTAGAAACAATCGACGAAGCGAACCCGGAACTTGTTTCCAACTGTACTTTGGCTGTCACTATCCTTCCACCCTGGTGGTTGAGTTGGTGGGCTACACTTATCTATGTAATTCTTGGGTTGGCAGCTCTCTATTTTGGTCTGCGTCTGGCTTTCTTCATGCTTAAAATGAAGAACGACATCTATATCGAACAAAAGGTTTCGGAAATGAAAATCAAGTTCTTTACCAATATCTCCCATGAGCTCCGTACTCCTCTGACATTGATTAAAGGTCCGATACAGGAATTGAAGGAACGTGAAAAATTGTCTCCGAAAGGATTGCAATATGTTGAATTGATGGAGAAGAACACTAATCAGATGTTGCAGTTAGTCAATCAGATTCTCGATTTCAGGAAGATTCAGAATGGTAAAATGCGATTGCATGTTTCCTTGATTGATTTCAATGAAATGATAGCCTCTTTCCAAAAAGAGTTCCGCGTACTATCGGAAGAAAATGAAATCAGTTTCACATTCCAATTGCCGGATGAAGCGATTATGGTATGGGCAGACAAGGAAAAATTGAGCATTGTAGTCCGTAATATCATATCGAACGCATTTAAGTTTACACATGCCGGTGGAAGTATCCATGTCACTGCAGGATTGACGGATGACGGGAAACGCTGTTATGTGCGGGTAGAAGATAACGGGGAAGGGATTCCGCAAAATAAGCTGACTGAAATATTCGAACGCTTCTCGCAAGGGGAGAATACGAAGAATCCCTATTATCAAGGTACAGGTATCGGTTTGGCTCTTTCCAAAGAGATAGTCAACCTGCATCACGGACTTATCCGTGCGGAAAGCCCGGATGGACAGGGCGCTGTATTTATAGTGGAACTTTTGATGGACAAGGAACATTACCGCCCGTCGGAAGTAGATTTCTATGTCAGCGATACGGAAGCAGCTCCGGTAACTTCCGATGAAGAAACTGAAAATATTTCTTCTGCGGAAGGAACAGAAGAGGAACCCGAATTTGACGCTTCATTGCCCACTCTTTTGTGGGCAATGAAGCGTCAAATTCGGGTTCCTCTTC
>PPYF01026950.1_pt1 | contig 38287 bp, 26 predicted proteins | sample 1559871 | NCBI WGS metagenome assembly PPYF01 (sample SAMN08240021, study PRJNA423297) | Human gut metagenome, whole genome shotgun sequencing project.
CCCGATAGCTTGACGAGTCAGGGGCTACCGGGAATCAACACTGCAAAAGTAGTGCTTTCTTTTGATTAAAACAAATTTTGGCGGGGGTTGCAGTTAGTGCAACTCTGCGATGCAAAATTACAATCTTACTGCAACCTCCGAAAGGTGTACGTCAGTTAATGCTTACCTTACAAAAGGACAATTCAAAAATCAGGAAGTAAGAGTCCCCCTGAGCAGAGGCCACTCCACTCCCGCGGATGGCTCTCACTGTCGGTAGGGCGACAGTGATAAGGAACCCAAAGAGGGGGGCCATGAAAACTGTCTGCGAGTCATTGTCAGACAATTTTCATGGCCCTATTTATTTCTTGAAAAGCACTTCGGCCCTCCCGCAAGATTCCAAGAGGTGTCCAGGCTTCTTCCGATGCTATCGTATCATTTGAAAAGCAGGGGTGCCATTTCCCTCAGAGAGCGGCGCCAGGTAAGGAATTCGTGAGCCGTGCCCTCCGATACGTAACTATGGGCGTTGTGTCCGGCAGCACGCAAAGCCTCGGCAGCCTTTGTCACCCCATCGGGATTCTCCTTGCTTCCGCAGCTCATGAATATCATCCTCACCTGATCTTTGTTCTTGATGTCGTCAGGAGCATACGTGCCTCCGGAGAGCAAACCATAGTAACCGAACACGTCGGGATAGGCAAGCGTACACATCTTAGTCTCCATGCCCCCCATCGACAGACCGGCCATAGCGCGGTAGCGCTTCGAGGCCTTTGTCTTAAAATGGGTGTCAATATAAGGAATGAGATCATCTACAAGCACTCGCTGGAACGCTGTCCAGTCATACTCATGCATGTGTCCCCAACGGCATTCGTTGGTCATGCCGTATGTGCAGACAATAATAAACGGTTCGCACTTACCTTCCGCAATCATGTTGTCCATGATGAGATTGGCTCTCCCCTGATTCATCCACGCAGTTTCGTCTTCACCCCATCCGTGCTGCAGATAGAGCACCGGGAATTTTTTCTTTCCATCGTATGATGGAGGGAGATATACGAATGCTTTCGGACCACCTTCACCGATCCAGTGGGGATTGTCGGAGGGAGTGTTCTTTGATGGGAAGTTCACCTCCACAATCTGTCCGTGAGGCACATCCTTGTATGCGAAGAAATCCTGATCGGGCGCCGGAATCTCGATACCGCTTTCCCAACGTACGGAACCATAATAGTCTTTGGCCCCAGGATCGTTGAACGTACCGCCGTCAACTGCGAGATGATAATAGTGGAATCCCGGATCCATCGGGCCATCGGTAGTGCCTGTCCAGACACCCAGACTGTCTTTCTGCAGCACCGTACCGCCCGATCCGCCGAGACCGAGGCTCACGATCACAGATTTGGCGTCCGGTGCCTCGACACGGAAACGCGCATAGCCCTGCGAGTTGACCATCGGATACTCCTGTCCCGGCTGATTTAGAGGAGAGGGACGGAAATCCTCCTTCACCACAGCATTGTCGAAAGCAGGATTGAAGTTCTTGATTGTGTAATACACTCTTTTCGGCTTGACGTCCTTGTCGAAAGGGAGAGGATAATTGTTGACCCCGATCCAGGAGTCAGCATCCGAGAGATTCCAGAATGTGACGTTCTCAATCACATCTTTATGCTTGCGCATCACCCTGAACAGACGGGCATACTGCGCCTCGTGAAGAGTACGGATATACTGCGGCACTTCGCCTTCCTTACCTTTGCTGAACTGCAGCTGCCCACCCATTTCGTTATTCGTGCGAAGGTCGAGTTCGGTGATGTGTATCTTGTCGACAATTGTGGAATATTTTTCTATGGCAGCCTCAAAATCTTCCATACTCGGGCCATAGATGTTGTAGTGCCCCTGCATACCGATACCGTCGATCGGTGCGCCGGCCTCCTTCATCTTCTTCACCATATTATATATACGGTCGCGCTTTGCCGGTTGTGCCGCGTTGTAGTCATTATAGAAAAGCTCGACATCAGGATCAGCCTCACGGGCGAACTGGAAAACCTTTACGATAAACTCCTCGCCACAAAGATCCATCATTTTGGTCTTTCGATACGGACTCGGATCCTCTTTCATCCAGGGCATCCGGCGTCCGTTTCCGTCGGCAATCGCCTCATTGAGCACATCCCATGCGTAGACAACATCCTTGTAGCGGCCCACCACTGTATGTATGTGGTCGCGAAGACGCTGATAAAACACCTCCTTGGTCACAGGCTTGCCATTTTTGTCGGTAAACATCCAGTCGGCAAACTGGCTGTGCCAAGCCAGACAGTGGCCGCGCATCTTGACGCCATTCCGCCTGCACCAATCGGCGATGCTGTCGGCCGGCCCGAAATTCCAGACTCCCTCTCGGGGATGAATCTCCCCGGGCTTCATGGCATTTTCAGCAGTGACACTGTTGAAGTTCTTCTTCACCACCGCCATCTGGTCGGGCGAAGCTACATTGCGTATGTTCAACGCTACTCCTATGGAGAAGTAATCCTTGTAAGTGTCCTTATAACCCGTAGGATCATCAATCTTGCGCATCTGCCCGGGTTGTGCGGATGCTCCAATGACTGCACAGACAATGTACAGACAGGAAAGTAATAAATTCCGTTTCATTTTATCAGTATTGTAGATATGTTTTAAGTCAGTCAAAGAATTTATTGTGGATTAAAAAAGGTACCCCCAGAAAAAATTTCAGCGGATACCCTACAAATTTAGATATAATTTGCGAAAATTTTACACTATGAGTGGATATTAAAACTTGTAATCTGATTAATAATATTTTATTACGCTCCGGGCAAATCTATCATTGATTCTCCCGGAGAAGTGTTAACAGATTTGAGGGCGGTTAACTAATTTGGTTCACACCGTCTGAGACGTTTCTCTAATTCTCTTTACACGTTTTTGTCGGTTAACTGATTCGGTTTACAGATCAAGGTCTGTGAACTATTTCGCTTTACACCATTTAGAGAATGGCGCCGAAGTTACATTCTCGCCATATCACCATCCGGGACTCCATGTCTGAGAGCATGTTGTAATCATAGGGACATCGCAAAGCTATGTCTCTCCAAATTTACAATATTTCTCTAACTGATCATGCAAAAACATCAGCCGAAAAACCTATCAAAAGTAGTCCTATGTATATCTTCCGTATCTAATTGATTGCCGTCATTGCATCAAGCAAATCCTGATAGCAGGTGACTTTGTGATAGCGCACATTTGCCGTCGACATCTCATTGAAAAGCTTGCCGCAGCACACAATCTTGGCATTCTCGATGGCGTTAAGTTGCATTGATTGGAGCGAACCCTTTGTTTCCGTAATGAAGAAGATATGCTTCACATTATCCCGTTCCATAGCTATCGCCCAGTCAGGCGCATAGCTGCCTACCGGAGTTGGAATCCGGAACGAGCGAGGCAGTTTGGCGTAAACAACTACCTCATTCGATTCGTCAAGGTCATGGGCGAAGTTTCGCTCACCGAGACTATCTGAGATCACATAGTCGGTGACATGCTTTGTGGCCTTATATGCCTTATTGAATTCCACCTGACTTGCAACAGTAAATATGTCTGAATCATATTTCCCTTCTGTCATGTGATAGTGGATATGGTCAACAATCATCGTAGCCTTCTGCTCGCGGATAATCTGGATTACCTTGCGGATAAACTCTTCCGGATTATTGCGGAACAATGCGAGTTTACCCGGACGAAGTCCCTGAAGTATCTTGGCAGCTGTGCGACGTGTGATGTTCGCACCTTTTGCAACCTGTCCGATAAGGTCATACTTCACAGTCGAAGTGCTGACATCTGTAAGCTGCTGCGATGAAGAACGGGTGTTGCCAAACACAGTGACATCCTCATTATCTTGATCACCGACCACTTTTATATATCGCAGTGTACGCACCTGCAGTTCATCGGTGTTGAGATGGAGGATTGCCTTCTCGATAAGTTCGCTTGAGTCGTAGCTTACTGTATACACATACTGATGGTTGATCTCCCTCCATAGTGCCTGAAATTGCTCCTTATTGAAATTGCTGTTGGTAGTCTGTACCGGAACCTTAGTCTTCGCCCCGTTCTCGGTCATGTCTTCAAGCTGCGACGGATCGAAAATCGAGTTGATAAGTTTTGTGACGCCCTCTGCCATCGGCGAAAGTTTATCGCCATAAGGCACGAGTGTCTCGGCAACGAGATCAGCATGATATTTCGGGGTGATATTTCCCGAGGCATCGACATAACCGTTGTCTTCAAGATATACCATTATATGACTTGCAACGCTGCCTGTAATAATATATGGCTGACCGTCGACCTTGATTGTCTTACCCTCAAAGTAGTTTGTTGATGCTTTCGATGCCCGTTCACGCAGGGCCTCACGTGTTTCACGCTGGAGTGCCCCGGTGAAATCGGCATAGCTCTCATTAGCTATAACGGTGAGCACGTTGACCTTATGCACATCGTCGCCGAGCAATTCCTTATCCTGGCGTATGCCGTTCTTATCGACTGCTATTCTCAAACCACGGCCTACCTCCTGACGTTTGGCTGTCATGGAATTACTGTGGCGTAACGTGCAGATCTGGAATACATTCGGATTATCCCACCCTTCGCGTAGCGCTGAATGCGAGAAGATGAAACGGGTCGGCTCGTCGAAGCTCAACAACCGCTCTTTGTCGCGGAGAATGAGATCATAATCCGATGCCTCCTCACTCACGTCGCTGCCTCGCTTTACTTTTGTATTGGTCATGCGGCCCGTCTTCTTGTCAATGGAAAAATAGCCGCGATGGGTTTCATGAGGAAGGAACCGCCTAAGATACTGATTGTAGTCCTCATCAAAAATATGAAATTCATCGTTTACAAGCCGTGCATACTCTTCCTCGAAAATCTGCTGGAAAATACCTTTCACCTCTTTCCCATCTTCATCGTATGAACGGTATTTTGCAACTTCATCGATAAAGAAAAGTGAGAGGCATTTTATCCCTTTCTTGAAAAGTTCACGTTCCTTCTCAAAGTGAGCTTTGATAGTCTCGCGTATCTGTACGCGTTGCAGATGCAGTTCATTCTGAGCACCGATCACCTCTCCTTTTACGATGGTCTGACCGTTGGTGAACACCACATATCCGACAGGTTGGCGGTCGGTGCCGGGACAGATTTCAGAAACAGTGTAGCCTTTATATTCAAGCAGTTCGTTTGACTCGACAAAGAGGGAATCTCCTACTCCAAAGGTTTTTACATGACGGCGTGGCTCTCCTGATGCATTCTTTACCTCAATCTCGATGCGGGCCATCGGCGGTTTCTTAGGCGACAGCACTATGTCATCAAGATACATATAGCCGTTGGTGCCTCGCAGATTTTTGAGTTCAAAACCCACGACCCGGATACGCTTCACGAGCCTTTCCCGGAAAGCGTCGAGTGCATCCAGCGCATAGACCGTATCATGCTTCGTCTTGTGAGTGGCTGAGTAGTTGAGCACGAAAAGCGGATTGAATTTCTTGAGGGCCGACTGCGTGGCGGCTCCCTCCATCTTCTGCGGCTCATCCATGATTATTATCGGACGGTTGGCCGCTATTACATCAATAGGACGGCGTGAGGCAAATTCGTCGCGTTTGGAGTAGATAATACGGCTCTCCTTTGAGCGACCACCCTCTTTGAGCGAAGCTGCAAAAGCCTGGGTGTTTATGATCATCACGTTCAACCCGGCATCTTGCGAGAACTGGTCGAGTTGATTGAGGTTGGAACTATTGTAGACAAACCACCGCGCTTTCTTTCCGTAATGCTCCATGAAATGCTCTTCAAGCATACGGAATGACTTGGCCACACCCTCGCGGATAGCGATACTCGGCACCACGACGATGAACTTCGACCAGCCATAGAGCTTGTTGAGTTCAAACATCGTCTTGATATAGACATAAGTTTTGCCTGTACCGGTCTCCATCTCTATATCCAGATTTACGGCACCGAGGCCGTCGATCCTCGACAGTGTCTTTGAGAATGGCACCCCGGCCGCCGTCTGAACGGAGTGTAGATTTTCGAGAAGCTGTTTTGAATCAAGCTCCAAATCAGCGTTACGGTAACCGTCATCATCGAGCATTTCACGCATAGTTCCCACTTTGAGTTTCCCGAGATCACGCCGGTAATGGGAGGGATCTTGGTTAGGCTGTCCGGCAAACACAGCCGTGGTATTTTCCACGGCATCAGTCTGATATTGTTGTATCTTGAATTTGAATTTCACTTTTCTGTCGTTTTTGCAATTTTGCTGTCTTTCGTCAGACCAGTCAGACTAGTCAGACTCGTCCGACTAGTCCGACCAGTCCGACTTGTCTGACTCGTCAGACCGATCTGACCGGTCTGATTATTTCACTCTTTAGACATTGCTCCAGGCTTTCTGCTTCTGTAATCGATCCGGGCTTTGGACATCTGTTCTCTGATTCCTCCGTTCTGGAGAAAGAGTCCTTGCTGGCGTTCAATAAGTCGGCGTAACATATATGTCGCTTGATTCGTCAAGGTAATTGCAAGATTACAGATCTCCTCATCATTCAGACGTGGAAGCAAGGCCGAATATTCATTAGCAAAAGTTTCGCTTTTACAGTATTCCCTGAGTTTTGAGCATCGAGAATAATTTTTATCCCAGAGATTCAGATTATGTGTGCGAAGATAATCTTCGTAGTCGAGAATCAGTTCCTCAAGACTCGCCTTTGCAACATTTGTCAGCTTAATTTCTGTTTCTGCAGATGTTGTGGATGCTTTGCTTCCTTCGGCAATATTCTGTTTGCCGGAACGTGCTGCCTGTATCATTTGATCAACAGTTCTGTCCCGTTTGTCTAAGTATTGCTGAGTGAAATAATATGTGATATCATATATTATCTCGGTAATTTGGTATACTCGCAGATTTCTATATCCACCTTTGTTTTGCAGAAACGAGCCGTTTTTCATGACAGGAAAGATTTGGTTTGTTTTTGCAAAAATAGAGAGAATTATTCATAAAAGCCTTATTTATCAGGTATTTTTTCACGATGCATCAAAATTTTTCATTGTTTCTGGTTAATCCGACCAGTCAGACCTGTCCGACCGGTCCGACTGGTCTGACTGGTCGGACTGGTTCAACTTTCCGCATTCTTCAAATAATTTTGCGGATGGTGTCAGGAGAATAATGACGGAAAATCTGCTCGAAGTTGTCAAGGACGTTGTCGTTGGCGGCGGAGGCATCGCGCATCACGAAGTATTGCGGCTTCATCTTCGCTATCTCTGTCACGGTAGACTCGTTGACATCCATGTCAAAGGTGGCAATGAGGTATGTGCCATCGACAAAGAAGACTTTCTTACCGTTTACCTCCTTTTCTTCAATCTTGGCCGACAGCTCAATGTTAAGTTCCGGCATCACCTGGAAAAGCAGGTCGAGCGGAGTACGGTCAGGTTTCACGTTGTCAACCGTATTGAAAAGGTTCTGCTCCTTAAACTCTTCCGGCGAATAAAACACATCCTCCATATTCGACGAATCAAGTTTAAGTACACGGAAACCGATGTCAAGATCTTGACCTTGGAGACCCGCTTCCTCTTTGACTTTCTTTCCAGCACGCCGTATACGTTCCTCTCCAATTTGACAGATATTTTCATAACCGGCCTTCCGCGCCTCACTCTTTTCATCAGTAACCTCCGGAAGCTGCACCATAATGAACTTACGATGGCCGCCATCCTCAGCGTTGAGTTTCATAACAGCATGGGCTGTAGTAGCACTGCCGCTGAAGAAGTCAAGGACTATTGCATCTTTAGTATCAAAAGTGAAAGCCTTAACGAGGAATTTTAGTAGTCCAATCGGTTTAGTGAAATCGAAAAGTGTTTTGCCAAAGATGCATACTTGCTCCAAGGTGGCATCTTCATTTGTTCCCACATTATAAGTAGATATGGAAAGAAGGTTGTGTACTTTTTTAATTTCACCTCCACTCTTAATATGATTCGGTCTAAACGGTATCTTACTTATAGTTATAGAATCTCCCTTGTTGACAATGTCATTAAGGGTCGATTGAGAATATCTCCATTCACCACGGAGTGTAAATGGCTCGACATTTCTTCCTCCGAGAACTGTAATCTCGTTCAAGAGTTCTGTAATAATATTGCCTTCAGACATGTCTTGTGGTAAAATTTTACCATCTGGCATATTAAATTTTACACTTTTAGCGGGAAAAGTTAATTCTGCGAGAGTATTACCAGCATTATTTATAGGATACTTCTTGCCAACTTCAGTGACATCTACAGAAAGAGACGATGTGTTTTGTCTATGTTTGGCATAAGCTAAAACATATTCAGTTTTATTCCCTAAGTTGGAATTAAGGAATGACGGTTTTTTCTTTTTTTCCCATATAAAACTTGCGATAAAATTTGACTCACCGAATATTTCGTCGCAAACTTTTCGAAGATTTTCTACCTCATTGTCATCTATAGAGATGAAAATTACTCCGTCGTTAGTGAGAAGATCTCGAGCAACTTTCAGCCGAGGGTAAATCATATTGAGCCAGTCAGTATGAAAGCGACCATTCGTTTCAGGATTTATTACAAGCTCTCCATTCCCCAGTATGTTATTGCCTACTTCATCGAAAAGCATTGATTTCTTTTTATACTCTTCATCCCACAATTCTCCGAAGGCATCTCTATAGACAAAGTCATTACCGGTATTATAGGGCGGATCAATATAAATCATTTTGATTTCGCCAAGATAGTTCTCACGAAGGATTTTAAGCACATCAAGATTGTCGCCTTCAATATAAAGATTTTCAGTATTCCAAAAATCAACTGAAGCTTCAATGTCCGGTCGAAGTGTCTTATTGACAGGCGTGTTGGCAAGACGCGAAGCGGCACGCTTATCAGGCCATGTGAACTGATAGCGTTCCTCGCCGTCGTCTAAAATATCATTTGATAATTCCGCTCGAAGCTTATCAAAATCAATGGCAAGTTCCGGCTTCCCGTCTTTATTTAGTCGCTCAGTGACGCACTGAGGGAACAAAGCGGCAATCTTTGCCACATTGCCATCAGCTGCGTCACAACTTTTCATTCGCAGTGTAACCATTTATTTTACTAAATTTATTCAGTCTTAGGCCTCTCAAGTATCATCCAGTGGGTGATACCGTATTTCTCGATCATATCATTAAAGAAATCACTATCCGTCTCCCAAAACCAGTATGAGTTCTCTAACCATCTATTGGCGCAGCAGAGATCTCCGTTAGCCATTGAAACCACAAAGACCTCGTCTATGCCGAATTTGTTGCGGGGCATATTTAAGTCTTCAGGAAGCATTCCCGAGGCTTTATACCATTTGTATTTTTCCATTTAGTTATTTATAATTATGTATAAATTAATTAGTAATCTTTTTTTATTCTTGAAATTGATGTAATTTTACTGACCAGTAAATGTCGAGTTTTATTTGAGATATTTTTATATCCGAAGATTGAATTACTAGAATCTATAATAAAATTTACAACATGTTCAATCTCCGAATCATCACTGACTATGATGTGGGTGAAATATCTTACCAAACTCTCTTCGTCGGAAGCAGATAAACAATCTTTTTTAATTAGAGAGAGTCTGCCAAACTCAGAACTATTTAATTTTTCATTTAATGGTTCCCTCCATTTTTTAAATTCATCTCTTGTGTCAAAATGTATATTCCATTCCCAACTATATGGAGTATTTTTATCATCTTGCCAAAAGATTCTCCATTCCCTTTCATTATAAAAACAGCATCTCTCATCATCCAATACAATTCCATCATATCGTTTACTTAATGCAATTAAATTATTTACAGAAGTTTTGAGGTTATGACATCCTTCTATCTCTAATTCTTTAATAACACTTACATCAGACAATGAAAGATAATCATCACTTGATGAAAGATAATGAACGGGATTCAGAATCTTTCCATAGATTGATCGTGCAATTTCTTTATCAATCCCTATTGCATATTTTCCATATTTCTTACAGTGATCATCCACTTTTCCTAAAGGAATATCACAAAAGCATATCATTGGGATCGCTATCGCATCTCCTTGTTCGGGATTATGGTAAAGAAATGATTTCTTGACGTTTGGTTTTTCATTATGAACTATAGACTTAGGATAAACCTCATAGGAATAGGAATATCGAAACCCCTTATCCAAAAGATCTATCAAGTATGATAACTCCTTGGTATAATGAAATAATGAAGATGAATTCGGTCCACTCATAATTTGTTGTGTAAAATTTTAAGTTGTTCAAAAAGTTCACGTTTACGTCGTGGTTGTTTTGCAGCATACATCTGACGCTCCATGGAGGCAATTTGCCGCTCGATTTTGGCTCGTTCGTCATTTGCAATGATTTGATCCTGGAGGGATATGCCTTCGGCTTGTTTCATGTCGGAAGCATCCGTGGATGAAACATCGCAAAGCGAGGTCCCCATAATTTGCCTTACTATGTTTTCCCATACTGCATCGAGGTTCAATCCATTCAATTGTAGGGACATGCCTTCGGCATGTTGCATGTCATCATCGCCAAGATTTTGCCATAAGGTTATAAACAGTCGAGTAAAATACACGGCGATTCGATATTCATCCTCATAGCGTAACAGATACACGATACGCTGCGGGATACTCTTGGCGAGCAGGGTGATATTCTTTATGTCGAAGTCGCGGGTCTTGAGTACCATCTCCACAACGAATATCTCCTTGATCTCAATTCCCTCCGCAATAGCCGGGAGCGTGCGAGGTGCAATCCAGTTGACGAAATCAAGACGCGCCACATCCCCATCAAAACTATCACGTTGCGATGGTTTCCAGTCAAACCGCTTATAAAGCTGCGCTTTAGGCAGCGGCCGCTTAACTTCAGTGGATGATGGCAGACTAAGCATGTTTATTATTTATTAGAATTACCATGCCCAGTGAAAAGATCCCCAAGATAGCATAAAGCCCATATTAAAAGAAGTATGAAAAATAACATAGCTTATTCATTGTTTTACTTGATTATTAAAAAGCAAATTAATTCGAAATCATCGAGGCCGCGAACTTCGTTGCCGAAAAGCGAGCCGCTATCTCCGTCAAGAAATGAGAAGAGATCTGTCGATTCCTTGACCTTGATAAGCGAAGAGATGGCATCGCCGAGCAGACGGGAGTATGTGCCCATGCGTTGACCGTCACGTGTCTCTGCATTGAATTTGCGGCAAAGGTCGAGAATCGGCTCGGAATTACCTCGGCAAAGATGACGCATCCGATCGAGAAGTCCTTTGGGGTCGAGATGATTTACAATCACGTCAGAATCCTTCGAGATATAGACCATATAGAATGGATGTAATCTATTCTTGCGGTCTATATTGATGTCATTGTTGCGGTTCTTGAGCACGAATATCACACCCGCTGGTGCCTCTTGAGCCGACGGCACAATGGCATGAAGGCCGAAGGGAGTATGCTCTATGTCGTGCCCATGCTTCATGTAGTCGAGAAGGTCGAGACGGAATTCATTAAGTCCGAGATCCATTATCGAGACTCCGGTATTCATCTCCTCGATATCCACGACTTCCTCTTTGAGACGTTCCAACTGGTCACGACGGTATTTGAGATCACCCTGTTCCTCGGCGGAGAGGAGATTATCATCACCGGTGGCTGTGAGCACCGACACCTTCATACGGGCCTCCACACGTCCTTTGAGATCGATATAATCGTCCAGATCCATGTCGGGCCAGTAATTGACGAGCTGGATAACCGCATTACGCGAACCAATACGGTCAATGCGTCCAAAGCGCTGGATGATCCGCACCGGATTCCAGTGAATATCATAATTGATCAGATAATCACAGTCCTGAAGGTTCTGACCCTCAGAGATGCAGTCAGTAGCAATAAGTACGTCTATCTCTTCCTTGACATTGGGATAGAGTGCTTCCTTCTCTTTGGAAACGGGGGAGAAAAGAGTAAGTATCTTATTGAAATCGAAACCTTTTTTTGAAACATCGCGAAGTGATGTCCCTACATTGTCACCGCTTATCAGTCCGATATGAGAACCGAGTGCCCGGACTGTAGGGGCAATATTGTCGTAAATATACTGAGCGGTATCGGAGAAAGCCGTGAAGACAATGATTTTCCTGTTATCGCCGTTTATGGGATTGGCAAACTTATTGCGGATATCCTCGATAAGCATCTGTAATTTGCTGTCATGCTCCGGTGTAATATCGGCGAGCATGAACAACAGCGTATTGAGATTGTCAAGATCTTTGGCAAGATATCCGCGCCACTGGATGTAGTCCATATCCTCCAGCGCGATTTTGGTCTTCTTGTTTCCGATAAAGACGGTGTCCTCTCTCTCATCGAAGTCGAGTCCATAAGAGAAGTCATAATCGCATACCATTGAAGGTTCTTGTTTGGCAGCAAGTTCATCGATGGCATTGATTGTTGCCTCGATATATCTCTTGATCCGTTCGAGGGTGAGTCGGAAGGAATTGACGGAACTCTCAAGGCGTTTGAGCAGATTGATGCTCATAAGTTGACGGATGCCATGTTCACGGCCACTGCGCGAGAGATTGCCGAAGCGTCCGTCTTCGCGCGCCTCGGAATATTTTTCAAGACGGCTTGGCAAGATGAAGTCAGAAGGTGTATATATCGCAAGGTTCAGTTCTGTGACGCTTACGAAAATATCATTGAAATTAACGGCCTTGGACAGATCGGTAAGTCCCGGACGGCGTGATATGGGTTTCAATCGCTCGGGAAACTTACCGATGTCGGCTGTATCATAGTATTGCTCGATGTGTTTGCGCGAACGGGCTATAGTGACGCTGTCGAGCACTTCAAAGAAATCGAAACTCAACATCTCGAGCAATATCTTTGTGGTGCGTTCTTCCGCAGGCATTTTTGACCATCGGTTGAAAGCTGCCTGTGCCTGACGGAAAATCTCATCAATTGATGTATCAGTAGAGAGTAATGAGTCGAGCCGTGAACTGTCGCCTTCATAAGCGAGGGCAAGCTGATTGCGCAGGTCGTTGAAACGGTTGTTGACCGGAGTGGCCGACAGCATGAGCACCTTTGTTTTCACTCCGGAGCGTATTACCTTGTTCATCAGCTGAAGATAGCGGTTCTCTCGCGGATTCTCGTCATTCTCATCAGTGGTGACCTTTCCACCGTTGCGGAAATTATGGCTCTCATCTATAACCACGAGGTCATAATTTCCCCAGTTTATATGTTCAAGGTCAAGGCCATTGCTTTGCCCTGACTGACGCGACAGGTCGGTATGATAGAGTATGTCGTACCGCAGACGGTCAGCTACAAGGGGATTATTGACGTAATTGCTTCGATAAGTTACCCAATTATCGTGAAGTTTTTTGGGACAGAGAACAAGCACCGATTTATTGCGATTCTCATAGTATTTTATGACCGAAAGCGCTGTGAAGGTCTTGCCAAGACCAACAGAGTCGGCAAGGATGCAGCCATTATATTTCTCAAGTTTGTTGATGATGGCAAGAGCGGCGTCACGTTGGAAGTTGTAGAGCTTGTTCCAGATGACGCTCGACTTGAAGCCGGTGGCTTCATTTGGCAACACATCTTCCGATATATCCTCAAGAAATTCGTTGAAGATATTGTAGAGGGTTACAAAATAGATAAACTCCGGAGAATTTTCCTTGTAGGCATTAGTGATATTGTCGAGAACTTGTTCGGTTACGACCTGCAATTTCTCATTGTCGCGCCATATCTGATCAAAAAGATTCAGATAGAACTGCGACATAGGAGCGTTGGTACGCTGAACAAATTGGTAGGCGTTGTTGCCTCGCTCGCAACCCAAGTCAACTGTGGTGAACCCGGTTATGGGCATATAATTCGTCTCATCCACATTGATGAACCCCATCATGTTCTGGTTTGTGCGATTGGATTTGAAACAGGCTTTCCGTCTTATCCAGTCGGCACATTCCTTAGCTACAGCCTTTAGCGATAGTTCATTACGGAGCCTGATCTCAAACTCGGAGCCGAACAGATCCCGCTCACGGTTAAGCCTGGGAATATAGAATTCACGCCGTTGTTTGTCTGCTTTCTCTGTAATGAATGAAGGGGATGTAAAGATGAAGCGCAACTCATCGATGCCGCTCAGTTGCTCCCGAAGTTCCTGGAAGGCATAGATCGAGAAACTCGCGGCGGCAACCGACACACGACTGCCGGATCTGATGGTTGACATCAGATCGTCGCGCAGTGTCTGATTGACATTATCAATGAGCCGTTGAGGTTGCATGATGGATAAGTTCGCTTCCGCAGCCACCGGCTCCATCATGGCAGATTATGTGTGAGGTTGAAAAAAGAAAAGCGGGAGCCACACCTTGCTCATTCCGCTATTCGAGGTCTTAGGAAACCATTGCAGTAGAATGAGCAATGGCAGAAGCACCCCGCGAAGTATGTATATGCATCAATCCCGACTCACTCTGATAAGAAATGAGCCGGAAATACATAAACGTACCCAAGGGGCGTCTACTATTGCTTCATCCTTGACTGCAAATTCAAAAGTTCCTAAGTTTCGAATAGCCAAGAAATAAAGCGTCAGGTAAACGCCTTTCGTATGTAAACGAACCTCCCAATACCCGATGGTGATCCTCCTACGAGGCACCGCGTATCGCGGGGTTCATCTGCAAAATTAGAAAAATATCCCGATATGGCAATCAAATCACCCCAAAAACACAAAAATATAATGTCCCGCAGGTGTCCCACTGTCCCGCCCTGGGACAGTGGGACACCTGCGGGACATTCAAAATTTTATCCCATCTCGAAGTTGATCGCGCCATTGTTATCCCTGAACCTTGTTGACTGCTGCCAACACACCTAAAGGAAAATCGCCGAGGAAAATATCAGAATAATAAACAGGAAAGGTCATCTCTATTACCTTGCAGTGAATTCTGAGGAAACCCGGACATCAGACGGGGATACGTTAGTATATCCGTCAGGGAGAGCGTATTATATAAGCATGATTATCACCATATTATATAATCCATAAGCGGTTATCAGAAAACGCAGAATCCCCCCATGAAATCAATCTGACATTGCCATATCATGTATTTAATTGTTTTCAGGCAATATGTTTAGTGCCCATTCAGGCACATTCTTAACATCCATCTTACCCAAAACTCCATTCGTCAGTCTGAACAAAGGCATCGCGTCTCTCCCATCGACAGAATTGTCGTATACATATAGGCGGTCGACAAATTTAGCTATTATTTCACAATTCAAAATTGATTTATAGAACCTTGAGATTATTTTTGTAATGGGCACATCATGACCTCCCTCAATTACTCGGTGGGCTATTCTTGATGCATTGATTGAGGGATGGTTTGTGGATATGAAAAATACACGAATAAAGAAAGCTGCCTGCTTAGCCCGTAGTAAAAATTCAATTTTATCTTGTGAAGAAAAAACAGTTTCAAATACAAAACTTGTTTTCTCGTTGAGGCATCTTTCTCTCCATTCTTCACAATAATTGGCTGCTTTTAATACCGAACTGTTTGAATTCCAATCGCCAAATCTGTCCTTAGCAACTTCATCAGGATTGATATAAACTATACCTTCTCCCCATTCATGATGCAAAAATTTCTGTGTGACAGAAGTTTTGCCAGATCCGTAGGGGCCTGCTATCATTATCAACTCAGGCTTCCTGCCATCATCCATATCAGAGAATAACACTTAGTCGTTTATTCCATTTCTCTCTCAGAGCACTACGTTGTTTAGCGACAGATTCATTGACGTCTCGTTCGGTTTCACGCCTACGTGCCATTGCTTCTTCGGCAACTTCCTTCATGATACATTTCAGCATTTCATCAGAAGGCTCCTTTCCCGAAGAAAATCGATATGAATTCAATTCCTGTTCCGACATAGTTACTTGATTCCTTTATTTATCAATCACAAAGTTATAACAAAATATCCATATGCCACGTTTTCGGATGGAAAATTTCCAATAATTTATCACATATCACAAAAATATAATGTCCCGGCGTGTCCTACTCTCCCAGGGGTGGGACAGTGGGACACACCGGGACAACCTTTTCAAGGGATAAGACAATTCCCGTAAATACCCGACATCATCATAGCCGGTCGTTATCCTCCTCCGGAGCTGGAAGGGGAGCCGGCGCCTTTCCGGGAAGAGGGCTGTCGGGGTCGGAGAGACGGATACGCATCCTAGTCCAGATGACGTTGGGAATGAGGCGCCATACGCCGGCGAGGAGACACCAGCGCCAGTCGATGGTGGCGACACGGCTTTTCCTGACCAAAGCCCGCAGGATATAGGGCATGATATGCTCCACACTCATCTCCATGGGGAACTTCCTGTCGGCAGGAACCAGAGGCGTCCTCACCCACCCCGGGCGGATGTCGGTGAAAGCTATATCGGCTCCCTCCGCATGCGAGAGCTGCTCCAGGGCATCGATATACCACTGGTCGAATTTCTTCGTCGATGAATATGCCGACAATCTTCCGGTGCCTTTCGTACCGGCCACGGAGGTTATGGCGGCAATATATCCATGTTTGCCCAAATCGCGGAAATAACGATAGGCCGTGCAGAGCATCCGTGCGAATCCGGCGGCATTAGTATCAATTATTTCCACTTCCCTCTCGGGGTCGAGCGTAAGGTTTTCATATCCGATTCCCGCGGAATGGAAATATATGTCCATGCCTCCTATCTTCTCTATCAGCGAATTCAGTTTATGGGGAGCATCGCGATGCGTGATGTCGATGCTCTCATATTCCACGAAATCGGGATAACGTTCCTTCAGGGCCTTCATCGTTGACGTGTGGCGCGCGGCTATACCAACTTTCACGCCCCGGGAGGCAAGAGTCTCGGCGAGAGCATAGCCGATGCCGCTCGAAGCGCCCATTATAATCACTTTCTTCATACTTTCCGAAAAAATTTACGTTATTACTATAGAACAACAGAACGCCGGGAAAAAGTTTTCCGGATCCATGAGAATATCTCGAAACCTAAAAACAGACAATAGACTGCATGACAGCATATTCACAGGACAGAATGGACTCCGACCGCAGAGTGCTCGAACTCCTGTCGCAGAATTTCGGCAACATCTCGGCAGCGGCTACCGAAATAATAAATCTGGAGGCCATACTCAACCTCCCGAAAGGCACCGAACATTTCATCGCCGACATTCACGGCGAATCGGAGGCTTTCCGCCATATCCTCAAGAATGCCTCGGGCAACATCAAGAGGAAAGTCAATGAAATCTTCTCGACAAGCCTCCGCGAGGACGACATACGCCAGCTCTGCTCACTGATATACTATCCGGAGCGGAAACTCGCCCTTCTGCGCACCACAGAAAAGGATCTCGAGAACTTCTATCAGATCACACTCCACCAGCTTATAAAAGTTCTTCAGGCCGTATCGTCGAAATACTCCCGCTCGAAGGTGAGGAAAAGCCTACCCGCGGAATTCGCCTATATCATAGAGGAACTACTGCATGAATCTCCCTCCGAAGACAACAAGCAGCCCTACTACAACCGAATCATCGAGTCGATAATATCCACCGGTCAGGCGGAGGAATTCATACGCGCCATATCGCACGTCATCCAGCACCTGAGCATAGACCAGCTCCACCTCCTCGGCGACATCTTCGACCGTGGCGACGGCGCGCACCTCGTACTCGACACTCTCCTATCCTACCGCGATTTCGACATACAGTGGGGCAACCACGACGTGCTCTGGATGGGAGCCTCATGCGGCAACGAGGCATGCATCGCCAACGTGCTCCGCATATCATTGCGCTACGGCAACATGACCACTCTCGAAGACGGCTACGGAATCAACCTTGTCCCCCTTGCAACATTCGCCATGGAGACATACGGCGACGACCCCTGCGAGGTGTTCATGCCCAAGGACACACGCGACGACGAACCCCTCTCCGACAAGAACCGCCGGCTCATAGCCAAGATGCACAAGGCGATCGCAATAATCCAGTTCAAGCTCGAGGGGGCCATGATAGGGCGTCATCCGGAATGGGGGATGGACAACCGGCGCCTGCTGCATCTGATAGATCTCCAGAAGGGCAACATTACTCTTGAGGGGAAAACCTATCCGCTCACCGATACCAATCTGCCGACAATTGACCCTGCCGATCCATACCGGCTCACAGCCGAGGAGAGCGCCCTTATGGACAAGCTCATCCACTCCTTCACAGTGAGCGACAAACTCAAGAGACACATCGGCATATTCTTCTCCCACGGCAGCCTCTTCGCCGTGCACAACTCGAATCTCCTCTTCCACGCCTCGATGCCTCTCAATGAAGACGGCACCCTCAAGGAGGTATGCGTGGAGGGGAAACCCTACAAAGGCATGGAGCTTCTGCAGCAGATCGAGCTGCTCATGCGCTCGGCCGTCAACAGCGACACGCCACCTCTGGAGCGCAAAAACGCTGTGGACTATTACCTCTATGCCTGGTGCGGTCCTGACTCCCCTCTCTTCGACAAGGCCAGGATGACCACATTCGAGCGCTACTTCATAGCCGACAAGGAGACGCACCATGAGGAGAAGGGATGGTATTACCATCTGCGCGACGACGAGAAGATATGCGACATGATACTCGACGCATTCAACGTCATAGGCGAGCACCGCCACATCATCAACGGCCACGTGCCTGTCAAGGTCGGGAGCGGCGAGAATCCCGTGAAAGCCAACGGCAAGCTTATGGTGATCGACGGCGGCTTCTCAAAGGCCTACCACGACACTACAGGTATCGCCGGCTACACGCTCGTATACCACAGCCGCGGCTTCGAGCTTGTGCAGCACGAACCCTTCACCTCAGCCGACGAAGCCGTGCGCAACGGCACTGACATCATATCAATCAACCGTCTGGTGGAGCTGAGCTCCCACCGTATGCGAGTGCGCGACACCGACCGCGGCCGCGAATTACTCGGCCAGATAGAGGAGCTGCGCGAACTTCTATATGCCTACCGCCGAGGTCTGGTAAAAGAGAGGAAATAAAAACTTAAAATCGCCAAAAATCAATTTCTCCCCATGCAGTCAGATTGACTGCATGGGGAGAAATTGATTTCATATATGAGCTCTTATAAGAATTTATACGTTCTTATAGAGGCTATTATTTTAAAATCACTGGTTGTCGGTGGCCGCGAACTCCATGAGATAGGCCTTTATGAAGGCGTCGATATCGCCGTCCATCACGCCGTTTACGTCAGAAGTCTGATAGTTGGTGCGGTGGTCTTTCACGCGGCGGTCGTCGAAGACGTAGCTGCGGATCTGGCTTCCCCATTCAATCTTCTTCTTGCCGGCCTCAATCTTGGCCTGCTCCTCCATGCGGTGGTTGAGCTCCTTCTCATAAAGGATAGATTTCAGCTGGCGCATGGCGTTCTCCTTATTCTTGGGCTGGTCGCGTGTCTCCGTGTTCTCGATCAGGATCTCCTCCTCCTCTCCGGTATAGGGATCCTTATACTGATAGCGCAGACGGACTCCGGATTCCACCTTGTTGACGTTCTGGCCGCCGGCGCCTCCGGAACGGAAAGTATCCCACGACACTCGCGCAGTCTCTACGTTAATCTCGATCGTATCATCGACGAGAGGAGTCACGAAGACCGAAGCAAAAGAGGTCATACGTTTTCCCTGGGCGTTGTAGGGACTGACCCTCACAAGACGGTGGACTCCGTTCTCGCTCTTCAGGAAACCATACGCATAATCACCCTCGATGTTTATAGTCACAGACTTTATACCGGCGTCGTCACCCTCGAGCAACTGAGCGATCGAGGTCTTGTAGCCATGCTTCTCGGCATAACGGAGATAGAGGCGCATGAGCATCTGCGCCCAGTCCTGGCTCTCCGTGCCACCGGCGCCTGAATTTATCTTCAGCACCACGCCGAGCTTATCTTCCTCCCGGCGGAGCATATTGCGGAGCTCCAGACGCTCGAGAGCCTCCATCACCCTGGCATAAAGGGCGTCGACCTCCTCCTCAGTGACGAGCTCCTCCTTCACGAAATCAAACGCGAGACGGAGTTCCTCCACAAGTTTCTCCACCTCCGTATATGAATCGATCCAGAAATGCAATTCCTTTATCTTGCGCATCTGCGCCTCGGCCTTCTCACGGTCGTCCCAGAAGTCGGCCACATGGGTGCGGAGCTCCTCCTCCTCCACCTCAATCTTCTTTCCCTCGATGTCGAGGTATCTTTTCAACGCCTCCTGGCGTTCCGCTGCTTCCTTAAGCTGTTCTTGTGTGATCATTACGGTCAGTTGTCAGTTTCCCTTATAACGTAAAAAAACACGCAAATAGTCTATCCATAGGGATATTCCGTCTGCGTGCGTGTTCAGACAGCGCGGTCAGTAGGCATACATAGCCTCTATCTGCGCCGAATAGTTCTTTGCCACCACAGGGCGCCGCACCTTCATAGTATTGGTCACCTCCCCCTTTTCAAGCGAGAAATGCGACGGCAGAAGGGTGATGCGTTTTATCTTCTCATATGCGGCCACACCCTGCTGCACTGCGTCAATCTGTTGCATTATGAATGCAACGGTCTCCGGATCAGACACCAGCGCATTTCTATCGGACGAATCCTTTCCGGCGGCGGCAGCCCATGCCCCGAGCTGCTCGAAATTAGGCACCACGAGAGCGGTCACGAATTTGCGTCTGTCGCCTATCACGGCAACCTCGTCGATATACTTGTTTTCCGCCAGCCTGCTCTCGAGCATCTGGGGAGCGATATATTTTCCATTGGAAGTCTTGAAGAGGTCTTTCACCCTCTCAGTGAGCACCAGGGCTCCGTTTTTGGTGAAATATCCTGCGTCGCCGGTGCGGAAAAATCCATCGTCGGTGAAAGCCACGGCATTCGCCTCCGGATTGTTGTAGTAACCGGGCGTGACAGTGGGTCCCTTTACAAGAATCTCCCCATTCTTATCGATACGCACCTTCAGCCCGGGGAGAGGAACCCCCACAGTACCTATCTCATAGCCTACCTCCGGATAGAAGCTGACAGTGGCGGTGGTCTCGCTCAGACCGTAGCCGATGATCACGTCTATCCCCACCGAACGCAGGAACTCAGTGATGCGGTCGCTCAAGGGAGCGCCGGCAGTGGGGAACATATTAGGATTCGGGATACCTATGGCGTCCTTAAGCTTCTGAAACACACGGCTGTTCCAAAACCGGTACTCCTTCTCCACCCACCAGGGAGCTTTCTTTCCGAGCCTCACGTAATCGAGGTTTCTCCGCTTACCCACACGCACCGCATGGGCCACGAGCATACGCTGCATACGCGACATGGATGCGATCTTCTCGTTGACTGCGGCATATACCTTCTCCCAAAAACGAGGCACGCAACACATGAGGTTGGGATGCACGTCCTGGATGGTGGTCTGGATGTTGCGCGGATCATAGTTCACTGCAATCGCGACTCCACGATGGAGACAATAGAAACACCAAGCTTTCTCGAGAATATGGCTCATCGGAAGGAAGGCCATGCTCAGATCTTTGTCGCTCACCTGACGGAGCAGTTTGAGATGAATGTCGATGGCCGCATCGTAATTAGCGTGGGTTATGGCCACACCCTTGGGTTCGCCGGTGGTGCCTGAGGTATAAATAAGCGTCGCCATATCCTCGGGAAGACCTTCTTCGCTGCGACGGCGCACCTCACGGGCAACATCATCAGACGCCTCCATACCGTAGCGGACGAAATCGTCCCAGAAGACGGTTATAGTGTCATCGTCGAAAAGCTGAAGCTGATCGTTCTTGAAGACTATGACGCGTTTCACGGCCTCCGGATTGCGTTTCCAATAGCTGTAGGCAAGAGGATACTGGTGGGAATCACCCACAAAGATCACCTTCGCGCCGCCATTGGCCACGATAAAGTCAAACTGCTCCTGTGAGGAGCTGGAATAAAGGGGGATGGCCGCTATCCTGTTCTGAAAGGCCCCGAGTTCCGTGATCAGGATCTGAGGGGTGTTAGGGGAACAGATGGCTATCGTATCCTTCTCAAGGAGTCCGAGCCGTGCCAGGGCCTTTCCGGCCACATCGACCTGCGCGTTGAATTCAAGCCAGCTCGTGGACTGCCACTCTCCGTCTTTCCTCCAACAGAAACGGTATGCCTCACGGTCACCGTAGCGACGGGCCTGGGCGGGTATGATCTCTACTAATTTATTTGCCATGATTCACCTGATTCTCACGATATAACATGAAAATCGGGCGCAAAGTTAACATTTTTTTATGTAATTAACGCTTTGTATGCACAACAAACGCCCCGATGTGCATATACGGAGAACTGCCGCAGAAGGAGACTCCCCTTTCTGCGGCAGTTTTTCTTTCATAATTGCCAGTATTCCGCACAGCCTCATTCAGATCTGAGGGAGCGGAAATAGAAATCGAGCACGTCTTTGGCAGCTGTGAACGACGACTGCTCATTATTGAGCACCCTGAGCTCTTTCTGCTCCAGGAGCGCCCGGACTTCGGGAGTGTGATAGAAATGGTTGCGGAGCTGCTCGTTGATAGTCTCCATCATCCAGTATTTGGCCTGCTCGTTGCGTTTGCGCTCGAAATATCCGGTTTTCTTCACATAATCGAAATACCGGTCGATCATATCCCAGACAAGATCAATGCCAAGCTCGAAATATCCGCTGTAGGTCAGCACCTCGGGTTTCCATTTGCTCGGAGAGGGGGGGAAAAGGAAGAGCGCGTTGCGGAACTGTGCAGCAGCAAGCTTCGCACGCTCCACATTGTCGCCGTCAGCCTTGTTTATTACAATTCCGTCGGCCATCTCCATGATACCCCTCTTTATGCCCTGCAGTTCGTCGCCCGTGCCCGCAAGCTGGATAAGAAGGAAGAAGTCGACCATCGAGTGCACGGCAGTCTCACTCTGTCCCACACCCACTGTCTCCACGAATATAGTGTCATAGCCGGCAGCCTCGCAGAGCACGATGGTCTCGCGAGTCTTGCGCGCCACTCCCCCGAGCGATCCTGCCGAAGGGGAAGGACGGATAAAGGCGTCTTTCTGCTGCGAGAGCTTCTCCATCCTGGTCTTGTCGCCAAGAATGCTCCCTTTCGTGCGCTCGCTGCTGGGATCGATGGCCAGCACGGCGAGCTTATGCCCCTGACGCAGCACATGAAGGCCGAACACATCGATCGAGGTGGATTTCCCGGCTCCGGGCACTCCTGTGATGCCGATCCGGCGCGAATTGCCTGAATAAGGGAGACATTTCTCAATCACCTCCTGGGCGAGCGCCTGATCTTTCTCAGTGGTGCTCTCCACAAGAGTGACAGCGCGGCCGAGCACGCTGACATCGCCCTTTAATATGCCTTCGACAAACTCCGCCGCCGACAGTTCACGGCGACGCGCGCGATGCGCCCTGCGGTAGGGGTTGACGATCGGCTGTGAGCCTACTCCTGAATTCACCTGTAGTCCTTTGTATTGATTGTCGTTTTCGGGATGGTGCATGGTCTGATATTTTAAAGTTATTGAAGCGGTCTGAGCGACTTCATTTTCTGTCGCCGACAAGATTGGCAGTACGCACTGGATGCAGAGGATCGTCTGTGACCACATCCACCTTTATGCGGAAAGGGCCTACGGGGATACCGTCGATATCAAGTTTCCCTTCCACAGTGGACTGGCGTCCGGCCTTCACTTTTTTCGGCCGCCTGTCGATCTTCACGAATTCACTGGTGCTATATACTTTGTCGACCTTCATGTCGGTCCTGCCGTCGTTGAGTATGTCGAAAGAGAAACTGAGAGATCCTTTCTTGTCGACATCGCCGAAATCCACGAATTCCGGAACGAGATATGCCCTCGGACCATTGTCGATCTGCTCAGCCGACATCGCGGAGGCGTCAGCTACCACGACAGCATTCACATCCACGCCAAAGGGATCGCCTTTCCGTCCCGGAGCGGGGTATATCCCGACGTGGTATTCCACAGGGCCGTTACGTTTCTCATTGACAGTCTGAAGGAAGAAGCTGAAAGTGGCCGTCTCGCCGGGAGGGATGGATTTCGGCGCCACATCAACGGCAATGACATCGGAAGCGCCACTCCACGATGGTGTCACCGTGTCGGCCGACTGATTATAGACATTCAGGTAGACATGACGCGGTCTGCCGCGTCTCACCTCCCCCGCCAGAAGTCGTGCCGTCTCGAAACGGAGATCTCCGCCATTGTGCGGGAACACCGATTCAAGAGTGGATTCCGAACCTATCACTGTGCCGGCAATGCGTATGACATAGAGTTTATTTTCGCTCCCGACATACACCCTCACAGTCTTGTCGAACTTTCCGGGACGCCCTATGGGATTGTAGGTGAATTCCACCACGGCGGTATCGCCGGGCTCGATCATCTTCTCTGTATAAGAGGCACCCGTACAACCGCAGCTCGGACGGACGCGGCTTATGAATGTGGCCTCAGGGCCTTTGTTCACAAAACGCGCGCGTCCCGTCACAGGTCCTGAAGCTTCCTTGAAAGTGCCGAAATTGTATTCCTTCTCAAGCCATACGATATCTGCCCGGGCAGAAGTCCAGACGGAAAGGAGCAGCAGAACGGCCGTCAAAACATTCCAGTGTCTTCCCATAGTCATTTCGGCATTACTGTGCCGCGAATCTTCAGCCTCACTTTCCCGGGTTTCCCGTTGGTCTTTATCGTGACAACCTTATCGAACGCCCCCGGGCGCCCGATGGGGTTGTAAGTGACCTTGATCACGCCATTCTTTCCCGGAGCTATCGGTTGCTTGGGAAACACAGGCTTGGTGCATCCGCATTCGGCGGTGGCGCTGAAAACCACAAGGTTCGCCTTTCCGTCGTTGACAAACGGGAACTCACACGTGACAGAACCGCCATCCTCCTTTATAGTGCCGAAATTATGAACGGTCTCCTTGAATTTCATGGAAGCTTTCTCTTTTCCGGCCGCGAGGGCTGTGACACCGGCCGTAAGAAGCATTATGGCTGCAAGAAGCCATGCTGTCAGTCTGTAGGATTTCATATTCAATCAGATTTATCAATGGCGGCGTGACACCGCCATATAATATAGACGCCCGAAAGGCTCAGGGGGTTTAAACCAAGCCTATGCCGGGGGTGTTGAAAGATGGAGCCCGTACTTTCAGGCCCGGGCACCACGGCGCTGCAAAAGTAGTCAAAAATCCCCATTCCGCAGCCACGCCCGCGACATTAATTTTGCAGCCTTGTGATTTTTTACTAAATTTGCAAAAATTCCACGGGCTTCAGGAACATATTTCAATATGGAAAAAATCATAGACCGAATAGACAGAGACCTGATAATGAGCGAGCTGACTCACGACAGGCTGCTGCGGCATGCCAACAAGGGCGTGAATGAGGTGTATGTGGTCGATGCCCACTGCGCCCCGAACACCATGCGTGAGATCGGCAGGCTCAGGGAAATCGCCTTCCGCGAGGCCGGGGGTGGCACAGGACTTGCATGCGACATAGATGAATTCGACACGATGGAGACTCCCTGCAGGCAGCTCGTGGTTTGGGATCCGGAAGACCTGGAGATAGTGGGGGGCTACCGGTTTATCCTGGGTGAGGATATCGTGCTGAAGGATGGCGTACCGAACATCGCCACATCCCACATGTTCCGGTTCTCACACAAATTCATCAACGAATATCTGCCTGCCACTCTTGAGCTCGGCCGCTCGTTTGTGGCACTCGACTACCAGAGCACCAAATCACATCCGCGCGCGCTATACGTGCTCGACAATCTCTGGGACGGTCTGGGGGCGCTGACAGTGGTATATCCACAGATAAAATACCTTTTCGGGAAAGTCACCATGTATCCGCGCTACGGAGAGGAATGCCGCGACCTGCTCCTGGGCTTCCTGCATAAGTATTTCCATGACCCGGACGGACTCGTCGTGCCGATCGAGGAACTCCCCTCAAAAGCGAAAAGCGACAGCATACAATCGTTTTTCACAGGGAGCAGCTTCAAGGAAGACTACCGGATCCTCAACCACGCCACCCGCGAGCGCGGACAGAACATACCTCCTCTGGTGAACGCCTACATGTCGCTGTCGCCGACAATGAAAGTGTTTGGCACCGCAATAAACCATGAGTTCGGCGACGTGGAGGAAACAGGAATCTTCTTCAAGATCTCCGAGATATTCGAAGAGAAAAAACGGCGCCACATACACACGTTCATTGAGACCGGCACATTGCCGGAACCATAACAAATCCTCACATACAAGCAAGTATGAAAAATGTAGTTGTCACAGGAGCCGACGGCTTTATAGGAAGCCATCTCACGGAGGCCCTCCTTGCCGAGGGTTGCCATGTGAAGGCTCTCGCCCAATATAATTCATTCAACAACTGGGGCTGGCTCGAAGGTATCGGCCATCCGGATCTTGAGGTAGTCACCGGCGACGTGCGCGATCCCAACTTCTGCAGGACACTCGTGGAGGGGGCAGACACAGTGTTCCATCTCGCAGCCCTGATCGCCATCCCCTACAGCTATATAGCTCCCGACTCATATGTAGACACCAATGTGAAAGGCACCCTCAACATATGCCAGGCAGCCAGAGCCGCGGGCACCCCCCGCCTCCTGGTCACCTCCACATCGGAAGTCTACGGGACGGCCCAATACGTGCCTATCGACGAAAAACACCCCCGGCAGCCCCAGAGCCCGTATTCCGCCACCAAGATCGGAGCCGACGCTATCGCCAAAAGCTTCTACAACACATTCGGGATGAACATAAGCATCGTGCGCCCGTTCAACACCTACGGGCCGCGCCAGAGCGCACGCGCCATAATCCCCACGATCATAACCCAGATCGCCACAGGCGTGAGGGAGATCAAAGTCGGCGACCTGTCGCCCACACGCGATTTCAACTACGTGGCCGACACATGCAGGGGATTCATAGCCATAGCCCGATGCAAGGAGGCGGCCGGAGAGGAGATCAACATAGCCACCCAAAGGGAGGTGACAATGGAGACAACACTCAAGACTATCGCCCGACTGATGGGAGCCGATGTGAAATGGACTGTAGACCCCGAGAGACTCCGTCCATCCGGCAGCGAAGTTTTCCGTCTGCTCGGATCAAACGAGAAAATCAGGAGAATGACCGGATGGGAACCGCAGGTGTCGCTCGAGGAGGGTCTTCAAAAAACCATTGACTGGATCACCGCAGGCGACAACCTCAAAAACTACAAACCAAATATCTACAACAGATGAAAAATCAGGAACTCACGATTCTTTTTCTTGGCGGAGCGCGGAGAGTGTCGCTCGCCGAACTCCTCAAGCGCTCAGGCAAGCGCATCGGCTACGACATCAAGATCGTGAGCTACGAACTCACAGAGGACGTGCCCATATCGCTTGAGGCCAAAGTGGTGAAGGGGTTGCGCTGGGATGATCCGGATGTGGTCGACGACATAGGACGAGTGATAAAGGAATATGAAGTAGACGTGATCCTCCCTTTCGTCAACGGGGCGATAGAGGTAGCCTCCATGTGCCGCGACAGATATAGGGACGTGTTTGTGCCCGTGACCGATTTCGACATAGTCAGCAGGCTATTCGACAAGAGTGAGGCAGCCAAGACATTCAAAGAGGCGGGACTACCCATACCGCGCACATATTCCGTGCTCAACGCGGAAGTGCCGGCAATAGCGAAGCCTCGCAAGGGCGGGTCGTCGAGAGGGATACATATCTTCCGCAACATGGAGGAACTCATGCACCTGAATGACCTCCAGAACTATCTTCTTCAGGAATACATAGAAAACTGTAAGGAATATACCGTAGACTGCTATATCAGCCATGCGGGCGAGATTCTCGTGACAGTGCCGCGCGAGCGGCTTGAGATAATGGGTGGCGAATCCACACGCACGCGCACATGCCGCAATGAGATCCTCGAGAAGCTATGCCAGGAGGTGATCGAGAAATTCTCCCTGCGCGGGCCCGTCAACCTCCAGTTTCTCCACGATCTCGACGCCGACAGATACCTTCTCATGGAGGTGAATCCACGTCTTGGAGGAGGAGTGATCTGCTCAATCTATGCCGGAGCCCCTATCACCGACTACATCATCCGGGAAGCGCTCGGGGTTGAGCTTAAGCCTTGTTCCGACTGGGCCTCGGGCACTCTGATGGCCAGATATTTTAAAGAGGCGATATTCTTCGAAAGGAACTGACAGATGCAATGCAACACGCTATGGCTTATCCCTGCCCGGGGTGGCAGCAAAGGGATACCCGATAAAAACGTCAGACCGTTCCTGGGACGTCCGCTGGTGTGCCGCGCAGTAGACCAGGCCCTCGAATGCCGTCAGCCCGGCGACACAGTCTTCGTATCTACTGATTCCGAAAAGATACGCGCAGCGGCGGCTACATGCGGCGACGTCGTGCCTTTCATGCGTCCCGACTTCCTGGCAACCGACACCGCATCCTCCTACGATGTGATCATGCACGCGCTCTCGGAGTTCGCAAATCGTGGAAAACACTTCGACCGAGTGGCGCTGCTCCAGCCAACCTCCCCCCTCCGCACCGCCGACGATATCCGGGCAGCCATCGATCTATGGAGTCGCGACGTCGACATGGTGGTGAGCGTCTGCGAAGCAAGCGCCAACCCCTACTACAACGCTTTCGAGACAGACTCCGATGGATTGCTCCACATATCGAAAGGGGACGGACATTACACCCGACGTCAAGACGCTCCAAAAGTGTGGGAATACAATGGGGCGGTATACATCATGACGGTTGAATCATTGATGAAAGGGCCTATGTCGGGATTCAGTAAGATACTCCCCTCTCCGATGCCCGCTTCCAGAAGCATCGACCTCGACACCCCGACCGACTGGAAAATTGCCGAAATATTGATGTCATGAAACAGCAAGCCCTCTCCGCACTAAAAAAATATTATGGTTACTCCTCTTTCCGTCCGGGACAGTGGGAAGTGATATCGCATGCTCTCGACGGGCATGACACCCTCGTGCTGATGCCCACCGGGGGAGGGAAATCAATGTGCTACCAGATTCCGGCCATGCTGCTCAACGGGGTCACTCTTGTAGTCTCACCCTTGATCGCCCTGATGATCGATCAGGTCACAGCACTCCAGGCCAACGGGATACCAGCCGCGGCTATACACTCCAACCAGGACGAAAGAATCAACCGCGACATTATCGACCGTGCCTCCAAAGGGGGATACCAACTTATATACATCTCGCCCGAACGTCTCATAGCAGATTTAGACATCATCAGCAACAGCATCGAGGTGAGTCTGGTGGCTATCGACGAGGCCCACTGCATATCGCAGTGGGGGCATGATTTCCGCCCGGTCTACACTTCCCTGCGCGCTATAAAGGAACGCTGGCCGGATATCCCCGTGATGGCGCTGACCGCCACGGCCGACCGCCTCACGCGTGGAGACATAGCCGGGGCGCTCGGACTCAGACACCCTTATGCGTGGATCGGATCGTTCGACCGACCGAACATCTCCCTCGAGGTGCTTCCCGATCCCGGGAAAAGGGGAAGGCTAAGAGTGATCAGCGACCTTATCAGGAAATACCGGCTGGATTCCGGAATCGTATATTGCCTCAGCCGCAAGAAGACGGAAGACATGCACAAGGCCCTTTCCGATCTCGGATTCAGATCAGTGTGCTACCATGCGGGGATGTCGGCATCCGACCGGGAGGCGGCCCAGAAAGCCTTTGTCGACGGTACGGCACAGGTGGTCTGCGCCACGATCGCGTTCGGCATGGGTATCGACAAGAGCAACATCCGGTGGGTGGTGCACAACAACCTCCCCTCCAATATAGAAAGCTATTACCAGGAGATTGGAAGGGCAGGACGCGACGGACTGCCTGCCGAGGCGATACTTTTCTACAACTACGGCGATGTCATCACGCGCAGATGTTTCGCTGAGAGTTCCGGCCAGCCTGAGATCAACAATGAGAAACTTGACTTCATGCAGCGTTACGCCGAATCGACCGTATGCCGGCGGCGCATACTCCTGAGCTATTTCAGCGAGGAGACAACATGCGACTGCGGCAACTGCGACAACTGCCGCAACCCGCGCGGCAAATTCGACGGCACAATACTGGCACAGAAGGCACTGAGCGCGGTGATACGTATAAATTCCCGGGAGGGAATAAGCATGGTCATCGACATTCTCCGCGCCTCCAACCGTGCGGAGATTTTCAGCAAGCGTTATGACCAAATACGCACGTATGGCGCCGGAAGGGATCTCGGCTCACGACAATGGCATAACTATATCCTGCAGATGATACAGCTCGGGCTTTTCGAGGTGGCCTACGAAGACAACTTCCATCTGCGCCCCACCCCGCTTGGCATGAAGGTGGTGAAGGGGGAACAGCGCATAGAACTTTCCGTATTTCAGGAAACGGCTTACAACCGGGGCAGGAAGGAGAAGGCACCCGCAGAGAGGAAATGTTCGCAAGAGGATACGCTGCTCGACCGGCTCAAGGAGGTGCGCAAGAATATCTCGGCGAAAGAAAATGTGCCGGCATATGTCGTGTTCAGTGACGCCACGCTCACGGATATGGTAAGGAAGCAGCCAAAGGACCTTGACGAGATCAGGCAGGTGTCGGGGGTCGGCGAGGTTAAGTCGGTGAAATATGGCCGCTCGTTTATCTCCGCCATACGCAAATTCCTGGGATTGAAGACCGGGCGACAAGCCGGCACAAGCGTGAAGGAGACCCTCATACTTTTCAATTCGGGCATGTCGGCCGAAGAGATCGCAAAGACCAGAGAGCTTTCGGTCAGCACCATATGCGGCCATATCGCCCAGGCGGCAGAGAACGGGGAGCCTGTAGATTTCAGAAGGCTCGTGACAGGGCACCAGCTTGCCACAGTGAAGCGGGAAATGGATAAGGATCCTGAGAATCTTTTCAAACGGCTGGAGGAAGTGCATGGCATACCCTCCCACATAACACGTCTGGCCATGACTGAACTCAGGCTCGGCACTGAAGCCTCCAGCTCCTGACGCAACGGAATTACACTTTATGACGGCATATCCGGCCACGGCAACGAAAACAACGAAAAAATGGCCGTGAGTGTTGACGGATTTAAAAATTTGTATTAACTTTGCAGTCAGAAAAGCCGCAAGGCCATTCGGGGCGTAGCGCAGTCCGGTTAGCGCACCTGCTTTGGGAGCAGGGGGTCGAAGGTTCGAATCCTTTCACCCCGACACAGAGAAAGGAATTGATTTTAAGGCAGCCAGCCGACTAAATCAATTCCTTTTATTATGATAAAAACTGAAACACAGCCTCCCGCCTCCGTCAAGCCATGTTTGTTCGTTTAAACCATGACGATCGTATCATAGAGAATATAACCTCCAAGTGTGGGATAAAACAATACTTGGCAAACGAAATTTGGATTTCATCCTGAAAATAAACCGGGGAAAGCGGGCGTTATTAAAGCATGAAGACAGCACTGATTACAGGAGTGACGGGACAGGACGGGAGCTATCTCTCGGAATTCCTGTTGGAGAAAGGTTACGACGTCCACGGCACCATACGCCGTTCGTCGGTTGATTTCCGCGAGCGTATAGCCCACCTCGAGGGGCATCCCAACTTCCACCTGCATTACGCCGACCTCGGCGACTCCATGAGCATCATGCAGGTCGTGGCCAAGGTTCGTCCCGATGAGATCTACAATCTGGCCGCCCAGAGCCATGTGCAGGTAAGTTTCGATTCCCCCGAATACACCGCCAACGTCGACGCCACAGGCGTGCTACGCATTCTTGAGGCCGTGCGCCTCAGCGGACTCACCGACACATGCCGCATCTACCAGGCTTCGACCTCAGAACTCTACGGCAAGGTGGAGGAGGTGCCCCAGAACGAGAAGACCCCGTTCCATCCCTACAGCCCCTACGCCGTGGCAAAGCTCTACGGCTTCTGGATAGTGAAGGAATACCGCGACGCCTACAATATGTATTGCTGCTCCGGCATACTCTTCAACCATGAGAGCGAGCGCCGCGGGGAGACTTTCGTGACCCGCAAGATAACGCTCGCGGCAGCCCGTATCGCCCAGGGAAAGCAGGAGAAGCTCTATCTCGGCAACCTGTCGAGCCTCCGCGACTGGGGATATGCCAAGGACTATGTGGAGTGCATGTGGCTCATACTCCAGCAGCCCCAACCCGACGACTACGTGATCGCCACGGGGGAGCAGCACTCAGTGCGTGAGTTCTGTCTCCTCGCCTTCCGGCGCGCAGGCATAGAGCTTGCCTTCGAGGGGGAGGGAGAGAACGAGAAAGGCATCGACAAGGCCACGGGGAAAGTGCTCGTCGAGGTATCGCCCGACTTCTACCGGCCCACAGACGTGGTGAATCTCTGGGGCGACCCGTCGAAAGCCAAGGCACAGCTCGGATGGGATCCGAAAAAGACCACCTTCGAGCAACTCGTCAACCTTATGGTCGACGCCGACATGGCCAAGGTAGCCGTGGAAAGGGCCGGCGAAAGTGTACGCACCAATCTCGCGGAATACCTTGAGAAAGGGATCGTGAAATAACTTGTCGTGGTGAAAACAGCCACAATCAGATCATTTTTCCGCGTAGCGACCGGAATGAATGATTTGCGATTGTTTATGATTGTTTTGTAAGCGGGAGGAGTCAGTACTGTTTTGTAATTTTGCACAATCTCATCCTCGCCACACCAGGGAAACCGCCGGAGGCGTCTCCCCCGGCAGCATCTCCCGGCATATTATTCCTACAGATCAAACATAATCTGAGACATGAAACACAGACTCACCCTCACCATCCTGGCTGCCGCAGCATTGACCACGGCAGGATGCACCCCCAGGGCCGACATGACGTTTGACGTCGACACCTCCAGGGAATATCAGACAATCGATAATTTCGGAGCCTCCGATGCGTGGAGCATGTGGATGATCGGCGAGATGCCCGACCAGACACAGTCAAGAGTGGCCCGCTGGCTCTTCAGCTCCGCCACCGACTCCCTCGGCAATCCCGACGGCATAGGGCTCTCCATATGGCGCTACAACATCGGCGCGGGGAGTGCCGAACAGGGTGACGGCAGCCAGATAAACCCCGGCACTCGCACGGAATGCTTCCTGCAGCCCGACGGCACCTACGACTGGAGCCGCCAGAAAGGACAGCGCCGTTTCCTGCATCTCGCCCGCCAGTATGGTGTGCCCTATCTGCTCGGGTTCCTCAACTCCCCTCCGGTGCATCTCACCCAGAACGGCCTCGCCACCAACACAGGCCGCGGAGGCACGTACAATCTCCGCGAGGACAGCTACGGGGATCTTGCCAGGTTTATGGCCGATGTGCTCGAAGGGCTCCAGAAAAACGACAGCATAACACTCGACTACCTGTCGCCTGTCAACGAACCTGACGGACACTGGAACTGGCAGGGACCGAAACAGGAGGGAACCCCGGCCACGAAATACGAGATCGCCCGGCTTGCCCGGCTCCTCGACAAGGAGATCAGCGCCCGGGGGCTCGCCACCAAGGTGACGATTCCGGAATCGTCGGACTATCGATGCATGATGCGCACACACATGACCGGGCCGGAACGCGGGTATGAGATACAATCCTTCTTCTCGAAAGACAGCGCCGACACATACGTGGGCGACCTGAAGACAGTGAACCGGCTGATGGCCGGCCACAGCTACTGGACAAACACCCCCGTCGACTCCATGAAGAAGTTCCGCAAGGAGCTTCGCGACACCCTGAAGAAATACGGCGTCGATTTCTGGCAGAGCGAAGTCTGCATAATGGGCAACGACGAGGAGATTGGAGGAGGAGGCGGATATGACCGCACCATGAAGACCGCGCTCTACGTGGCCCGCATGATCCACCATGACCTGGTCTTCGCCGACGCCCGCAGCTGGCAATGGTGGAGGGCCGTGGGTGGCGACTATAAGGACGGCCTCCTCTTCCAGTACCGTCCCGAAGGGGCCGAGACAGACACCATAGTCGACTCCCGTCTGCTCTGGGCTCTTGGCAACTACAGCCGTTTCATACGTCCCGGCGCCGTGCGCCTCGACGTGACCAAAGCCGGCACTGACGATCCCGACAGCGCGACAGATCCTTACGGACTCATGCTCTCCGCCTACCGCAATGCCGGCGGCTCATATGTGGTGGTGGCCATAAACTATGGCGACAAGGATGAGAAGATAAACATCGACGGCATAAAAGCGGGACCGTGGAAAGCCTACCGCACCTCCGATGAGGAAGGGGAGAATCTGAGACTCGCATACGACTCCAGGTCGCTTGACAGCGTAAGCCTTCCCGGCCGATCGGTGACCACTTTCGTCAGCGCTCCCGGCGGGAAATGATTTTTCTCACGAAATTTGACCTGAAATACGGCCATGCAGCCTTAATGACAGCGTGATTCTGACTCACCAACCCCACTTACGATTTGAAAGATCCCTGGGAACCAAAACTACGGTTTCCGGGGATCTTTCATTCTCCTTGCCGCTTTTGATATGTATTTCCCCTTTTATGCACAATTAGGCCCCTTGTGCGACCGATAGTTTCATTAACTTTGCAGTATCATAACTACACCCACAACACATAATGTCATGAACAGCTTCAAATCGATAATACTTTCGGCCGCAACAGCCGCGGCCGTCATCATCTCACCGATGGAGGCAGCCGCAGCGGATGGATTCACCATAGAACGCGGCACGGATCTGACGGTGTCGCTCCCCTCCTCGCGTCGCCCCGTGCTCAATTCGGCGGTCGCCCTGCTTGGCCGCGACCTCCGCAACGTATTCGGCGACACAGTCTCCATTGTCCGCAAGAACGGACGCATAGATATAAAGATAGATCCCAAGGCAGTCAAGGACGTGCAGGGCTACCGCATGGAGGTGACGCCCGACGGCCGTCTTGCCGTGACGGGCCACGACAGTGCCGGCGCGGCCTATGCACTTATGGAACTCTCACGCCATATCGGCGTCTCCCCTTGGGAATGGTGGGCCGACGCCGCACCGCAGTCAAGAGACAGTTTCTCACTACCCTCAGGATTCGTCAGCAGCCAGGCTCCGGATGTGGAATACCGTGGTATATTCATCAACGACGAGGATTGGGGGCTCATGCCTTGGAGTTCCTCCACTCACGAGCCGGGCAACAAAAGGGGAGTGATCGGCGCGAAGACCAACGAGCGCATCTTCGAGCTCATGCTGCGCCTGCGCGCCAACTACTACTGGCCGGCCATGCATGAATGCACGGAGCCGTTTTTCCTGACCCCCGGCAACCGCGAGATGGCCGAGAGATTCGGCATCTACGTGGGGGGCTCCCACTGTGAGCCGATGGCCTCGAGCACGGCCGTGGAATGGGGACGCCGCGGAAAAGGTGAATACGACTATGTCGGCAACCGCGGGAATGTCTACCGCTTCTGGGAGGAGCGCGTCAAGGACGTGGCGGGGCAGGAGATTGTCTACACTCTCGGCATGAGGGGCGTGCACGACGGCGCCATGAACGGAGCGAAGACCGTGGAGGAGCAGAAAGCCGTGCTGACCCGTGCGATAGCCGATCAGAGAGGATTGCTCCGCAAGTATGTCGACAAGAAGGTTGAGAGGGTGCCGCAGGTGTTCATCCCTTACAAGGAGGTGCTCGATGTCTACAGGGCCGGTCTGGAGGTGCCGGAAGATGTGACGCTGATGTGGTGTGACGACAACTACGGCTATATCCGTCATTTCCCGACTGCTGAGGAGGCCGCGCGCAAAGGCGGCAACGGCATCTACTACCACGTGTCGTACTGGGGGCGTCCGCACGACTATCTGTGGCTCTCTTCGCTCAGCCCTTATCTTATGTGGCAGCAGATGAAACTCGCCTACGACAAGGGTATCCGCAAGATGTGGATACTGAACGTGGGCGACATAAAGCCGGCGGAATACCAGACCGAGCTTTTCATGGATATGGCCTGGGATATCGACGCTGTGGCCGAGAGAGGGATAAGGGGGAACATGGAGGATTTCTATGCCCGCGAGTTCGGACAGAAAGCCGCCGGGGAGATAGTGCCCGTGATGGACGAATACTACAGGCTCGCGTCAATACGTATGCCGGAATTCATGGGCAACACACGCACGGAGGAACGCGACAGGGCATACTACAACAAAGTGAGGGATATCGCCTGGAGCGACCGGTATGTGCGCGGCCGCATAGCCGCCTACGGAGCGCTCGAGGAGAAAGCCGACCTGATAGCCGGCGAGATACCGGCGAACCGGCGCGACACGTATTACCAGCTTGTGGAGTATCCGGTGAAAGCGGCTGCCGAGATGAACAAGAAGATGCTCTTCGCGCAGCTCGCGCGCCACGGGAAAGCGGACTGGAGCCGGAGCCGCGAGGCTTACGACAGCATCGTCGCCCTGACGAAGATCTATAATGAAGGGTTTTCCAATGGTGGGAAATGGAAAGGGATCATGGACATGCGCCCGCGCAAGCTTCCGGTGTTCAATCCGGTGACTCCCGACACGTGTCAGGAACCTGTGTTGCCTGACACACGCGTGATCGAGGCCCGTCTACATAACGGTGGCAACCTGATAGGACACACCGGACTCGGCCATACGGGTCATGCCGTGGAGATACCCCTCGGCAAGACAGCTGAATATACTCTGCCGGCATCAGGGCAGGATTCAGTATGCGTGTATCTCAACTTCCTGCCTCTGCATCCTGTGGTTGACGGAGGTGGTCTCAAGGCCGAGGTATCATATGGGGGCGGTGCTCCGCAGACCATCGACTACGCCACGCAAGGGCGCAGCGAGGAATGGAAAGAGAATATCCTCAACGGCCGCGCAGTGCGTCGACTCATCTTCCCCTCCCCTGCCGCCGGGAAGTCGTCGGACACCACCCTGAGGATCAAGGCCCTCACGGAGGGTATCATCCTCGACTGGATCGAGGTGGAAAGGGAGTAGTCACGCTGAAGCCCAATCTCGACACAGCCAACGGAATTCCATAGCCTCACGCCGAGGCGCAGAGGGCTCGCAGAGGATTTGTCTCGCTAACTGATTGTCTTGCTGAGGACTTGTCACGCAGAGGATTTGTCTTGATGAGGGATATCACCCATACACAGATGCGTGAGCTATGGAACAGCGGATTTCCAGCCGCTGCTGCCGGCAATCGTGCCTCAGCCAACACCTCAACCCTCCTCCGGCAAAGGGATAAGCAAGGTGATTTTGGGATGGGCGGAGAAGTTGAGACCGAGGATTTTGAGAGCACAGGCACGGAGAGTCTGATCTTCGTCTGAATACGCACATAGCCTCACGCGGAGGCACGGAGGGCTCGCAGAGGGTATTTTATTGATGAATAATCCATTAACAGTCGCATATATGCAAAGACTTTCCCCAAAATAAGGATAAAAAAAGAAGGGTCGTGACACCAGAAACCGGTATCACGACCCTTCTCTGTGGTTCTTTTGTCGACGCCGGCCTACCGGCATCGACAGCCATCCGCGGAAGTGCCGCCTGATCGTTATGACGGCTAACAGCAATTTGTAATTAGTAATTAGCAGTTTGTGATTAGTAATTATGATTTGCTTAATTAATTCATAATGCACTTAATTAATTCATAATGCAAATTGCATAATGCATAATTAGTTACACGGTTAGAATGCTATTATAAAGGCTAATCGGGGTTTTCTCGATTTGCTCAAGAGGCTTGAGGAACTCGATTAGATGCCTTAACACTTTAGACGGAGCTAAAGGGCTTTATAGGGAGTATAGCATTGTGCGACTGGGGACGGGGCTTCCGGGGGCCGGGTGCAGTCGTTGCTAATTCTAATTACCATGCGCGAGACCTTGATGAAGCGACCGGAAGCAGCGAAGCTTGCTGCAATTTGGAATTTGGAATGTTGAATTTTGAATTAGTTGCGGATAAGGTAATTAATTCATATTCTAATTCGCAATTCGAAATTGCTCATTAAAGCTTGGCTGCCTGTCGTGGGGCATCACTGGTGAAGGTAACGACGGGGAATCGAGGCTTTCAGCCTCGACACGGCGGTGCCATCCGGAGGTCAGGCTTTTGCTGACCGTTTGCGATTCTTCTCGCTTTGCCCGTAACCTACGGCTCTGAGCAGATTTGACTGCGGGGCTGGCGGGAACCGCGGCATTCGGCCGCGGCACGCGAGGCCCGGCACGGCCGGGCTGAGGGAGATTTTCCTCTGACGGGTGTTGCATAATGTCAATGTTCTCGTAATGGTGGCCGCTCGGGAGCGGAGGGGGCTCTGCTCAGGGGCCATCATGGCGACATTCGCCTTCGGATCTTTTCGTGCTGTGCCGGATCGGGGATGAGACAGTAGCCAAGCCATTTCTCTTTGCCATAAGCCGATGCTTCTCTCTTGAAGCTTGGCTCCATTGGGAGCGGCGGCGGGGCGATGGGGTGAGGTGACGCCGGTGGGGACAAACGGACGCGGCCAACTTGGTAGGATGTTCTGTGCGCCGGGGTA